>ERZ773077.3134-NODE-3134-length-10284-cov-2.926484_pt1 | contig 10284 bp, 10 predicted proteins | sample MGYA00580612_ERZ773077 | MGnify/ENA primary metagenome ERZ773077 (study PRJEB29015, sample SAMEA2737971) | human oral metagenome | biome: human oral; feature: human-associated habitat; material: dental | place: China | collected 2021 ...
TAGCGTATGAAAATCGATTTAAGTTTGGGCGAAAAAAGTTATAGCGTTTTTATCGACGAACTGCAAGAGATCAAGCTCAAAGGTAAGGTAGCGATTATCACAAACCCAAAAGTAGGCGGGTTGTGGCTTGATTTTTTATTGCAGAGGCTAAAATGCGAACAAAAATTTATCATCACGATCCCGGACGGCGAGGAGTATAAAAATACCGCGAGCGTGGAGCAAATTTTAGAGAAGCTTTTCAGCTCCAAGCTTGACCGCAAAAGCACGCTCATCGCTCTTGGCGGCGGCGTCATCAGCGATATAACAGGCTTTTGCGCGAGCATTTATGAGCGCGGTATCGATTTTATAAATATCCCTACGACCTTGCTAGCGCAGGTGGATGCAAGCGTGGGCGGCAAGACGGGCGTGAATAATCGCTTCGGCAAAAATTTAATCGGCTCCTTTTATCAGCCGCGCGCGGTTTATTGCGAGAGCAAATTTTTATCGACGCTTCCTGCGCGAGAGTTTGCTGCGGGTGTTGCGGAAGCCGTAAAGATGGCGGTATGCTTTGATGGCGAACTATTTAAATTTTTCGAGACGCACGATCTGAAAAGCGCAGATGAAATTTCGCATATAATCGCGCGCTGCGTAGCTATCAAAGCAGATGTCGTAGCTCGCGACGAGCGCGAAAGCGGCATCAGAGCGGCGCTTAATTACGGTCATACCTTCGCGCACGCGATTGAGCAGAGCACGAATTATACGCGCTTTTTGCACGGCGAGGCTGTGGCGATCGGAATGTCGATGGCAAACGCTTTGGCGCGGCGTCTCGGTAAACTAAGCGGCGAACAGGAGGAGCGAATCCGCGCCGTGCTTCAAAAATTCGCGCTTCCGGTGGAATTTAAAATTAAAGATATAGACGCGTTTTACGAGCTGTTTTTTCTCGATAAAAAGAGCGAAAACGGCAAGATAAAATTTATCCTGCCAGATGGCATCGGTAAATTTAGTATTGCCGATGATATAGACAAAGCCGCGGTAATAGCCACGTTGAGAGAGTTTGCATGAAAATAATCCTAGCCGTTTTTTTGATTTTTAGCCTTGGTTTTTGCGAGGGAAATTTCACGGCTGCAAATCCGAGTGCACAGATCGGCTCCGGCGCGCCTCAAAACGACAAAAATCAGACGCAAAGCGCGGAGCTCGCTTCATCGCTAAAAGCTCAAATAAAAGCGATAGACGATGAGATCAAAAATAATATCTGGATCTCGCGCTTTTCAAATTTCATCGGCTATCAAAATTTACAAAAGCAATCCGGCCAGCTCGAAGCGGAGCTAAAAAAGAGCGCCGGCACCGATAAGATCGCAGAGATTCAAAAAAGACTCCGCGCCGTAAAAGAGCAGCTCATACTGCTAAAAGAGTATGAAAAATCTCCGTTTTTAGATATCATCGCGATGCCCGAAACTCCCGAGCCCGCGCGCATTACAAATCCTTTTTCGATAATTTCCGGTTTTTCTACGATTAGAAATTTACAAGCCCAAAAGATGGAGCAGAAAAATGCTATCGAAAATATCAAAATTTTAATCGATAAACTTGAAGCAAAAAGGGCGCTATATGAGCGCTTGATACAGGCTGGTGCAGACGCAAGCGCTGCGGCGGAGCTTAAAAATTTAGATTACGAGCTCGGAGAGTTTAGCTCCGCGTACGAGATCGCGCAGACCACATACGACGTTTACGAAAAGAAGATCAACTCCCAAATCGCCGTGCAGACCGCCGATATAAAGGCGCAGGTCAAGCGCGCGGGAAACATCGCCGTATGGATACTCGTAGTCATCGCACTGTCCTTTTTCTGCAAGGTGGTGGCGAAAAAATATATCAAAAACGACGAGAATTTTTATATCGTAAATAAAGCTATCAACGTTTTAAATTTCACGCTGATCGCGCTGATACTGCTCTTTTCTTATATCGAAAATATGACGCACTTCGTGACGGTTCTGGGCTTCGCCTCTGCCGGTCTTGCGATTGCGATGAAAGATATGTTTATGAGCTCCTTAGGCTGGCTTACGATCGTGCTCGGCGGCAGCTTCCGCGTGGGTGATCGCATCAGGGTGCATAAAAACGGCGAGACCTACGTGGGCGATATCATCGATATTTCGGTGCTTAGGATGACGCTTTTTGAGGACGTTACGCTTACTACGTGGAAGGAGAATAAGCGAGCCGGCAGAGTTATTTTTATACCGAACAATTATATTTTTACTGATCTTATCTCAAACTACACCCACAGCGGGCTTAAGACCGTCTGGGACGGTATTAGCATACTTTTAACCTTTGATAGCAACCATAAAAAGGCGATGTATCTTATAAAAAACATCGTGCGGAAGTATTCCAAAGGCTACACCGACATCGCCAAAAAGCAGATGAGCCAGCTGCGCTCGCAATACAGCATCAAAAATCCAAACGTCGAGCCTAGAATTTTTAGCTTTTTCGAGCCGTACGGCATTGAAATTTCGGTTTGGTATATGACGAACTCTTATGCGACGCTCGGGCTTCGCAGCAACATATCGGCTGAAATTTTAGATGCGCTAAGAAGCGAGCCCGACATCAAGATCGCTTATCCTGCATACACGCTTTTTAACGGTAAAAACTATATGGCGGCGGGCGGAAATTTCATGGCGCAAGATCTCGGTTCCGAGCAGCAAGGCTCGCAAAATTTAAACGCAGCGGCGCAGGGTGCGGGCTTTGCCATAGGAAGCGGATCCGGGAGCGAAATTTGAAAATTTATTTTAAAACGTTTGGATGCCGCACAAATATCTACGACACGCAGCTTATCAAAAGCAACCTCAAATCGGGCGAGATTACGCACGACGAGCAGGGCGCGGACGTCGTCGTGATAAACTCCTGCACCGTTACTAACGGCGCCGACGCAGACGTGCGAAACTACGTAAATAAGATGAACCGCCTCGGCAAAAAGATATTGCTAACCGGCTGCGGCGCGGTTTCGCGCGGCGAGGAGCTGTATAAAAACGGCGCGGTTTTCGGCGTGTTCGGAATGTCGCAAAAGGAAAAGATCGATGAGTTTTTAGGCTCGGAGTCGAAATTTTACGATATCGGAGGTCTTGACGGCGTCGAAAAAAATCTGGTAAGCGACTACGAGGATCACACCAAGGCCTTTATTAAAATTCAAGAGGGATGCGATTTTAACTGCAGCTACTGCATAATCCCCTCGGTGCGCGGCCGCTCGCGCAGCAGCTCTGAGGGAGCGATCTTAAAAGAGGCGGCGAGCCTTGCCGCAAACGGCTTTAGCGAGATCGTGTTAACCGGCACTAATATCGGAAGCTACGGCAAAGCCTCAGGCACGAGCCTCGGCGCGCTGCTTCAAAAACTAGGCGCGATACGCGGAATTCGCCGTATTCGCCTAGGCAGTATCGAGCCCTCGCAGATAGATGCGAGCTTTCGCGAAATTCTATCCGAGCCGTGGCTGGAGCGGCATCTGCACATCGCGCTTCAGCACACTTCGCAAAAGATGCTTAGCATAATGCGTCGCCGAAATTCCGCGCTAAGGGATTTGGAGCTTTTTTGCGAGCTTGCGGAGCGCGGGTTTGCGCTGGGGACGGACTTTATCGTCGCGCACCCGGGCGAGAGCGAAGAGCTTTGGCTCGAGGCGGTGGAAAATTTCAAAAAATTCCCGCTCACGCATCTGCACGCCTTTATCTTTTCGCCGAGGCAAGGAACCGCCTCGGCGTCGCTAAAAGGCCGTATAGACGGCAAAACGGCGAAGGCGCGGCTGAAGATGCTACAAAACATAACGGCGCTGAATAATTATAAATTTCGTCTTTCGCACAAGGTACCGTTAAATGTGCTGATCGAGCAGAAAAATGGAGAGTTTTATGAAGGATATGATCAATTTTATGATAGAATTTGGATCAAAAGCGATGAGGATTTGTCGAAAAAATGGATGGAGATAAGAGATTATGAGGTTAAATTTGATGGAAATTTTGCATAAAATCAAAAAAAGCAAGCTAAATATAATTCTGATTTTTTTAGTGCTGCTTATCGTTTTGCTCTCGATCGTTTATTTTAAAGACGATTCGCGATACATCACCGAGCGCGAATTTAGCGAGCTGGTACGAAAAGATCAGATCAAGCGCGCGCATATCGAGGACGGCACGCTAAGCTTCGTTTACGACGGCAAACGCTATAAAATTTTAACCGATATTGTTAATTTAAAAGAGCTCTCCAACCACGCTTTGATTACGAAGGAAGAGGATAACGAAAGCGGCGGTATCAGCGCGATCTTGGTAATTTTTACGTTCGCATTTTTTCTCTTTGTATATTATTTTGAAACCGTTTTGGCGCGCCGTCGCAGGATGGACGGCGTGGGCACTGCGCGTCAAGGCGGCAGCGCAAACGCAGAGCTCGGCGATCTTTCGCCGAGCGTTAGCGACGTGAGATTTAGCGACGTCGCGGGCATCAGCGAGGTTAAAGACGAACTCATAGAGATCGTGGATTTTTTAAAAAATCCCGTAAAATACCGAAATTTCGGTATAAAGCTGCCGAAAGGAATTTTAATGATCGGCGAGCCCGGCGTCGGTAAAACGCTAATTGCAAAAGCCGTAGCTGGCGAGGCGGACGTGCCGTTTTTTTACCAAAGCGGCGCAAGCTTCGCCGAGGTCTTTGTGGGTGTAGGCGCTAGGCGGGTTCGCGAGCTGTTTGCGAAAGCCAAATCCTGTGCGCCCGCGATAATTTTTATCGACGAGATCGACGCAGTCGGCGGCAAGCGCGGCATCGGGCGCAACGACGAGCGAGAAGCGACGCTAAATCAGCTGCTGACCGAGATGGACGGATTTGAGGAAAATAGCGGCGTGATGGTAATCGGTGCAACCAACAAAATAAATATGATCGACGATGCGTTATTGCGCTCGGGGCGCTTTGATAGGCGCGTTTTCATCGGGCTTCCGAACTACAAAGACCGCATCGAAATTTTAAAAATTTACCTCGAGGGCAAAAGATGCAGCGCGAATATCAACAAAGTAAGTCGCCTCTGCGTGGGCTTTAGCGGCGCGGGAGTGGCGACGCTGGTAAATGAAGCCGCGATCAACGCTCTTAAGCGCGGCAGCGATACGATCGAGCTTAGCGATTTTGAAAACGTGCGAATGAGGGTCTTTTACGGCGTGCAAAAAAGTAGAATTCTAACCGAATACGAAAAAGAGATCCAGGCGTTCTATCAGGGCGCAAAGGCGCTTAGCGCGTATTGGTATTCGTTTGATTTCGAAAAGATCGAGCTTTTAAACGATAAATTTTTAAACGAGGATTTCGAGATCGAATCCAAAACGCAAATTTTAAATCAAATCAAAGTGCTTTTAAGCGGTATGGCGGCGCTACAGATCCATAAAAACGACGCCTTTTCAAATTCCGCTAGCGACGTAAAGCAGGCTATCGCGCTGGCGCAAAAGATGGTTTTTGAGCTCGCGATGGGCGATAGTTTTACCCCTAGCGCGCAGAGCGTGAATAAAATTTTGCAAGATTGCTACGACGAGGTAAGCGAGATAATCCGCACGATGCAGGATAAGCTAAATCAAATTTCAAAGCAAATTTTCGTCTATGAGTTCATAACTTTTGAAGGTGTGCAAAGCATATGCGATCCCGCTGCTGCTGAGCAGGACGGTGCTGCCGCGCAAGAGGAAAATTCGCAGAAGTCTGGGAAAGATAGCGAAAGCTCCGGGGAAAAACCGCAAAACGGCACGCTAAATTTTGATTAAATTTTAAATTTAAAACAAGGAGAAAAAATGGTAAAAATAGGAGTCTTAACGATAAGCGATCGCGCTAGCGAGGGCGTTTATGAGGATTTGGGCGGCAAGGAGATCATCCGCGTGATGGATGAGTGGCTAAACTGCGAAAGAGAGTATTTTTACGAAATCGTCGCCGACGAGCTTGAACAGATCAAAAATAAGCTTATTTATTTTTGCGACGAAGCGGGTTGCGATTTGGTGCTAACCACGGGCGGCACGGGTCCTGCGCCGCGTGACGTAACGCCTGAAGCGACCGAAGCGGTAAGCGACAAATTAATGCCCGGCTTTGGCGAGCTAATGCGCGCAGAGAGCCAAAAGATCGTACCGACGGGAATTTTATCGCGCCAGATAGCGGTGATCCGCAAAAAATCTCTGATTATAAATTTACCCGGCAATCCAAAAGCGATCGAAGAGTGCCTGCGACCGGTATTTCCGGCGGTGCCGTATTGCATCGATTTGATCGGCGGAAATTACATAACGGCGGATGAAAGCAAGATCAAAATATTTCGTCCGAAACGCAAATAATTAACCGGGTTTATTTTGAATTAATCGATTTACGATATCATTTCGCACGAAATTTAAGGGAAAATATGCAGATAGATCACAACGATATTTTGGAATTTCATAAATATTTTAGCAAAATCAGCCACAGCAAAGGTCGCATCCGCATTCGCGTAAGTCCTAAAATAAGGGAGTTGCGAGATAGCGTGAGCGAGGAGAGCTTGAAAGCTAAAATCGCCGCGATTCGCGGGATAAAAGAGTATAAATTTAACGCTCTAATCGGCTCGCTGACGATTCATTACGACGAAAATGTTTTCCCGATGCATCTTTGGGATCAGTTTTTGCAGGGCATCAGCTCGCCGGAGCTCGTAGCTCTCATAAATTCCAATATCGAGGCGCTTTCTTGAAAGAGATCAAAGCGCAAGGCAAACGTTCTTCTTTGAGCGAAGCAGAAATCGCAAATTTAGCGCTTTTGCTCGAAAAAGAGGCACTTATTTTAGAATTTTATTCGCTCGGCGCAAAAAATTTCAAAAATGAAGGTTACGAAAAAATTTTAAAATTGCGCGCGGAGGCATTGCAAAAAACATTAAATTTTGCGAGCACCTGCTGCGCGCAGATCGTGCCTCCGGCAAGTAGCGACGAAATTTTAAACGCAAAGAGCGAGGGCGAGTTTTTAGCCTCCGCGCTTTTGATTGAAAAAAGCGCGATGATGTTTTACGACGATCTGATTAATTCAAGCGAAAATGAGGAATTTAAAGATCTGCTCTACCGAGCGCAGGCGGTTTCGTATAATGAAATTTTGCCGATTTTAAAAGAGTTAAATTTAAAAATCGATACCGATAAAAATTTTGCCGATTTTTCACAACTATTAAATGAAATTTTAAAAAATCCGCAGGGATTAGAGCGGGTATTTGAAAAATACGATTTGCAAAACATTTTAAATAGCGCATTTTCTAATTTGATTAAAGGAATTTTGCAGAAAAATTAAATTAAGATTGCAAAAATGAAAAAAAGTCGCTATAATATCAAAATCTATATGAAGTTGATAAAATAACTTTATAATCTTAACACAAGGAGAACGAAATGCCGATCCCATTTCTAGCGGGTTTTGCGATTGGTTGCGCGGCGCTTTACGCCTATAACAATCGCGATAAAATCAAAGAAGGTGCGAGCAAAATCGCAAACAGCAAAAGCGTCGAAGAGCTAAAAAATAGCGTCAAAGAGGGCGCCGAAAAACTTAGCAAAAAATCGAAAGAAATTTTAAAAGACGCTAAAGAGAGTTTAAATTTAGAGGGCGCCGAAGAGGTTAAAAAAACCAGAAAAAAACCTGGCCCTAAACCTGGTTCTAAAAAGACGGCTGCCGCAAGCGCGAGCAAAACTGCTGCGAGTAAGACCGCCGCGGCCGGCAAAACCGGAAAAAAACCGGGACCGAAGCCTGGCTCTAAAAGAGCGAAAAAGACTGCTTCAAGCGCTTCCGGCCCCACTAAAAAGCGAGTAAGCACAGCCAAAGCCGCTTCGATCTCAATCCCGCAAGTGGTAAGTCCGAACGATAATTTTAACGCTTCGCAGACATCCGCCGATAAATCGCAAAAATAGAGGTTTAGATGAATAGATCACTTACGACACAGCGTTCGCCGCTGGATCACGTTTTAAGCGGCGCCATAGCGGGGGCGATCGGCGGTTGCGCCGTAGAGCTCGTCAAAATCAAAGAAGGCAAGGATAGATCAAAGGCGATTCGCGACGCGCTGGATATCGCGCTAAGCGGCGGTATCATCGGCGGCGGCGCGATTTACAGCGCAAATAAACTCGTGCAAGGCGAGTATCTGCGCGCGGCAGCGGGCATAGCAATATGTGTAGGCGCGCTTGTCGCGGGTAGAAATTTGATCCTTAAGGCAAAAGATGAGTAACCCATATATAACTAAAAAAGATTTGAAAGAAATTCTTGACGATTACGATTTCGGCGGCAAGAGATACGAAGGTGGCTTTGCCGGCGACGAAAAGCTCGGCGGCTGGGCAAAATGGATAAACGAGCGGGTAAATTCCGGCTATTCGCAAAATAAAAGTTCAAATTTAGACGAAAACTCCGGCGCCCAAGGCTTCAATCCGGGCGGATTTTTCGGTACATTTTCCGGCGCGGGTTCTGCGAACGCTCCATTTGGCGCCCAGGGCGGAAATTCCTTTTTCGCAGGGATTTTGCTCGGCGCTGCGGCGACCTATTTTCTAACCGACGAAAACGCGCAAAAGAAGCTTTTTAAACTCATCGCAAAGGGCACCGAGATGTTTCAGATGGGCGTCGAAGAGATGAAGGAGCGATTCGAAGACGCCAAGGCAGAGATGCAAGAGTAGTCGATGCAAAATTTTAAAATTTTACATGAAACTAAATCCAGACTGCGGCTAAAAATCGTCGGTTTTAGAGAGATCGATGCGAGCGCTTTTGCTAGAAGCGTGGCTAAATTTCAGGGCGTGCAGGACGCGAGATTTAACGCTAAAATCGGCTCGCTCATCGTTAAATTTAATGACGGCTCCAAGAAAAAGAAATTTCTTACCGAACTTAATAGTTTAAATTTAGCCGATTTCAAGCCGAATTTTATCCATAGTAAAAGCTCGCTTCCAAGCAAAAACGAATTTATCTTGGCGCTCTTCGCGCTGGGGGTAAATTTTATCTTCCGTACTTCGCCGGCGGCGCGTGCGCTTAGCTTGCTAGCCTGCGCTCCCATCCTAAAGCAGGGTGCGAAAGAGACGCTGCGTCACGGACTGACCTCAAAAACTCTTGAGGCGATGGCGGTCGGGATTTCGCTCGCTCGCGGCGATGTATTTGCCGCAAACAGCACCAACGCGATGCTCGCTCTTGGCGAATACATGGAGGAAAGCACCGTTTATAAAAGCGACGATCTGATCCGCGAGCTCGCCCGCCCGGACATCGCCGAGGCATGGGTCGAGATAGATCAGAACGGCAAAAAGACCGAGATCAAAATCGCTACCTCCAAGCTAAAGGTGGGCGATATCGTGGTCGTGGGCGCAGGCGACGTCATAGCCGTGGACGGGCATGTCGTAAGCGGCGAAGCGATGATAAATCAAGCCAATATGACGGGCGAGTCGGTCGCGGTGAAAAAATCTCGCGGCGATAGCGTTTTAAGCGGCACAATAGTGGAGGAGGGCAGGATCCGTATCTGGGCGGAAAACGTCGGCGAAAACACTTCCACGCAGCGTATCAAACACTACATCACGGCATCTCTTAACGAGCGCTCCAGCATCGGTATGCATACGACTCACCTAGCCGACAAGCTCGTGCCGGTAACCTTCGGACTTGCGGGTGTGTCCTATCTGATAAATCGAAATTTTATGACCGTAGCTTCGGTGCTACAGGCGGATTACTCGTGCGCGCTTAAGCTACCTACGCCGGTTGCTTTTAAGTCAAGCATCTCAAAGGCGGGCAAGAACGGGATTTTGATCAAAGGCGCCAAGGCTCTTGAGTCGCTTGCGAGTGCCGATACCTTCGTATTCGATAAGACGGGCACGCTTACGTACGGCAATCTGGAGGTCGCCGAGATCATATCGTTTGACGAGCGCTTCAGTAAAAACGATATTTTAAATTTAACCGCGAGCGCCGAGGAGCATTACTTTCACCCCGTAGCCGAGGCGATCGTGGATGCTGCCAAAAAGCACGGTTTTATCCACATGCACCACGACGAGGTAGAATTCGTCGTCGCTCACGGCGTTAAGACCAGCATCGAGGGCAAAAAGCTCATCATCGGCTCGCGCCACTTCCTCGAAGACGACGAGATGATCTCGTTTGCGGCGCATGAAGAAACCATCGATCTTGCGATGCAAAAGGGGCTCGCGTTGCTTTACATCGCATTTGACGGCAGACTTTTGGGCGTCATCGGACTTAGAGACGAGGTGCGCGCAAACGCCCGCGCCGTCATCGCTAGGCTCCGCGAGCTGGGCGTTAAACAGATCGTTATGCTAAGCGGCGACGTGAAATCAAAAGCCCGCGCCGTAGCCAAAAAGCTCGGCGTAGATC
>ERZ773077.3143-NODE-3143-length-10265-cov-19.777669_pt1 | contig 10265 bp, 8 predicted proteins | sample MGYA00580612_ERZ773077 | MGnify/ENA primary metagenome ERZ773077 (study PRJEB29015, sample SAMEA2737971) | human oral metagenome | biome: human oral; feature: human-associated habitat; material: dental | place: China | collected 2021 ...
CGCGGCAGACCAGGTTCGCGGTCTCGTTGTCGTCGCCGCCGACTATCACCACGTCCTCGGCGCCGCGAAGCACCCCCGTCAGGTGCGGGTCGCTGAGGTCCGGGAGAACCGAGACGCCCCTGCCCGCCAGCCAGGCCTGGTCGGAGGGGCCGAGGTCGCCGACCACCACGACCTTCATCCCTGCCTTGCGGTAGGTGTCGTTGCCGGCCAGCGACGCCGCCTCCGGACCGTTGCCGACCACGACGACGTGGTTCCGTCGTCGTTTGGCGTGGAAGAGCTGCTTCTGGTGCGTGAAAACGGCCAGGAGGACCTGCAACACCGCGTAGAACGTGACGAACAGGGCCAGCCAGCGTGCAACGTTCAGGGTCAGCGGAGGGTTCTGATCTGGCATGCCCTGGGTGAACAGCTGGAAGGCCCGGTAAAGGGCATCGCACCAATGGAGAGCAGGGTCGGCCTCCAGCCAGCCCCACGTGCCAAGTACCAGCACCGCGAAGACCACCGTCCCGAGCAGGTACCACCGGCCCGAGCCCCAGTCCTTGTGACTTTCCATGGCCACACCAACCTCCACGAATCGACCTCACGATTCCATGACGGACGACTCGCATCAAGTCGGTCGAGCCGGGCCGCACGGCCACGCCCTTGACGGACAGGACGCGGTCGGAACCGAACCGGGGTGGCGTAGGGTCGGGGTATGGACGCCACTACCCGGTTTCGCCGTTCGGGTCGGGTCAGGCTGCTCCGGGTGGCGGAACGGGCCGAGACCTGGGCCACCGACTCCGGTAGTTCCATGAGCGTTGAACCCGGTGACATGATCGTCATTTCCGGGGAACGCACCTGGAGCATCAAACCCGACTCCTTCGCCGCCACCTACGCGCAGGTCGCGGGGGATGTGTACGAACGCACCGGCGAGGTGTGGGCGCGACCCGCAGAACCTGGGGAGCGGGTAGCGACCCAGGAGGGGGAGGACGTCGCAGGGGAGGGCCAGTGGCGGGTCACCGACGGTGACGGCAACTCGTGGTTCGTCCCAGAGGACGTCTTCACGGCGAACTACCGCCCCGCTCCCAAAGCTGGTTGAGTCGGGCCGCGACGAAAGAGTAGCCCGTGGCGAAACCATGTGGTGGGCACCCGCAGAACCTGCACTCAGACCCCTGCATCGGGCCGCCGGGCGTCGCCAGGATCTGAGTCAGCCCTCCTCGAATACGTCAGTGCAATTTTGCGGATAAAATCCGAAACCTGTTCGAGGAGTTCCGGGTTGCGAGTCAGGACTTGGGGAAGGACATCCATGAGGGTGTCGACTTCCCACAGCTCCGGTGCCTTGTTGGAGTATTTGCTGAGTTCGCAGGCTCTCTGGATGACGAAATCATCCGACATGGGTCATCCTTTCGTCGCAGCCCGGCTCAACCAGCTTCAAGAAGCCCGTGCTTCTCCGCCAGATCACATGAGAACCTCTGATCCCTCGGTCCGCGTGCCGTCTCAAAGCCGGGGTCCGGGCTTCGTGGCCCTTGTAAGGACCCTTCGAGCGTTGTCCCGCGGCCACGTAGCAGCCTGCCCCCTGCGCCTTCCGGGGTCACGCTGGTTTCGTGGATGTCGAGCATGAGTCTCATCGGTATCTTGACCCGGTTCGGTGCGTGTAGTATCCTGAGCCGCCAATAGACCCCCAGTCAGGCCTCTAACCCGCGAGGGTAATGCACAAATGACTGGGGCCTTTATTTTGAATAGGTTCAACGGTGAAACCTCGGCTAAGTTATGACGAACAGGTAGATTTGCTTGCTCAGCGCGGTCTGCTCGTCGATGACGGTGAAGAATGCAGAGATTTTCTATCCAAGGTGAACTACTATCGCTTGTCTGGATACTTCCGGTACTGGCAGCGTGATCCAGCTGGAGGGGACAACCGGTTCCTCCGAGGAAGTTCATTCAAAGTCATACGAGACCTATATGTTGCTGAGCAGCATCTCAAAGCGTTGTGCGAGAGGGTGTTGTGGTCAGTTGAGATCCTGCTGCGAACACGGTTTGCGCATTCCTATGCGGAACGGATTGGTGCATACGGGACATTTAATATCGGTAAAGGTTTTACCCGCCCTCTTGAGGAAGGGGGGAAACGGGTGGAAGAATATGCCTTGAGGGATCTGGATCGCAGTAAAGAGGCCTTTGTGGCCCACTATCGGGAAAATCTTACCGCTGGTGATCCATATGATCAGATGCCAATCTGGGCCGCAGTGGAGGCCTTTTCCTTCGGCACTTTGTCACGCTTGATCGAAGCCTCCGGGCAGTCGGGGGTGCTGGAGGCCATGGCCGATGACATGAAAATTGCGCGCAGTGCCTTGGCCAGCCAAGTTCGATCCTTCGTGTATCTGAGAAACCGGATCGCGCATCATGCCAGGTTGTGGAACCATTCCGTCCTGGATGCGCCAAAAGTAATGCCCAACATTTCCAGAAGGGCAAAGAAAGCACACCGCCCCTTCGATGATCGATCGATTTATAAAATCTTGGTGGCCCTTGATGGTGTTTGCACAAATTCCAAGTTGAGAGCCAACTGGCTCGAGGAGGAGATCGAACCATTTTTGAGCGAACACCCTCTTTTGGCGACAGGCGTGGCGACACCTCGAAAATATGGACATATGTCATTGACGGATCTTCTCGGCAACAACGTTTCCTTATGACTGTTACCGTTCCGCTGGGGTGGTGATGAGAAGGGTCTGGATGACGCAGCCTGCGGGTGAGTACGATTTCATTCATCGGATAGTTTCGACAAGCCCCATCCCCGTCGACATGTCGCAACATCCGGACTCTCTCCTCTCCTTCTGTGCACGAACCGTGGAAGAAAAACGGTTCAGCGTCGTGTGGCGACATCGAACCTCCACGATTCGTGCACGGGAAAGGGGCGTGCGCAGAGGGGCCGTGCACAGGAAGGGAGGGGTGGAGATGAGAGGCGGCGGCGCTGCGACCCTGGCAGGACGGCGTGCGCGGGAGGAGAAGCATGCGGTTATTCTAGTGCTAGAATAACCGCATGCTGACCGCCTCCGAACTGACTGTGCTCGGGTTGCTTGTCGAGCATCCCCGACACGGCTACGACCTGGAACGAGTGATCGAGCAGCGCGGCATCCGGCAGTGGACCGACATCGGTTTCTCGTCGATCTACTACGTGCTCTCGAAACTGGAGAAGCGCGGCTTGGTCGAGGTGGGCGAGGGTCGGTCGGGCGCGAGATCGCGGCGGGTGTTCCAGGCCACCGCGGAGGGGCGACGGGTCGCCGCGGATGAAGCCGTCGCGTTGATAGCCCGTCTCCGGATGGTCCCCCATCCGATCCTGGTGGGACTTGCCAACCTGCCGCTGATTCCCGAGGTCTCCTACAACGAAGCGCTGCGCAGCAGATTGACTCAGATCGAGGCCAGGATCGCCTCCGTCAAGGAGACCCAGCGATCCCAGGCCCCCCTCCCGCGCCCCGCGCGTGAGGTCTTCTCCTATTCCCTCAGCCTCTTAGAGGCGGAAAGGTCGTGGCTCGCCGAGCGAGTCCAGGTATCTGATGAGTGACAAAACCGAACTCAGGCCGTCCGGTGGAACGATCATCGACGGGGTCGCCACGTCGGGTGGTGTGCACTGCGAGACGACAACGCTCGGTGTGCTCCTGCGACATGCCGGCCTCGACCTCTCCGAACCGATGCTCTTCGGGCTGGGGAGCGGGCTGTCCTTCGTCTACTGGGACTCGAAGCGGCAGGGGCTGCCTTTCCTGGGCGGCAGGGTGAAGCCCTTCGTGCTCACTCAGAACCTGACCCGTTGCTTGGGGATCGAGTTGCGCGAGCAGGAGACCGCCTCTGCGCGGAAGGCCTGGGACCGGGTTCGCTCCTCGATCGATGACGGTACCCCCGTGGGACTGCAGCTCGACAGCCATTATCTGGAGTATTTCGGATCCCGCGCGCACTTCGCCGGTCACTTCGTCGCCATGTATGGCTACGACACCGAGCGGGCGTATCTGGTGGACACCGCGCAGCAGGGTGGGGCCGTGTCCACCAGCCTGGAAAGCCTGGCTAGGGCGCGAGCGGCACGCGGGCCGATGTCGGCGCGCCACCGGTCCTTCACGCTGGCGGCATCGGATGTGGATGCAGAGCACCTCGCCTCAGCCGTCATTCCCGCCATCACCGAGTGCGCCGAGGCTTTTCTGGCGCCGCCGATCGCCAACCTTGGCAGCCGAGGAATCCGCACAGCCGCAGCGCGCGTGCGGACGTGGTTCGACCGAGTTGAGGATCCCGGTCGCGACCTCGCCGTCATCGCCATGATGATGGAACGCGCCGGTACCGGAGGCGCGCTGTTCCGCAACCTGTACCGGGACTTCCTGGCGGAGTGCCGGGAGCTGCTCGACGACGAGGCGAGCGCGAACCTCGTGGGGCGGGGAAGAGATCTCTTCGCCGAGTCCGCGGTGCTCTGGACGGAGGTCGCCGGACTCATCCAGGAGGCGGGCGCCACGGGTGACCCGGACCGTCTCGCCCGGGCCGGTCGGTTGCTTGAGGACATCGCGACGATCGAGACCTCCGCGATGACCGCTCTCAGCTCCCTGACACCGCCCGTTCCCGGCGACCACGCTTGACGGCCGCGCCCGGCAGGGGCCGGCTGAGCCCGGCTCCTCCCGTGCGTCGAGTTCGCTGGTCTTCCTGTCGTCCGCCTGCCAATCCGACGGTCACGCTTGTCTTCTCGTCGTTCGCCAGCGCTGTAGCGCAAGCAGACGACCGTAAGGCAGGCGAACCGGCGGGCAAGGACGACGGCCGCGGCCCGGCTCAGCCGGCGTCGGGCGGGGCGGTTGCCAGTTCCATGTGTGCGGCGGCCAGGATCCGGGGCAGGTGGCGCATGATCGCGATGTCGTAGTGCTGGACCTCCGGGATCTCGTTCCAGGGTTTGGCCCATTCGTGATCCCCGCGACCGTTGCGGCGTTCGTGAATGGCCCAGCGACGGTGCTCCAGCCGGCCGAGTTCCCTCAGCAGCGCCTCGTCCAGCTGCACCCCTTCCTCCTTCGTGGGGCGACGCCACGTCAGGCCCGCCGCGGCGTGGGTCACCGCGCTGCCCGTTATGGCCGCCCGGTTGCTGGCCTTGTTGAAATCGTCCAGGTTCTCCCACAGTTTCAGCGCCAGCGGCGAGCCCGTCGCGTTGCCCGTCTCCTCGCTGATCCTCTGGTAGGCCAGGTGCACCTGCGGGGCCAGCAGCTCCACCAGCTCCGGGGTGAGCAGCGGGTCGTGGCCGGCGGGACGGCGGGGGGTGAAACCGGCGCGGGCGGCCAGCACCGGCAGCCGCGACGCCAGCTCCAGGGCCGTCAACCAGGTGCCCGGAGTCTCGTCCCGGCCGAGCAGCCCCAGGATTCGCGACGCCATCGCGGCCAGCTCCGGCGGGGTCAGCAGGATCGCCGACGGCTCCCTCACCTCACCGGGGGCCAGCTCCACCGATCCCGCCGCGAGGAGCTCCCCGCAGGCCCCGGCGAGCCTCGTCAGCTGCCCCCGCAGCTCCTCCGACTGCGCCTCCCAGACCGCCCGGCCGCCCAGGGAGTGGGCGACTTCGGCGAGGATCGGCCCCTCGGGCCGGGTGGCCTCGGCGTCCGCGGTGCTCAGCCAGGCGACGTCGTCCAGGATCAGCTGGGCCAGCTGCTGCGTCGGTGAGAACCGCGGGTCCAGGGCCAGCACCGCCGACTCCTCCAGCGTGAACTGCGCCACCCCGGGCAGCTGCGGCCAGCGGATCCCGCCGGGGGTGATCATCGCGACCCGCGCCTCCCGCACCTCCCGGGCCACCGCGGCCGCGACGACGGGGGTCAGCACCTCGTCGGCGCAGGCGACGATCACCGCCGGCCCTGTGGGGGTGCCGCGTTTGGGGGGAGGAGCGTCCCAGCCGGCCAGCAGCTCTCCGATCCGCCGCAGCACCGGTTCGGGACGCAGCGACCCCTGCGACCACGAGATCCGCGCCGCCCCGCCCGCCCAGTCGGCCACGTCGCGGGCCCAGCTCTCGTCGCGACCCACGCAGTGCACGATCATCGGCTGGCCCGGTTCGGACCAGCCCGCCACCAGTTCCTCGGCGATGGTGGCGTTCAGCGGTCCGTCGCCGACGATCACCGGTGGCGGGGCCGCCCGGTCCGGCGTCGACGGCGACACGGCCGCCAGCACAATCCGCGCCAGCCGCCTCCCGTAGGCGGCGACCCGCACCCGCGGATGCCCCTCCCACAGCGCCGCGACCGCCTCGTCGCGGAAGACAACCTCGATCGCCGCGTCCCCCGGGGCGGCCAGCCGCTTAGTGAGCAGCCTCGCCGTGACGTCGTCGTGGACATCGGGGCCGATCCGCCGCGGCCCGGGTGTTGCAATGGCATCCTGAGGCATGGGACAAGTCTGGCATCCGCGTGGAAAGGCGTGACGTGGAGGAAGCGGGAAGGCGCGGCCGGGTGGTGCAGATCGTCGGCGACGGCGTGGACGGCGATTGGCTGACGTGGCGCTGGAACGACCCCGACCGCCCGGTCGGGGTGCATCGCGTCGAGGGGCTCCGGGAATCGGTCGCGGCGTTCCGCTCCGCCCTGCCCCGGGAACCGGACTCGGATAAGGGGAAGAGCCCCTGCGACCTGGAGTGGCTCGTGGCCTTCAAAACCGTGAGCCGGCAGGACGAACTGAAGAGGCTGGGGTTGTACGGCCCCCTGACCCGCCGCGACGACGAACTGGCGTTGATGCGGGCGTTGTCGCGGGCGCTGCTGCCCGGCGACCTGCGCCGCCAACTGATCGAAGCGGCCGCTGACGGGGAACGCGTGGAGGTGCGGGTGGCGCCCAGCCCGCCCGCCGCCATCGTGCCGTGGGGACTGCTGGTACTTGACGACGATGACATGCGGCTGCTGGATGTCGCAGACGTTTCCTGGATCGCCCCGATCCTGCCCCGCGACATCGACCCGGACGTGCCCTGCGCCACCCCCGCGACGGGCGGTCGGGCGCTGCACGTCGTCGATCCGAAAACCAGCAAAGGAAGGGTGCTGCCGGGGACGTTCGAGTCCTGCGGCTGCCACGGGCACGGCGCGGAACAGTTTTCCGCCGGGTACAACGGCCTTGAAAAGCTCCGGGCCCGCCTCGAAACGGGGGCCGGGAAGATCGCGCGACTGCTCATGATCGGGCACTGCGCCACAGGGACGAGGGACGCCGCCGACACCGTTTTCTTCATGGGCGACGGCGAGGCGAACAAGCTGCGGGCCTCGCGGCTGGTGCGGGAGGCCGGGAGGTGGCGAATACCGCCCAGGGTCGGGGTGGTGGCGTGCGCGTCGGGCACCGACCTGACCCAACACGAACCCTTCGGACTCGGTACCGCGCTGCTGATCAACGGCGCCGAGGTGCTGCACGCGACCCTGTGGACGCTGCCCACCGACTACGCCATCGGGCTCGTGGACACCGGGGCCGTGGGGGCCTTCGAATGGTTGGCGCAGGCCGTCGACCACGCCCAGTCCGACGCCGACCCGGTGGCGTCGCTGTGCGACCTGCAACGCAGGAAACTCGCCGCCTGGCGAGAGAAACCCGGCCTGGGATCCTCCCCGCTGCTGTGGGGTGCGTTGATCACCATGACGGCGCCCGCCGGACGCCGCCGGAACCCCGGTTCGGCGTCGATCCCGTAGTCCTCGGGCTACGTGACGGCCCCCTGGTGGATGAGTTGCTCAGCTTCAGCGCATAATCTGGAACCCATGGAACAGCAGGACCAACAGCCGGCGCCCGAGTCGGAGAAGAAGCGCAAACGCGCATCGAAACGCCCGAAGTCCCGCGCCCGGAAGATTCTGGCGAGGACCGGGCTGGCGATGCTCGTGTTGTTCCTCGTCGCGAGTCTGGCGGGGGTGGGCGCCTTTTTGTACTTGTATGCGACAACGAAGCTACCGGACCCGAACAGCGACTTCACCACCAACACCACCTTCATTTATTACAACGACGGGCAGGAGCAGCTTGGCTCTCTCGCCGTGCAGAACCGCATCACCCTCGACTACGACAAGATGCCGCAGGTGATGAAGAACGCCGTGGTGGCGGCCGAGAACTCCACCTTCTTCAGCGACCCGGGGTTCTCCATGCCGGGCATGCTCCGCGGCCTGTGGACCATCGCCCGCGGCGGTGACGTGCAGGGCGGTTCCACCATCACCCAGCAGTACATCAAGATTCTCTACCTGAGTTCCGAACGCACCGCGGGCCGCAAGATCCGGGAGTTGATCCTGGCCATGAAGATGGGCCGGGAGGTGCCCAAGGAGAAGATCCTGGAGGGCTACCTCAACACCATCTACTTCGGCCGGGGCGCCTACGGCATCGAGGCGGCCGCCAAGTCGTACTTCCTGAAGTCGGCCTCCGAACTCAGCCTGTCCGAGGCCGCGACCCTCGCCGCCATCCTCAACAACCCGGCAGGTCTCAACCCGTCCGCGGGCGAGAAGAGCAGGGAACGGCTCCTGGGTCGCTACCAGTACGTGCTCGACCAGATGCTGGAGAACAAATACATCAGCCAGGCCGAGCACGATGCGGCCTATCCTGCTCTTCCCGAGTTCCCCGAGGTGCCGGTCTCCGACCGCTACGGCGGACCGAAGGGATTCCTCGTGTCCCAGGTGGAGCAGGAGCTGTCGAGCCTCGGTTTCAGCGACGCCGAGGTGCAGGGCGGCGGCCTGAAGGTGACCACCACCCTCGACAAGAACATGCAGGACGCCGCAGTCGCCACCGCGCAGAAGTACACGGAGGAAGCCGCATCCAAGGCGAAACCCCAGCAGGACGCATCCAAGCTGCACGTCGCGATCTCGTCGGTCGACACCGCCACCGGTGGTGTCCTGGCGATGTACGGTGGCCCCGACTACACGAAGGACTCCCGCAACTGGTCGACGACGCCGCGTCCCGCCGCTTCCACGTTCAAGTCGTTCGCGACGGTCGCGGGGCTGCGCAACGGCTACTCCTTGGACAGCACCCTCAAGGGCGACACCTTCACCCCGCGCGGTGACGGCGTCCCGGTCCGCAACGAGTTCAACGAACAGTACGGTGACGTGACGCTGCGCAGGGCGGTTGCAGAATCCATCAACACGGCCTTCGTGGACATGACCGAGTCCATGAAGAACGGCGCCCCCGCCGTCATCCAGGCCGCCAACGACGCGGGTGCGCCGAGCGGGGCGGGCTGGGACGTCAACAACCGCATCGCCCTGGGGGCCGCCGAGGTGAGCCCGCTGAACATGGCGAACGCCTACGCCACCCTCGCCGACTCCGGGAAACGCAAGGACGTCCACTTCGTGGCGAAGGTGATGGATCGCAACGGCAACACCGTCTACGAGGCGAAGAAAGAGGGCACCCAGGCCATCGAGGAGAACGTCGCGGCCAACGTCACCGACGCCCTGACCTCCGTGGTCGAGGAGGGCACCGGCACGAAGGCGTCGCAGCTGAAGCGGCCCGTCGCGGGCAAGACCGGAACCAACGGTGTCGACGACTCCATCACCTCCGCCTGGTTCGTCGGCTACACCCGGCAGATCTCGACGGCCGTCATGTACGTCGCGGGCGACTCCGGCAACGAGAACCTCGATGCCTACAAGAAACCCGGGGACAAGACCTTCTTCGGTTCCGGCTATCCGTTGACGACGTGGGTGGAGTACATGCAGACCGCCACCAAGGGGCAGGAGGTCAAGCAGTTCGACAAGGCCAAACCGATCCAGGGGAAGTCGTCCGCGCCGTCGCAGGCCCCCACGCGGAGCGCGCAACCCACCAGCGCGCAACCCACCCAGAGCGCGCAACCCACCCAGGAACCGTCGTACGGGGGCAGGCGGCCCACCTCCGATCCCACGGACGCGGGCCGTTCCACGCCCTCCACGCAGCCGACCCGGACCAAGTCGCAGGCCCCCACCTCCCAGCCGACCGGCGGCGGCAAGAGCACGCAGCAACCGACGGGCGGCGGGGACAAACCGACCAACCCCGGTGACGGCGAACGAGGCCCCGGCGGTGGCCGGCAGAGCAACGGTGGGTGACTCGGGCAGCGGTGACTGACGCGCCCCGTGGAAACCTCCCGCTTCCTCGCCCGGGGCCCTGGCCGCGGAGCCTTTAAGGTGTTCGCATGAAAAATGCGCTGCTGGAGGGGCTCGGCGGGCCGGCCGGGCGTTACGCCCGGCGTTCGGGCCTCTGGTTCGATCCGTTGCCGTGGTCGTTGTTGGTTGCCACGGTGCTGTTCGTGGTCTGTTCACTGCGGCAGATACCGTGCGTCCAGACCTCCGAGACCGTCCGGGTCAACGCGTTCATCGTGCTCTGCTACTCGGATGTGCCGCTGGCGTGGA
>ERZ773077.3144-NODE-3144-length-10264-cov-26.034479_pt1 | contig 10264 bp, 12 predicted proteins | sample MGYA00580612_ERZ773077 | MGnify/ENA primary metagenome ERZ773077 (study PRJEB29015, sample SAMEA2737971) | human oral metagenome | biome: human oral; feature: human-associated habitat; material: dental | place: China | collected 2021 ...
GCCTTGCCCGCCAATGTGCCGCTCCTTTTGCGCGTTCGTCATGAGTGGCTGCCCAGTCAATATCGCCGACAAATGTTTTACCGCGATGGGTGCCAACACGACGCAATACTACTTCCCCATTCTCAAAATCATATAAATGTTGCGAAGCAGGAGCGGCAACGGCATCACTCATCATCAGGCAATGAAGGAACAAAATAAGTACGGCAACATTCGCCAGTTGCACTCCCTTCCCAATCGCTCTTTTCAAAGCACAAATAAAAACGTGAAAGGTCGGGACACCAAATTTCCCACTTATCATCATTTATTTTCCTGTGCATAAAATATTCAAAAAATTTAGGCAATTCACGAACATGGGATTTAAAATGCTTTGCACCCAAAAAATCCGCAAATTCATAATTCAAAATAGCCGACATCGGCATGCCGTAGTATTTGCTACTCCGCTGATATTTGTATAACGCCAACTGTTCTTCAGTGATAAAAGGCTTCATTTTCAGCTCCTTGCTGTCGTTAAAAGCCCTAATTTACCATTCTGCTAAAAAAACATCAAAAACACCGCCACCATGGCCGAACACGCGAAACCGAACAAAAACCAAAAATCAATTATCATCTCTAGCCCCTACCGAAGTTAAGCTTTTGATTAAATGGATAACCGACCTGAAGCCAAAAATAACCACGGCCAAAAGAATCAGCAAAGAGCCGTATTGCATACCCGACTGCATTTGCGCCATCTCATCACAAGGCGGATGACTGAGCTGTATTTTCTGATTCTGCAAATACCAACCGTCCTCTTTGCGTATAGGGCGGATAAGCTGCCCGTCCGCAGTTAAGGTGGGGGGCTGCTGCGACAATATCAGGTCATCGGCGGCAAGCTGGGTTTCCACGCATTGAGTCCCTACACGATATGACATACATCCCCCCTTTTTTCGGCTTATTTGATGGTTTTAATCATGCCCCAAGCCAGCTTAAAGCCTTGGATGGCGACAATAACGGTAATGGCAGCCATACCAATGGCGGTAACCACACCGATAAACGCACCGATGGCTTCGGCCACTTTCGTGCCGATATCCTCCAATGCACCTGCTGCATTGGCATTAACGGCCAATGTAGTCAGACCAGTAGCTACCGCAAATTTAGCGGCATTTGCTTTTTTCATGATATTCATGATTGTTCTCCAAAAGTTAAAAATGGGCGTGATATGAATCAGTTATTTGCCGACACGCCCGACACGGCAAATTCAAGCAATCAGCCGAACAAAAACAGCATTGCGCCTAAAAACAGAATCAGGCAGATGACAAAGGCAATGCCAAGCTGGGTAAACGTAAAATTCATACCTGCTCCTTATCAGCCTTTGGCCGATTCAGCCTTAATCAAATCAGCTTTCAAAAAATCCAGCCGGGTAACGACTTTGATTTCATTCTTGCCTTTGATTTGGGTTTCCCATTCGACATTGACATCTACGGGCAGCTTGCCGCGCAGGTGGTCTAATTTCGTATGGTCGGCTTCGGAGCCGTATTCCAGTTCGATAACGTCCACGCCGAATTCATTGAGTGCCTTGTCATAAACATTCGCTTCGACATAGATACGTGTATAGTCATAGGTTTGGCCGTTCTCGGTTTGGCCCTTGTTCCATTTGACTTTTCGCAATTGAGTCTTCATGCTTCATTTCCTTATAGGTTAGTTGGTGGGTTAAAAAACATCTGCATAAGCGGCATACCAACTGCTGTTAAATGCCCGCTCCATGCGGTAAAGTTTTGCCTGCTCTTCGAGTTTGTTCATTCGCGCGTTAAATTTCGCCTGCTGTTCCCTATGGTCGATTTGCTGCATATAACGATAGACTTCAAAGTCATAGCACTGTGCCATTTCTTTCATTTCGTGCAGATAGCGCATATTCGCCTGCCTGCAATCTTCTTTATCCGCGCCTAGTCGCTTCGGTTGTTTTGCCTTGCCCCCTTTAAGCAACTTGACAATTTCGCTATCCGATAAGCCTAACCACTCCATAAGGTTGATGCAGGGGCTGGATGATTGGCTTGCGTACTTTACAACGTGTTCAAGATTGATTTCCTGTGTCTTTTTTACCCGCTCCGCCTTTGCGGGACAGTCCCGATATTGCTCAAACAAAACTTGGCATATCGGATAGGCTGCCGTGAGATAACCGCCGGCATTGATAAGGATGTCGTGGGGTATGATGTAATCGCGATTGCGTAGCTGTAGCTCAAATCGCACCCATCGGCTTGTGTTGTCGCCTTGCTCGCAGCCCTTGTCGTACACACGGACGAGACGGGAGCTGTTGGGCGTGCCGACGTAAAAGGTTTTGCTGGTGCGTTTGTCGTCCAGCCAGTCGTAACCGTGCAATCGAGCGCGCGGTCTTTGGCCACGGTTGTCAAATCCACCCTGCTGCCATGACTGATAGGCTTGATCGGGCGTGTATTCGCCTTCGAAAAAATCATGGGCGAGGTCGCAGCGTGTGATTTTGGCGAAGGGTGCAAATACATCCAGCCAGTTGTATAGGCGAGTTTCCCAGCCGTCGATAGCGGCCGTTAATCCGTCGCCATACAAATGCACCATGATGCTGTCTTTTTGATTGCTGCCACCAAAGGCGACAACACCGTATTTGGTCGTGTGAGACCCCATGACAAAGCTGTATTTGTAGCCGTTGATGCCGTTTTTTTGTTCGGATATGCCGAAACCGAACAGGGTGTGCATTGTGGATGAGAGTTTTTCGGCCAACTCGCGGACGTTTTCAGGATGTTTGTCGTCCAGCGGTGTTTCGTGGTCGATTAAGACTTCTTTTGTGAATGTAAATGTGAGTGTGTCGATATGGGCTGCGGTATTGCTGCCTTGACGTAAGGGGATTTCCTTTGCCTTGCCGTTCACAACGACGATTTGCGTTGTCCGCTCTGATACAGTGCCTACGCCAGTTTGTCCCCCCGTGTTACTAGCGGGGGGCATGTGCGCCGTTGCGCACTCTGTCGCGTCGCCGCTGCCCGCCTGCGCAACGGCGCACCCGCTCATACGCAAATAACCACGTTCGGCATCGGCTTTGCGAGAATAGCTTTTGACAAATTGACCGTTCACAATCAGGTCGTATCTGCCTTCTGCATTTTTGACGATTTCGTAGTTTTGATTAGACATAACAAAAGCCCCAACTTGAAAAAGATGGGGCTCAACCAGCCTTACGACTACATAATGAGTTCGGCTCAAAGATACTTGTTAGGATTCTGCCCCACTTGGGGCGAATATATAAGTGCAGGCTGCTTTTTGTATGCTTTAAAAGCAGCCTGCACCGGTCAAATCGGTTTCTGCGGGCGGTGAAACTGAACCAGCTGTTCGCCCTCGTTTAATTTGGCGCGGCACAGCGCGTGGCCGTACACGGTTTCCAGCGTGATGTGCGGCAGACGGCCTGCGCGGTGCGCCTCATCCACAATCTGCTGCGCGCGCGCCGTATCGGACGGCTGCAAAATCCGCCAAATGTCCAGTGTCTCCCAATCGGCGTGCAGGCTGCTTTCGCTGTTATACGTCAGGCGCAGCGAAAACGTGTCCATGACCGGATCGTAAAACCCGTGATGAAACAGCATGTCGCCCAAATCGTGCATATCGACCAGCGTGGGCGCGGCGCACTCAACGCCCTGCTCCGCCAGCAATTCGCGCACTTCCTGCAAACTTTCCGCGCCCAAATGTGAAAAAAACAGCATTCCGTCCGTTTTCAGCGCACGCGTCCAGTTTTCCAACGCCGCCGTCAAATCGTCCGCCAGCGGCAGGCTCAAATTTGCCCACAGCATGTCCGCCGCCATTGCCGGCAGGTCGCTGTTCGGATTGCACGCCTTTTGCACCGCCAATGTGCTGCCACGCCATTTGTCCAGCCAGCTTTTCGGGCGGTTGTCCAAAGCAGCCTGCAACCGTTCGGGCGTGTCGCACTCCGTGATTTTTGCCTGCGGATAACGCTGCGCCAGCAAACGGCGGCTCACATCGCCATCCGCACCGGCCAGCACAATCTGCTGCGGCACCTGGCGCACCACCGCCAAACGGCTATCCAACTCTGTCGCCACATGCCGGTGAATCAGCCACTTATCCGAATTATCCATTGCACGCGCCCCTGTTTCTGTGTCCGTCAAAACGCGCATTTTAGCATTTTGCCGCGCCGCCGCACCTTTTTCCATCGCATTGCCGGGCAATATCGGCAAAATTACGCGCAAATAGAGAAACTTAAACCAGCAACCGCCGCCCGTGCCGTCAAACGGCTTTACACGGCCGGATAATTTTCGTATAGTACGCACTTCCTTTCGTACCGCCCAGGTGGCGAAATTGGTAGACGCAGGGGACTCAAAATCCCCCGCCGCAAGGTGTGTCGGTTCGAGTCCGACCCTGGGCACCAAGTCTTTGAAGGCTGCTGATTAAGCGGTCTTTTTTTTTATTGTCTAAAATCATCACGGCAACAAAAAGCAGCCTGCACTTTAAAATTTCCAAGTGCAGGCTGCTTTTGTTGTGTCCGGCCATATCAAATAATTTCTTGCTGCAGACGGCGGTGGATTTCATCCGCACGTTGCTGTTCGCGGAACGGGCCGATGCGTACTGTGTATCCGCCGCCCTGTTGTTTCACCATCACCGTGCGGTGTCCTTCGTTCTGACGCGATAAATGGCGTTGGGCAACGCGCATAAATGCACGCGCATCGGAGGCTTGGGCAAAACTTCTCACGTTCACGAAGATATCAGGATTGCCATTGTTGCGGGTGGCGGCGTCGGATTTGTTTTCCGCCATCTGCATACGCGGTGCAGAATAAGAATCGCCGGCGCGCAAGGCTTCAACCCGTACGTTGGCGGTGCCTGCATTGACGAAGCCTAATTGTTGTGCGGCTGCGCGCGACAAATCCATCACGCGGTTGCCGTGAAACGGGCCGCGGTCGTTAATGCGTACCACGACGGTGCGGCCGTTGGCCAGATTGGTCACGCGCGCATAGCTGGGAATCGGCAGCGTGGGATGCGCGGCGGTGAGTTTGTTCATGTCATAGCGTTCGCCGTTGGAAGTGCGGCGGCCGTGGAATGGTACGCCATACCATGAAGCTCGTCCTGTTTGTGTAAATCCTTCTACATTTTTGCGGGGTTGGTAGCGCACGCCGGCCACTTTATAGCTCAAATTGGCGGTGGGGTGCAGTTTCTCGGCGCGTACTACTTGGCTGCGGCCGGAAGCGGTTTGTGCATTGGCGGTGGAATTGGTCGAGCAACCTGCCGCGCACAAAACCAACAGCCCCGTTAAAAAAGTATGGTGAATTTTAGTCAAAACAAAGTCCAGTTCTTGAGTTGAAGAAGAGTGGTGAACCTGCAGGCTGCTTTTACATCAAACGCCGCCGGCATAGTTCTGCTGCCGCCATGCTTCAAACACGGTAACGGCAACGGTATTCGACAAATTCATGCTGCGGTTGTCCGGCAGCATGGGAAAGCGAATTTTTTGGTTTTCGGGCAAAGTATCCAGAATCTCGGCGGGCAATCCGCGCGTTTCCGGTCCGAACACAAACACATCGCCCGCCTGGAAAGCCGCCTTGTCGGGGCGCGCCGTTCCTTTGGTGGTGAGCGCGAAAATGCGCCGGCCGGCCAGAGCCTGCATACATTCTTCCCAATTTTCATGCACCGTCAGCTGTGCGAATTCATGATAATCCAAACCCGCGCGCTTCATTTTGCTGCTGTCCAGCGGAAAACCCAGCGGCTTCACCAAATGCAGGCTGCAGCCCGTGTTGGCGCACAGACGGATAATGTTGCCCGTGTTGGGCGGAATTTCTGGCTGATACAGAACAACGGTAAACATAATATTATTGAGAACAATTTTTATAATTGATTTTATTCAGTATTTATCAATTTCGATTTGCACGAAAGGCGGCAATATGCCCTAATTTGCCGCCGCCCGTCAAACTTTTTTTCATTCGCTACACGCGACTACCCACACAAAAACCGCCTCCGCGCCCGACTGGTGCAGGCTGCCTGCCAATTCGGAAATTGAGGCTTTTGTGGTACAAATATCGTCTATTATTAAAACTTTACGATTCTTAACAACTTCACCCGGCGCAAAAATCTGCCGGATATTGTCGTAACGCTGCTCGCGGTTGAGCGACGACTGCGCGGCTCGGTGTTCGCGCAGCACCGCAGCCGCAGGCAGCATTGGCAGGCCGTAATGCCGCGCCGCCCAGCCCGCCAATTCGTCGCTTTGGTTGAAGCCGCGCTGCAAACGCCTTTGCGGCGAAACCGGCATCGGCAAAATGCAGTCTGCACCGCATTGCGCCAGCCACGGCGGCGGATTTTCCTGCATCAGCCATTGAAACACGCGCGCATTCGCCGCCTGCCTGCCGTGTTTCCAGCGGTGCAGCAGTTCGGGCAGCGGGCTTATATAATGCGCGCTCGCCCAAAAGCGCTGATATGGCGGCGGCACGGCTTCGCAACCCAAGCACAGTCCGCCATACCCTGCGCTGCCGTCCGTGTGCAGGCTGCTTTTGGTGCAGCAGGCGCAATAGCGTCCCGTGCGCAACACATGGCGCAAATCGTCCCGACACGCCGCGCACAACACGTCCGTTTGGACTTCATGGCATAATAAGCACGGTTTGGCAAAACGAAAGAACCGCATGAACACCTCCCTTTGTTTGATTCACGGCTGGGCAACCAACGCCCGCATTTTCCAACCGCTGCTGCCCCATCTCCCCCGCGACTGGCACATCAGCATTCCCGATTTGGCGGGGCACGGCACATCGCCCATGCCGTTATCGTTCGATATCGCCACGCTGGCGGGCGACATTGCCGAACACCTGCGGCCGGGCACCCACCTGTTCGGCTGGTCGCTGGGCGGCGTGGTGGCGCAATGGATTGCCGCGCATTATCCCGAAAAAGTGAAAAGCCTCACACTGTGCGCCACCTTCGCCAAACTCTTCGCCGCACCGGATTACGACGTCGGCCTGCGCCAATCCGCGTTGCACAAAATGCTGCCGCTGTTTCAGGACGATTATCCCAAGCACATGCGCCAGTTTTTGGAGCTGCAACTGCTGCACACGCCCGAACGCCAAGCCGTCATCGAAGCCGTGCTGCCCGACGTATTGCGCAACGGCACGCCGCAAGGCATGGCAGACGCGCTCACCGCCATCGAATACGCCGACATGCGCCCGCTGCTGGCCGACATCCGCTGCCCGACGCTGCTGATTTTCGGCGGCAAAGACGCACTCACGCCCGTCCGTATGGGGCAATATTTGCAGCAGCACCTGCCGAACGCACGGTTGCACATCATCGACAAAGCCGCGCACGCACCGTTTATCAGCCACAGCGACGAAGTGGCGGCGTTATTGTTGGCACATATTCGCCAATCGGCGTGAATACAGTCCCGCGTCCTTGCCGTAGCCGAACAGTTGGGTTTTCCGATATCCAAAAGCAGCCTGCACCCCGAAAACCAAAGTGCAGGCTGCTTTTTGCTCGGAAACTTGTCCTCTTTCCACTCGTTCGCAGATATGGGGCTCAACGTGTCATCACTATAGAATAGATAAGACCAGCACCGCCGATATTATCCAAAAGCAGCCTGCACTTCAAAATGACAAAGTGCAGGCTGCTTTTTCATGTGCCGCCGCTTAATCGAAAATATCCTTCAATTTATCGAAAAAGCCTTTTTGGCGCGGCGTTTGGCTGATGTCCAAACCGGTGGAGATTTTTTCAAATTCCACCAGCAGTTCTTTCTGGCGTTCGGTCAGGTTCACGGGCGTTTCCACCACCACATGGCAATACAAATCGCCCATCATGCTGCTGCGCACGGATTTCACACCCTTGCCTTTCACGCGCAGGCGTTTGCCGTTTTGCGTGCCTTCGGGAATGTTCAGCTTCACGCGTCCGGTGAGCGTAGGCACTTCCACTTCGCCGCCCAGTGCCGCAGTGGCGAAACTGATGGGCAGCTCGCAATGCAAATCGGTGGGGTTTTCCGGGTCGCGCTGGAAGATTTTGTGCGGACGCACGGAGACGTGGATGTACAAATCGCCCGCCGGTGCGCCGTGCATTCCCGGTTCGCCCTCGCCCGTCAAACGGATGCGTTGGCCGTCGTCAATGCCGGCCGGGATATTGACTTCCACCGTTTTGGTGGTCTGCACGCGGCCTTCGCCGTGGCAGCGCAGGCAGGGTTCTTTAATCTCTTTGCCCGAACCGTGGCAGGTGGGGCAGGTTTGCTGGATTTGGAAAATGGCTTGGCGCACATGCACGGTGCCGGAACCGCCACAGGTGCGGCAGGTAGTGGCTTTGGTGCCGGGTTTTGCGCCCGATCCGTGGCAAACGTCGCATTCGGCATAAGTCGGAATGGTGATTTGTTTTTTCACGCCGGCAGCCGCTTCTTCCAGCGTGATTTCCACGCTGTACTGCATATCCGCGCCTTGGTAATTCGGCTGACGCGCACCGCCGCCACCGCCGAACATTTGGCTGAAAATATCGCCGAAGTCGAAACCGCCAGCGCCGCCGAAGCCGCCAAATCCTCCTGCGCCGCCCGCACCGCCGAAGCCGCCCTGTTCGAACGCGGCGTGGCCGTATTGGTCGTATGCCGCTTTTTTCTGCGGGTCGGACAGGGTGTCGTAGGCTTTTTGGATTTCTTTGAATTTTTCTTCGGCTTCTTTATTGTCGGGATTGCGGTCGGGATGGTATTTCATCGCCAGCTTGCGGTAGGCCTTTTTGATTTCGTCGTCGCTTGCGGAACGCGAAACGCCCAGTATTTCGTAAAAATCTTTATTGCTCATGTGAATGTCTTTAAAATAAAAAAGGAAATCGGTTGCTGGCTATATAAGGGTTGCCCGGACAAAATTCAAGCAGCCTGCACATGGCCGAACCGCGCATTATACGGCAGCCATCGGTAAATTTACCCGAACGGCGCCGATTTTCTGCCATAATGCGTATTTTTTATGAGGCCATACCGTATGAATCCAATAAAACCCCTGTTGTGTGCCGCGCTGTCGGTCGCCTGCATTCCTGCCAACGCACACGATGCCCATCCGAGAACCGCCATGACCACCGCCCAAACCCACACCGTTGAAAGCCGATATTCCTTTGCGCAAACCGTGCAGCGCCTGCACGCCGCCGTTACCGAACGCGGCATGACGGTATTTGCCGTGATTGACCATCAGGCCGCCGCACAAAAAGACGGCCTGTCCATGCAGCCTGCTACCGTGATTGTGTTCGGCACGCCCAAAGCGGGCACGCCGCTGATGGTGAAAGACCCCGCCTTCGCGCTGCAACTGCCGCTGCGCGTGCTGGTGACCGAAACGGACGGCAAAGTGCAGGTGGTGTATCCGTCCACGCGCGCGCTGATTCAGAACAGCCGCATTGATTATGCCGATGTGGAAAACACGCTGGCCAAAGCGGAAACGCTGATTCGCAACACGGTAACGCAATAACGGCGGACGGCAAAAAGCAGCCTGCAACATATTTCCAACTAAGTGCAGGCTGCTTTCGAACCGCGCCCAAAGCAGCCTGCACATTGATTTTCGATTAAAACTCAAACCACCAGCCACGCATCTTTGTGCTGGAACATCAAATAGTCCGCCATTTTCCCCGTTTCATAAGCCACACGCGCACTGCCATTGAAATTCGGTGCCAATCGGCCGTCTTCACGCAAAAATTCCAGCAGGTGCATTGCGCCGCCTTTTTGCAGGCACAGGATGCAGCGGTGCTCTTCCAGCACGCATTCGGCAATTTCGCAGCCTGCCAGCATGGGCGACAATTCGTCCCAGCCCTGCCCGAATTCGCAAACCCAGCCGCGCGGTGCATCTTCCTGATGCGGCGGCACTTCAATCGGCCGCCCGTCCAACAGCGTGGCAGATGCCGCGTGCCATGCGGTGTATACCAGATATTCGCCCGAATTCAGCAGTAGCCCGAAAAAACCCGGCCCGCCCATGCCGTAAGTGCCCAAATGGGTGCAAAACCCGTCAATCCTGCGCCCGACAACGGATTTTTCCGCCAGCAACACAGGTCGGCCGAACACCAGTACATCGCGCCGCCAAAAGCGCATGAATCCGTAAACCATATAGGCGCAGTTGGCGGCACGGCGCGACAGCCCGACGGCATAATGCGGCAGCCAACCTTGCGCGTGCCATTGCGGCAGCTCTTTTTTGGGGACGATGGCGCAGTAGCTTTCCACATTGCCCTGCTGCAAATTCAAATAAGGGTGGCGGGGTTGGTTCATTTTCGTCTGTACCGTTCGGGTGGGTTTGCCATAATATAGTCGATTAAAATTGCAATGATACGGCGTTGGCTCGCCTTGACGTACTAC
>ERZ773077.3146-NODE-3146-length-10261-cov-2.939447_pt1 | contig 10261 bp, 6 predicted proteins | sample MGYA00580612_ERZ773077 | MGnify/ENA primary metagenome ERZ773077 (study PRJEB29015, sample SAMEA2737971) | human oral metagenome | biome: human oral; feature: human-associated habitat; material: dental | place: China | collected 2021 ...
GACCGCCAAAGCGACGGCTCCGTGACGCCTTCCCCAAAAAAAGGTGGCCTGAAGCCCGCGTATTTAGGGCATTTCAGCGGGGATGCCCGGAAGCCCTTGTATTTAGGGCATCTCCGGGCACCCTATCCGAAAACGCCCTATTTATAAGGGTTCCAGAGGTGCCTGCCCGAAAATAACCTATCCATAAGGGGTTCAGAGGGGCTGGGAAAATGCCCTGTCCATGCGGGTTTGCCGGACGCTTCTTTGCAGGCGTTTTCTGCCCGTCCAGACTCCGTCCAGACGGCCAGAGCGGATGTCTGGAGTACAATGGCGCTCCCTCGATTCATCCTTTCCGGCATTCTAGTGACGCAGCGTAAGAATTGGCAAAACTCCCCGCCCGCGAGAGGCCTCTGATGCCGCGCGGGTTCGTCCATTCCCTTCAGCAGCGGCTGGTCGGCGCTTTTCCCTGGATGGCGCGTCTGCGGGCATCGACGGCGGTCAGGCGGTTTGGGCGCGCGCTGTGGTGGACGTTCTGGATTGTTTATTTCAGCTTTGTCGCGCTCGTGCTGGCGCTGCGCTACAGCATTCTGCCCAATATCGAGGCGTATCGCCCGTCCATTGAGCGGCTCGCCGGCCGGGCGCTCGGCCAGACGGTCAGCATCGGGCGCATCGAGGCAAGCTGGGACGGCATTAATCCCGATTTCGACCTGTTCGACGTGCGTGTGCTCGATGCCGCCGGCCGGCGCTGGCTTTCTCGCGCATCGAAGCGGTCGTGTCCTGGCTGTCTGTGCCCAGCGGCACGCTCAAGCTGCGCCTGCTGTGTATCGATCAGCCGACGCTGAATCTACGCCGTGACGCCGACGGTCGCTTTTTTATTGCCGGGATCGCGCTGGCCGATGATGAGGCGAGCGGTTCGGCATTTTCTGACTGGGTGTTTGCCCAGCGCCGCATCCGTATCCATAACGCCACGCTGATCTGGGAAGATGCCCTGCGGCAGGCGCCGGCGCTGCGCCTGGAAGCGCTGAATTTCGGCCTCGACAATTTCGGCAGGCGGCGGCGTTTCGGCCTGACGGCGCAGCCGCCTGCGGCGCTGGCTTCGCACATCGATATTCGCGGCGATTTTTCCGGCAGCGATATCGATCGCCTCGATGACTGGAAAGGTCATATTTTTACCGAAATCGATTATGTCGATCTGGCGGCCTGGCGGCAGTGGATCGACTATCCGCTGACGCTTTTGCGCGGTCAGGGCGCCTTGCGTCTCTGGGCGGGAATCAAACGCGGCGCGCTGCGTGAGATGACCGCCGATCTGCTGCTGCGCGATGTCGCCATGCAGCTGCATACGGAGTTGCCGATGCTCGCGCTGACCGAGGCCTCCGGCCGGGTGGGCGTGCAGCGGACGGATCGCGGCATCGTTGCGAGCGGCAGCAAGCTGGCGTTGATGACTGCATCCCAGCCAACGCTGGCCGCCGAAGCGGCGGTGTCTGAAGCCGCAGACGCCGGCACGGATGCTGCCGCCGGCGTCCGCATCGCCCCGATGGATTTCCGGCTTGCCTGGAATACGGATGCGCAGGGGAACAATGCCTCGGGCAGCCTGACGGCCAACCAGGTCGACCTGGGCGCTTTGAGTCAACTGACGGCGTATCTGCCGCTGGCTGCGGATGTCCGCCAATTCCTTGCCACATACCATCCGCGCGGGCAGCTCTCCGGCCTTGATGCCCGCTGGCAGGGCGACGCCGTTGCTGGCAATCTGAAAACGTATGCGCTGGAGAGCTGCTTCCAGCGCCTGGCGCTTAATGCCCAAGGCGATTTGCCGGGGTTTGCCGGTCTGTCGGGGGAGGCGTCGGTCAATGAAAAGGGCGGCCACCTCACGCTGGACAGCACACGCGCCAGCATCGATCTGCCGGGGGTCTTCCCGGTTGCGCGGACGGAGCTGGAGCGCCTGGATGCGCAGGCCCGCTGGACCCTCGGCGAAGCTGGGCTGGATGTTGATTTGACGCGGCTTGCCTTCGCCAATGCGGAAGCCGCCGGCTCGGCTGCCGGCGTGTACCGCAAACAGGGAGAGGGCCCGGGATACATTGACCTCAAGGCCACACTGACGCACGCCGATGCGCGCGCCGTCTGGCGCTACATCCCGCATACCGTTGGCGATGCGACGCGGAACTGGCTGCGTGATTCGCTGATTTCCGGCAAAGCCGGCGAGGCCAAGCTGACGCTCAAGGGCAATCTGGCGGATTTTCCCTTTCTCGATCCGGCCAAAGGGCAGTTTCTCGTGACGGTCAAGGCCGAGGATGTCGTGCTCGATTACGCCAACGGCTGGCCGCGCATCGAACATATTTACGGCAATCTGCGTTTTGCCGGCGCCGGCATGGTCGTCGATGCGCAGCGTGGGACGATTCTCGGCGCCAAGCTCGGCGCCACGCGCGCGGAAATTCCCGATCTCGATCTGGATACGCCGGTCATCGAGATCACGGGGCAGGCCGAGGGGCCGACCGCCGAGTTCCTTAAATTCATCGATCAGAGTCCGGTGGCTGAACGGATCGACCGCTTTACCGAAGGCATGCGCGCGAGCGGCAACGGGCATCTGGACATTGCGCTGAAGATTCCGCTCGATGAGCAGCAGCTCAATGAAGCAAAGATCAAGGGCGAATATCGCTTCCAGAACAATACCGTGTCCGTCGATACGGCGCTGCCGCCTTTGCGGCAGGTCAACGGCAGCATCCGGTTTTCAGGCAGCGAACTGAATCTGCCGGAAATCCGCGCCAGCCTGTTCGGCGGGCCATTGAGCATCAAGGGCGGCCTGCAAAAGGATGGGCGCGTGCTGATCACGCTCAACGGCACGGCCAACGTCGATCAGCTGCGCCAGCCAAACGGCGCCGGCGCGCCGGCCAAGCGGCCGGGCAGGCAAAGTAAAGCGCAGGGCGAAGCCGCCGAGGCCCAGGACGGACAGGGCGCGGAGAGCTTTCCGCTGCTAGCGCATCTGTCCGGTTCGGCCGCCTATCGTGGCGAGGTACGCATCAATAAACGCGACGCCGATCTGGTCATCAACTCGTCTCTGACCGGTTTGCGTTCGACCCTGCCCGAGCCGTTTGGCAAAGCGGCGAACGAATCGCTGCCGCTGCGTTTTGAAAAGCGCATCCTGACCGCCGATGCGACGGGCGCGATGCGCGATCAGTTGTTGGCTTCGCTCGGGCAGAAACTGTCTTTCCAGGCCATTCGCCGCCGGCAGGGCGGCAGCTTCGTCGTCGAACGGGCGGCGCTCGGTATCGGTCGTGCGCAGGCCTTGCCGGATAAGGGATTCATGGTTGGCGTATCGGCGCCGCGCATCGACCTCGACCTCTGGCGCGCGCTGTTTCAGACAGACTCCGGGGCCGGTGCCCAAAGCGGGCAGGCGGCCACCGGTTTGATGCCCGATGCCGTCAGCCTCGCCACCCCTGAGCTGCGTGCTTTTGGCCGTCTTCTGAACGACGTGTCGCTGAATGCCGAGGCGGCGGCCGGACAGTGGCGGCTGCATCTCGATTCGCGCCAGGCCGGCGGCGAGATTCGTTGGGACGGCGCCGGTCGCGGCAAGCTGACGGCACGCCTGAAGCAATTGATCGTCGATCCGGAAGAAAGTGAAAACGCAGTGACGGACGAGGAAAAGGAGGCGATGAAGGAATTGCCGGCGCTCGACGTCGTGGCCGAGGATTTCCGTTTTGGCAAGCGCCGCTTTGGCCGGCTCGAACTGCAGGCGGTCAATGCCGGAGAAGCTTGGGACCTCAATAAGGTGCAGATGAATGCGCCGCATGGCATTCTGACGGGTAAAGGGCAATGGCGGATGACGCCGGGGCTGGGGCGGACGCATCTGAATTTCACGCTCAATAGCGATGATGTCGGCAAACTGCTCGACCAGCTCGGCTATGTCGGCATGATCAGCGGCGGCACGGCGAAGCTGGCGGGTCGGCTGGACTGGCCCGGCGCGCCGACGGGGTTCGAACTGGCCGCTCTCGACGGCGCCTTGTCGCTGGAGGCTGGACGCGGCCAGTTTCTCAAGGTCAAGCCGGGCGCCGGGCGTCTGCTCGGGCTGATCAGCCTGCAAAGCCTGCCGCGCCGCATCTCGCTCGATTTCCGCGACGTGTTCAGCGCCGGTTTTGCCTTTGACAGCATCGCTGGCGATCTCGCCCTGAAGGGCGGTGTCATGCGCACCGAGCGTTTGCAGATCGACGGGCCGGCGGCGCGTGTGCTCATGCGCGGCGAGACTGACCTCAAGCGCGAGACGCAGCGCCTGTTCGTGACTGTGCAGCCGGAACTGGGGACGACGGCGGCGCTGGGCGTGGCGCTGGTCAATCCGGTGGCGGGCGTGGCGACGCTGTTGGCGAACAAACTGTTGCAGGATCCGCTGAACCAGATGTTCGGCTTCGATTATCTGGTGACCGGCAGCTGGGACGACCCCATGGTCGAAAAGCTGGGGCGGCAGGCGGCCAAAACGGCGGCTGATGCCGCGGGCAAGGATGCCGTCGGAGAAAAAAACGGGCATGAGAACGCAACGGCCGCCAATGGCGGGGTGGCCGGTCAAGCGGTTCATGAGGCCGTTGATGGCGCGGCTGCACCGGCGCCCCTCAATGATTCGGCACCACCTGTATCCAATCCTGCCGCCCACGACACGGAGACGAAAGACGATGCCGCACATGAATGAGGGGGCGGATGCCGCCGCAACAGAGGCTGCCGTGAAGTTCCGCCTGGCGGCCATCCAGATGGTGTCTACGCCGCGGGTTGACGAAAATCTGGCGGTGGCTGACCGCCTGCTCGCCGAGGCTGCGGCGCAAGGTGCGCGGCTGGCGGTTCTGCCGGAATACTTTGCCGTCATGGGCATGCGCGAGCGCGACAAGCTCGCGCTGCGCGAGCCGGACGGCCAGGGGGCGATCCAGGACTTTCTGCGCAATGCCGCACGCCGCCACGGTCTCTGGCTGGTCGGCGGCTCGCTGCCGCTGGCCGCTTCGCATCCGGATAAGGTGCTCAATACTTGTCTGGTGTTTAATCCGCAAGGCGAGCGGGTGGCGCGCTACGACAAGATTCATCTGTTCGGTTTTGAGCAAAACGGCGAACGTTACGATGAAAGCGCCTCGATCGAAGCCGGCCGGCAGCCGGTGGCTTTCGAGGCGCCGTGCGGTCGTGTCGGATTGAGCATCTGTTACGACCTTCGCTTCCCCGAGCTGTATCGGCATTTGGGCGTCGTCAGCCTGATCGTGGTGCCGTCAGCCTTTACCGAAACGACCGGCCGGGCGCACTGGGAAGTGCTGCTGCGCGCCCGCGCCATCGAAAACCAGTGTTATGTACTGGCCGCTGCGCAGGGCGGACAACATGAAAATGGGCGCGAAACGCACGGCAACAGCCTGCTGATCGATCCGTGGGGCGTGACGCTGGCGCGACGCGACAAGGGAGAAGGCGTCGTGATCGGCGATCTCAACCCGGCGCGTCTGGCCGATGTGCGCGCCAGCCTGCCGGCGCTCCAGCATCGGGTGATGTGACTGGCGGCGATGCCTGTCGGCGGATTGAGGAATAGACGGAAAGAAGACAGAAAGACTGGATAACGAGGAAGGTAATGAGTGCAAAAAATGCAAGGCGCGCGCCGAACGGGCAAACGCAAATTCTGGCCGAGGAAACATCGCTGCTGACGCAGGCCGGGCAAACCCTGCTGACGCCGTATGGGCTCGACGATAGCGCGCTGGCGCAGGTGTTCGGCAAGATCATGACGCATGCCGTCGATTACGCCGACCTCTATTTTCAGTACAGCCGTTCCGAGGCCTGGAGCTTGGAGGAAGGCATCGTCAAGTCCGGCGGTTTCAATATCGATGAAGGCGTCGGCGTGCGGGCGGTGGCGGGTGAAAAGACGGCCTTTGCCTATTCCGACGATATCGGCCATGGCGCGCTGGGCGATGCCGCCCGCGCCGTGCGCTCAATTGCCGATGCCGGCCAGCAGCGGCGGGCGAAAATCGCCCGCACGCGCGCGTACAAAATGCCGGTGGCGCGCAGCCTGTATCTGCCCGACGATCCGCTGGTTTCGCTTGACGCCGGTACGAAAGTCGGCCTGCTCGAACGGCTGGAATCCTATGCCCGCGCCGAAGACCCGCGCGTCGTTCAGGTGATGGCCTCTCTTGCCGGCGAATACGATGTCGTCCTCATTGCCGGCAGTGACGGCCGGCTAGCCGCCGACATCCGCCCGTTGGTGCGCGTATCGCTGACGGTCATTGTCGATGATGGCAAGGGGCGGCGCGAACAAGGTTCAGCGGGCGGCGGCGGTCGCAGTGATTATGCCTGTTTCACCGATGCGCTGCTGCGCGAATATGCGCGCGCGGCCGTGCATCAGGCGCTGGTCAATCTCGACGCGCGCCCGGCGCCGGCGGGCATCATGCCGGTCGTGCTGGGGGCGGGCTGGCCGGGCATTCTGCTGCACGAGGCCGTTGGGCATGGGCTGGAAGGTGACTTCAACCGCAAGGGGAGTTCAACCTTTGCCGGCCGTATCGGCCAGCGCGTCGCTGCCAGGGGCGTGACCGTGATCGATGACGGAACGCTTCCTGGCCGGCGCGGTTCGCTCAATATCGACGACGAGGGCAATCCGACGCAATGCACGGTATTGATCGAGGACGGCATTCTGAAAGGCTATATGCAGGATAGCCTCAACGCCCGTCTGATGGGCACCCGCTCAACCGGCAACGGCCGCCGCGAATCCTTCGCTTATCTGCCGCTGCCGCGTATGACCAATACGATGATGCTCAACGGCGACAAGCATGTCGAGGAGATCATCCGTTCCGTGAAAAGAGGGATTTACGCCGTCAATTTCGGCGGCGGGCAGGTCGATATCACCAACGGCAAGTTTGTTTTCTCGATGTCCGAGGCGTATATGATCGAAAACGGTCAAGTCACCTATCCGGTCAAGGGGGCGACGCTGATCGGCAGCGGGCCGGAAGCGATGCAGCAGGTGTCGATGGTGGCCGACGATCTGGCGCTCGACTCCGGCGTCGGCACCTGCGGTAAAGACGGTCAGAGCGTGCCGGTCGGGGTCGGCCAGCCGACGCTGCGCATCGACGGCCTGACGGTCGGTGGGACGGCGTAAGGCGTAAGACGTAAGACGTAAGACGCAAAAGCCGGACAGAGTGCCGGCAGATGGCAGATGATCGCCGATGGGTCGGTATTGACAGTGCTGCGCCATGGGGTCTCCGCCGGCGCAGTTTGTCTGGCAGGAAGGCGCTGATGAATTACGAACTCTTGTTTGATGCTGCGGCCGGAAAAACGGTAGAACTGGCGATCATCGGTGTGGCCGGTTTTAACCACTCGCTTTTTTATTACGCCGCGCGGAGCGACAGGTTGAGTATTCGCGTGCTGTGCGGACGGGATGTGCACAAGTGCGTGGCGGCTTACCGTGCGCTCGGCATTGCGGAAGACCGGATTGCCGTGTGCGAAAGCTATGCGGCGGGGATGAAAGCGTATCAGGACGGGTTTTTTCTGGTGTTTGGCGATGCGCTGCTTGCCATGCGCATGCCCTTCGATGTGGTGATCGAAGGCACCGGCAAGCCGGAAACGGCGGCAGCACACGTCCTGGCCGCCATTGAAAACGGTAAGCATGTGGTCATGGTGACCAAGGAATCCGACTCAGTGGCGGGGCCGTTGTTCGCCCGCAAGGCGCGGGAAAAAGGCGTCGTCTACTCGCTGGCCGAAGGAGACCAGCCATCGCTACTGATTGGTTTGTACACCTGGGCGCGCACAGCCGGGCTGACGGTGTTGAGCATCGGCAAGGCGAGTGAATACGATTTCATCTACGATCCGAAGACCGGCTCGATATGCGTCAATGGCCAGGAAATCGCCGTGCCGGATTTCGATGCCGTCTGGGCGCTGGGCGAGGATTGCCGTGCGACACTGGCGCGGCGGAGCCAGATGCTGTCCGCGGTCAGGCAGCGGGCGATCCCCGACTTGACCGAGATGGGCATCGTGCTCAACCATCTGGAGGGCTTTGCGCCGGATGTGCCGGCCTTCTACTGCCCGATCGCGCGTGCCGTCGAAATTCCCGATCTGATGTGCGCTGAACGCGATGGCGGGATTTTTGCGGATAACGGGCGCATCGACGTCGTCAACCTGCTCCGCCGCGAGGACGAACAGAGCCTGTGCGGCGGTGTGTATGTCGTCGTGGCGTGTGATGATGAGGCCACCTGGCGGGTGCTGAAGGAAAAAGGCGTTCCCGTCAGCCGCAACGGCAAGACCGCGCTGGTTTATTACCCAGCGCATTATCTTGGCTTTGAGGCGATCTTCAGTATCCTGTCCTGCGCGCTGCTCGGTATGCCGACCAGTACCCGTCATCCGCGGCCGCGTTACGACGTCGTTGCGCGCGTGACGGCGCCGCTCCGGCGGGGAACGGTGTTCGCGGCGCAAGGGCATCATCATGAAATTGCCGGCCTGGAAGGTATTTTGCTGCCCGCCGAGCCGATCGCCGGAAATCGCCAGCTGCCGTTCTACCTTGCCGATGGCACGCGGCTCAAATGTGACGTCCGGCCCGGGCAACTGCTAACGGCCGACATGCTGGACATACCAGGCGATCCGTTGCTCTGGAAGCTGCGCAGGGAACAGGATGCGCTCTTCTTTACGTGTGAATTTGAGGGAGCACGCGCGCCGAATTTCCCGCAAAACGAGGGCGTCACCTGCAACAATCTGCCGCGTAGTTGATGGCGCCCAGGATCCGCACGCCCATTGACGGGGCGCTGGATCACTTCAATGCCTGCCGAGCAAGGTACCGGAAGTGTGTCCGGCGCGGCATTGCGCTTGCGGCGGGCAAGGCAAAAATGTTTTATCCGTGCATCGCGCAATGCGTGTCGCCGCAAGCCACACGTTAACCGGGGTTGCAGACCGAGGCATGCAAGCCGGCAGCGGGTTCTCATGCGGCAAATAATGCGGGTTCGGGACGTGCCTTTCCGGCTTTCCGGACGAATGGCGCATGAAAAATTTGTCCGCTTCTACACGCATTTTTTGACCCTAAAAGCAAAGATCAGGCGGTGTAGTGCGCTGGATGGCGTTGGGCCGCATGTCTGTAATTTACAAATGCAAGTGTTTACGTTTGAATTCTTTTGTTTTATATTTGATGCAAAATTATTTGAATTACAGGCTAATGAGGGCAAATATGGCGCAGATGCAGACACTTTCAATTCGATTGCCGGATGAGGATTTTCAGTGGTTATTGTCGGCACGTCCGGAAACGGGTAAAACGCCGAGTGAAAAGCTGCGCGCTTTGGTTGCCGGCAGTCGTCAACAGGATGCGGAACGCGCTGATCCGGAGATGTGCGCTGAGTCGATGAAAGGATTGGTGCAGGCGCTGGCAAATTCGGTGGCCGTCTGGGAGCGCCGTAGTATGCGGCATTCGGAACTGGTCGGTGCAGCGCTGGAAACCGTGCCGCAGCTGATGGCGATTCTGGCTTCGTCGATGCCTGTCAGCGAAACGGCGGAGGCGGGCGAAACGATGGCAAAAGAACTGGAGGCGGCGCTCGCCCAGCAATGCTTCCGCCTGCTGACGCGGATTTTGCGCGCGGCGGTGACTTCTGCGCCGGAAGTTTACGAGCGGGAATCCATCGAACGCTATCTGCCGGGCATCGTCGAAATTATGGAAATCATTGCAACCCGTAGAGAGAAGGAGCGTAAAAATGGCTGACAGCATTACAACCCGTATTTCCCGTCTGATTGCCGGCGGTGCGCATGCCTTGCTTGATCGTGCCGAGAATCTGGCGCCGGAAGCGTCGATGATGCAATCGATACGCGAAATCGAACAGGTTGCCGATGAGGTTCGCGGCGATTTGGGTCGGGCTGAAGCCGGAAAACACCTGGCATTGAGCCAGATGGCGCGCCTGAACACCGAGCATGAAACACTCTCTGCCCAGATTGACGCCGCTTTGGCAAATGGCCGTGAAGATCTGGCACGAACGGCGATTGGCCGCCAGGCGGATATTGAAGATTTGCTGCCAGTGTGCGAGAAAAAAATTACCGATGCTCTGTTGTTGATCGATGAAGGGTTGTACTTGAGTAATGACGGTACGTATATCGACAGCGTTGCCGCTTTAGCTTCTGCACGGATATTGATGCGATACGGAACGGAGCAATCTTCGGTATGGCAATCCGTTGCACGAATGCTGGTAACTTCTTTATTAAGATACTCAGGTGAATCGGCCGGGTTGCCCGTAGGACTTACCGTAACCGGCAGTAAATCGACACAGTTGGTAATTACGGCCGATGACAGTGATGTGCTGGATGTCGGCACGCTCTATCCTCT
>ERZ773077.3147-NODE-3147-length-10260-cov-2.985007_pt1 | contig 10260 bp, 10 predicted proteins | sample MGYA00580612_ERZ773077 | MGnify/ENA primary metagenome ERZ773077 (study PRJEB29015, sample SAMEA2737971) | human oral metagenome | biome: human oral; feature: human-associated habitat; material: dental | place: China | collected 2021 ...
ATGTTTCCGATTGCCATTGGAACGAATAATGGTGCTACACGTGTTGGGCCTTTATCATGCATTTTGATGATTTGGCTTTCCATCACTGTTAACCCACCAATACCAGAACCAACCATAACACCAAAACGGTCGTAGTCTGTATTTTCTGGAGTAATGCCGCTATCTTCAACGGCTTGCATTGCTGCAGCTAGTCCGTATTGACAGAATAAATCCATCCGTTTAGCTTCTTTACGATCCATGTATTTTGTAGCATCGAAGTCTTTCACTTCAGCAGCCACATAAACATCTAAGTCTTTTTTATCAAATTTTGTAATTGGAGCAATTCCGTTCTTACCTTCTTTAAGGCCTTCCCAGAAGCTTGCTACATCATTTCCTAAAGGAGTGATGGCTCCCATTCCTGTAATTACTACTCGATTCATTGTTTTCCTCCTTTAAGAGATTACATGTATAATCCGCCGTTAACGTTTAACACTTGTCCTGTAACGTATTTTGCTTCCGCTAAGAACACACATGCTTCGGCAATATCTTCTACTGTACCGAAACGACGAAGTGGGATTTGTTTTTCCCATTCATTACGAATCTTTTCAGGTAATGCTTGGGTCATATCTGTATCGATGTATCCAGGAGCGATGGCATTCACTGTAATCCCACGAGAACCGATTTCTTTAGCAACAGATTTTGTTAAACCAATGATTCCGGCTTTACTTGCGGCATAGTTTGCTTGACCTGCATTTCCTGTAACCCCAACGATACTTGTAATGTTAATAATGCTTCCTGATTTTTGTTTTACGAAAACTGGAGTCGCAAAACGAATCATATTGAAGTATCCTTTTAAGTTAATATTCATTACATCGTCAAAATCAGATTCACTCATACGCATTAATAAACCATCACGCGTAATTCCAGCGTTATTGACTAACACGTCGATGCGTCCAAAACGCTCTTTTACTTCGTTAATAAAGTTTTCAGCTACGTCGAATTTCGAAACGTCTCCAACAAACGTCATCACTTCACCAGGATAAGAATCAAATTGAGCAAGTGTTTCTGCATCAATTTCACGAGTACCGTTTAAAACAACATTAGCACCAAGTTTGGCAAATTCTAATGCGATTCCAAGACCAATCCCGCGACGGCTCCCTGTTACAACAACTGTTTTATCTTTAAATTTCATTTCGTTATCCTTTCAGTTCCTTTACTTTTTCAATGGTTTCTGACATTGCTTTAAGGCTATCTGTTTGGAATAATTGAACAGAAGCACCTTTTGCTTTAGCAATTTGTTTCACCATTTGCGTCAATGTTTTTCCAGGACCTACTTCAATAAAGACATCCACGCCGTCTTGAAGCATCCACTCTACATTTTGTTTCCATTTTACGGCATTCGTAATTTGATCACAGAGAACGTCTTTTGAAGGTACGCCTTCATGTGGAGTGCCTAACGTATTGCTTAATACTGGGCATTTACTTTCGTGTAACTCTGCCACTTCCATCTCAGGAGCAAAGCGAACTTTCGCTTCTTTCATTAATGGTGTATGGAAAGGACCAGATACTACTAGTGGCACAGCTCTTTTGGCGCCAGCTTCTAAGCATTTTTCGCTCGCTACGTCTACTGCTTCTGCATGACCACCAATGACTAATTGTCCTGGTGTGTTGTAGTTTGAAGGAACTACGAGAGCTTCTGGAGTAGAAACTTCACGACAAATGTCTTCGATAACATTGTCTTCAAGACCTAAAACGGCCACCATTTTCCCTTCGCCTTCTACAACCGCTTCTTGCATATATTGACCGCGTTTGGCGACTAAATTTAGAGCTTCCTTGAAGTCAAGGACTTCTGCTTCCACAAGCGCTGAATATTCACCAAGAGATAAACCAGCCGTCACATCCGGTGTGATTCCTTCTTGTTCTAAGACGCTTGCTAACGCATGAGAAACCGTTAATAACAACGGTTGCGTATATTCTGTTTGATTGATTCGTGCGGCAGATTCTTCCAAAAGAATGTCCGTCACACTGTATGGCAGAACGTTACTTGCTTCTTCAAAAACACCTTTAGCCACCTCGAAGTGCTCAGCAATTTCTAAGCCCATTTGTGGTTTTTGACTTCCTTGACCTGGAAATAAAAATGCGATTTTCATGAGTTTCCTCCTATTGCGCTGTAAAAAAAATGGTGGAAATATGCTAAATAAGCATATTTCACCATTCCCTTTTTTCATTTAATTAAAAACGTGCAAGTTCTTTCTGGATGACTTCATGAGATTCGGCCATCAATTCTTGAATAATCTCTGAACAGCTTTGTTCTTTTGAGATTAAACCAGCAATTTGTCCAGCCATCATTGATCCCATTTGAGTATCTCCTTCCACTACGATTCTACGTAAAGCACCACGTCCAATTTCTTCTAAACGTTCAAAATCAGGATTTTCTTTACTAGTTTCCTCTTTTTCTGCTTGAAGATAAATCTTCGTTAATTTATTACGTAAAACTCGAACTGGGTGACCTGTAATTTGTCCAGTAATAACAGTATCGATATCTTTTGCCTTTAAAACAGAAGCTTTAAAGTTGTCATGTGCAGTACACTCAGTAGAGACCAAAAATCTTGTTCCTAGTTGAACCGCATCGGCACCTAACATTAAAGCAGCTGCCATTCCGCGACAATCTCCGATACCACCTGCACCAATCACTGGTACACTCACTGCATCTACTACTTGAGGTAATAGAGCCATAGTTGTGGACTTACCAATGTGTCCACCGGCTTCCATTCCTTCTACTACAATAGCGTCTGCTCCTTCTTTTTCCATTCTTTTTGCTAAAGCAACCGAAGCTACAACTGGAATAACTGTGATACCAGCTTCTTTAAACTTCGCCATATATTTGCCAGGACTACCAGCACCAGTACAAACCACTTTAACGCCAGCCTGACAGACAACATCCACTACTTCATCAACAAATGGACTTAATAGCATAATATTTACACCATAAGGTTTATCTGTTAAACGATTCATTTCTTCAATAAATCCTTTAACGACTTCGCCAGGAGCATGTCCGCATGCAACGATTCCTAGACCGCCAGCATTAGACACAGCACTTGCAAGCGCAGGATTTGCAACCCATGCCATTCCTCCTTGGATAATCGGATATTCAATTCCAATCATTTCGCAGATTCTTGATTTCATGTGTTACCATCCTTTTTTGTGATTATTTTTCAGCTAATTGTTTATCAACGTAGTTCACTAAGTCTTGAACTGTTTCTAGACCTTCTTCAGTATCGATTTTCACATCGAATTCATCTTCGATATCGTTGATGATTTGGAATAAATCTAAGCTATCTGCGTCTAATTCATCTTTAAGACGAGTAGTTAATTGTACTTCTTCTTCCTCTTTACCTAATTGATCTACGATAATTGCTTGAATTTTTTCAAATGTCATTGTGTTTTCCTCCAATATTTTAAAAATTATAATGTGATTGTGATACTTCCCCAGGCAAGGCCACCGCCAAAACCTGATAGAAGTATTTTTTTATGTTCTCCGATTTTTAATGTTCCATTTTCCACGAGTTCATTAAATAAAATCGGAATACTTGCAGCCGAAGTGTTTCCAACATGATCGATATTCATTGGGAATTTTTCGATCGGTTGTTTTAATTTCTTAGCCACTTGTTCGACTAAACGACGATTTGCTTGATGTAACAAGTACAAATCAATATCGTCAGCTGTATATCCAGCCTTTTGTAAAGTATCTTGGATATTGACTGGAACAGTTTTGCTGACTAATTCATAAACGCCTCGACCATCCATTGTCATGGTTGAAACTGTTTGATTTGTCATTCTTTTTCCAGCGACTAATGCCTCAGATTTCTGTCCATCATTTTGTAATGTTTCCGCCAAAAAAAATGGCCCTTCATCTTTTTGTAAAAGAACAGCTCCAGCACCATCTCCAAAGAGAATTGCTGTCGATCGATCGTCCCAATCGAGTGAACTGAGCATCGTTTCTGCTCCGATGACGATTCCGTATTTTCTTTGTCCGTGTTCTAACATCTTTAGTCCAGTAGACAATGCATATACAAAACCACTACAAGCTGCACTCACATCGAACGCAAAAGCATTCGTTGCTCCGATAGCTCCTTGTACAAGAGACGCGCAAGAAGGACTTGCTGCATCAGGTGTCATCGTTGCTACAATGATAAATTCAATAGATTCAGGATTAATCTGACTCTTTTCAACTAAGCGTTTTGCAGCAATTGTTGCCAAATCACTTGTTGTCTGTTCTTTTGCCCAATATCGGGTTTTGATTCCTGTTCTCTTTACGATCCATTCATCAGAAGTATCTACTCGTTTCGCCCAGTCATCATTTGTAATCACGGACGTTGGGAGATAGGAACTTGTCGCTATCACTTGAACCCCCACAATGTCTACTTCCCTTCTTGATTTGCTAGTACAGCCTCGTGTAGGAAATCATGTAAATTATGAAGCCCCTTCACAAGAACTGCCATTTCTTCAGCGTTCATTCCTTCAATTGTTTTTAAAACTAATTTTTCATGGAATTTACGATGAAGACGATAAAGTAAGCGACCTTTCTTGGTCAGACCTAAAATTACAATTCTTCGATCGGCTTCGCTCTTCAAACGAACCACGTAGCCTTTTTTGACTAATGCATTTACTGCAACTGTTAGCGTCCCAACAGTAACATTCAATTTATTAGCGACTTCCGTTGTCGTATGTTCGCTATACATTCCAATCGCTTCAATGGCATGCATCTCTTTAATGGATAAATCATTAAATTGGCTTTGCGCCAGCGAAGATTCTTCAATGTCGAGCATTTGGTTAAAGACGTCCACCAAGTACCCGTTTATGGTCTCTAGAGTTGGTTCCATAAAAGATTTTCTCCTTTTGTTTGAATATCAAATCATTTGATGTTCAAAGTATATTATTTTTTACTTTGACTGTCAAACTATTTTTTGCAATTTGTTTTGAAATTCAAACTATCTTCAAATTTATTAGTGCTTACATTATGATAACAACGGGATTTTAATTTTTTTATTTTCATAAAAACAACATTTTTGAAAGAAAACTATTCAGATGAAAATATATGAAAAAAGCTAGATAGAAGGCTCTATCTAGCTTTTGAACTACTTTTTGAAAACACATTTCCCATTTACATAGGTTGCTACCACTTCCACTTTTAATAAGTCTTGTGGGCTTCCTTCAATAATATTTCTATCTAAAACGACAAAATCGGCCAAATTGCCTACTTCTAGTGTTCCAATATCTAATCGACTTAATGCTTTAGCGGCACCACTGGTATGCGCCTTTAATGCTTCAACAATAGAAATACGTTGTTCTGGCATTAAACAAGGTTCCGGTAACTGTTCTTTAGTTTGTCTTGCCACCGCGTTAAACATCGACTCAAACGGTGTAACATCCAGTACCACTGGCGTATCCGTTCCAAAACCAAGCGTCGCACCTTCTTCTAAGAAGGATTTGAACGGGAACATATGACGCGCACGCTCTGCTCCAACTTCTTCATCTAAAGTTTCATATCCTACTAATAAATGACTTGGTTGAACAGAAACAATGAGGGTATCTTGAGCCGTTAACGGCAGGTCTATAGGATCCATCACTTCTAAATGCTCAATCGTATTGAATTTATATGGTGCATCAAATGGAGTTTCTTCTTGAGCCTTTTTGAAATTTTGAAGCGTTAAAGCAATGGCCTTATCGCCTACCGTATGAATTCTCATTGGCCATCCTTCTTTATTGGCAAGAAGCGTTAAACGTTCCATCTTTTCTTCTGATAAGAGTGGCCCTCCGACATCTCCCTCGAAGAACGGCATTGGATACGGCTCTTTCAAATAGGCGGTATGAGAACTTGTCACTCCATCATAAAATTGCTTTACGCCACCCATTTGAAGCATTTTGGAACGGTATTTTTTGTACAGTTCACGGTTTTGTTCTACTGCCTCACGCATCGCTGGGAAGAAGCTAACACGTACAGTGGCCTCTTTTTCCACTTTTGCGTAAAGCTCAGGGTATACAATATCATCAGGACTTTCACCCGTTAAGGCCACATCCCCAACTGCCGTCACACCCATTTGGTTTAAGTATGACATATAATTTTTTAACGCCTGTTCTTCATCGTCTTTATAAACAGATAATACTTTTGATAAATAATAGATGGCTTTTGCTTCAAGAAATACTCCTGTTAGCTTGCCGTCTTTTACAACTGCTTCTCCACCAATGTTTTGTGGAATGTCTTCTGGTGTTAATTCGAGTACTTCTAGCGCCCTTGAATTAAGCCAAATCGTATGAGCGTCCCCTGCAATTAAACAAATAGGAATTGTCTTTGAAGCTTTATCAAGGTCTTCATTCGTTGGCAAAATTTGCTGTCCAAAATCACTCGCATACCAACCAATCCCAATCTTCCAACCATTATATTCAGGAATGGATTCCGCTTGTGTGACGACTTCTTCAATAGAGGCTCCTCCCACCGCTTTCATTTTTCCTAAATGAATTAAAGCAGACAAATACAAATGAACATGCGCGTCAATAAACCCAGGAGTCACTAATTGGTCTCCTACATCGATAACTTCCCCTACAAGGGAAGTATTGTAATCTAAATGGTTTACAATCACGCCATCTTTGATTTCTAAAATAGCAGGTACTGCTTCATTTGTGTCTCCAATGAAGATATTCTTACTTTTTAAATAAGAGTGCATATTATAATCCCATCTTGAAGTCTAAAAAGGCTTCATTATATTTTGTTATCCATTCATTTCCTAAAAACTCATAATGTTCCAGAGATTGGATAACTTCTTCTGATGGATAGAACGTCTCATCTGCAGTGACTTCTGGATCCATCAACTCTTTGGCTTTTTCATTAGGAGTTGCGTACCCAACAAATTCAGCATTTTTAGCAGCATTTTCTGGACGTAACATAAAGTTAATAAAGGCATATGCCCCTTCAATATTCACTGCCGTGTGGGCAATTGCAAAATTATCTGTCCAAACAGCACTTCCATCTTTTGGTAAAATATATTGGACGTTTTTATTCTCTTCAGCTACTGCAGCTGCATCTCCTGAATACCCCATTCCAATCGGAGCTTCTTCAAGTTTCATCATGGTTTTAATTTCTTCATTTAGAACTGCACGAACATTTGGTTTTAATTGTTTTAATTTTTCTTCAGCTGCTTTTAATTCAGTTTCATTCTTAGAATTTAATGAATACCCTAAGGATTGGAGAGCCATCCCTAACGCTTCACGGTTTCCGTCAAGTACAAGAAGTTTGTTTTTAAACTCTTCTTTCCATAAATCTCCCCATGATTGGATACTTTCGGGATCGATGTACTTCGTATTCACCATAATCCCTACTGTTCCCCAAAAATAAGGAATCGTGTATTGATTTCCTTTATCAACGGGACTATTTAATAAGAAAGAAGAAATATTTTCTAGTCCTTTAATCTTTGAATGGTCTAATTTTTGAAGTAAATTCTGATTTACTAATTTGGTAATACTTGATTCACTTGGAAAAACTAAATCGTATCTAGTTCCACCCTGTTTCAATTTAGCTTCCATCGCATCATTGGAATCAAATGTTTCATATACAACTTGAATTCCAGTTTCTGCTTCAAATTCTTTAATTAATTCTGGGTCGATATAATTCCCCCAGTTAAATAAGAACAATTGTTGTTGTTCTGAAGAAGAACTCGATTCTTCTTTGGCCTCTTTGTTTTGAATAAAATTTTTTACTCCAAATAAAATAGCTACCATTGCAAGGATAGCAATCATTAAAGTGACTAGTCTTTTCATTTATGACCCCTTCTCATTAAAAAACTGCTTTTAACAAAGATTCCAATCCAAATTAAAAGCAGTCTCATTATTATTTTGATTTAACGTAGTTTTTGCCGTTCGCAGCTGGCCCTTCCGATTTACCAATGAATCCTACCAATACAATGATAGTAATCAAATATGGCGCAATCGTCAAGCCAACTGATGGGATATCTTTAATAATTGGAATGTAGTTTCCGATAACCCCTAAACTTTGAGCAAGACCAAAGAGTAAAGCGGATAACATCACACTCACCGAATTCCATTTACCAAAGATCATCGCTGCCATTGCAATAAATCCTTGACCCGCAATGGTTGTCGCAGAGAAGTTCAGTGTAATCGATTGAGCAACAATAGCTCCTCCAATCCCTGCTAAGAACCCTGAGATTAATACTCCTGCAAAACGCATATGATAAACATTAATTCCTAATGTATCAGCTGCTTGAGGATGTTCCCCAACCGAACGTAGACGTAATCCAAATTTTGTTTTATTTAAAATCATCGAACAAATAAAGGCTAATCCAATGGCTAAATAGGCTAAAAGAAAAGTATCTGTAAAGAAGATTTGACCGATGATAGGAATCGAACTAAGCACTGGAATTGTCGTCTTCCCAAAGTAGTTCGTAATAATTTCCGTTTGTCCGAGTTCGTTATACAAAAGTCTACATAAAAATACGGTTAAAGCGGGGGCCAGTAAGTTTAACACCGTTCCTGAAATAATATGATCAGCGCGCAAGTAAACAGTAGCTACAGCGTGAATCACCGAATAGCATGCTCCAGCAAGTGCCGCAACAAGAAGTGCTACCCAAGGTGTCCAGGCTCCTAATTGAGGTGCAAAAGTTAAGTTGAAGACAGCCGAAGCAAAAGCACCTATAACCATCGTTCCTTCAAGACCAATATTAACAATCCCACTTCTTTCAGAAAATACACCACCAAGTCCAGTTAAAATAAGAGGCGTTGAATAGATGAGCATATTTCCGACAATTACTTGTAATAGAGTGACTAAATCCATATCTATTTACCCCTTTCTTTTCCCAAAACTTGGAAATTTATCGACAATCACTTGCATTAAATAGTTCGCCCCAACGAAGAAAATAATAAAGGCAACTACAATAGATACAACCTCTGTAGGAATTTTTGCAAGTAGTGGCATAGAAATTCCACCAATCCGTAAAATTGCAAATACTAATGAAGAGAATAAGATTCCAAATGGATTACTTAGACCTAATAGCGCTACCGCCATTCCATCCCATCCAATACTTGGTAAGCTTTCAGAAGCAAAAGCATGTTGGAATGTTCCTAATCCTTCCATAACTCCTCCAAGACCTGCAAGCCCACCAGAGATTAGCATTGCTAAAATAATGGTTTTCTTTGCGCTCATGCCGGAATATTCGGCAGCATGTTTATTTAGCCCTACTGTTTTCAATTCAAACCCGGTCGTTGTCTTATTCATTAAAAGCCAGACAACAAACACAGCAGCTATCGCAATGAAGATTCCACCATGTAACGTAGATTTGCTCGTTAATTGATATAAGAAAGACATTTTTAAGCTAGCGGCTTCTGGAACGGATGCAGTAATTTCTGCTTTTTCAGTTAGAACTTCACGAATCACATAATTCACAATATACAATGCAGTATAATTCAACATAATCGTCACGATAACTTCACTCGTATTGAAGTAAGCTTTTAAATAACCGGCAATACCAGCCCATAAAGCCCCTGCAAGCATCCCTACAAGAATACATAAAGGAAGTAATACGATTTTAGGTAAATCAGGGAAAAGAAGTCCTGTTGTAACAGAAGCAAACCACCCCATCAACGCTTGACCAGCTACCCCGATATTGAAGAACCCTGCATAACTTGCAAATGCAAAACCTAAAGCTACAAGAATTAGAGGCGTAGCTTGTCTTAAAGTTTCACCAATATAAAATGGTTTTCCTAGAGAACCTTTTAAAAGAGCTGAATAACCTTTAACAGGATCAAACCCAAATACCGCCATAATAATGGCCCCCACTAATAGCCCTAAAACAACTGAAAGGACAGGAATAATCACTTTTTTATAACTCGCACCTTTCATTTTATAACTCCTCCTGTTTCATGGCTCTTACTTGTTCTCTTGTAGAACCTGCCATCAATAATCCTAATTCTGTTTCGTTTGTTTCCTTAGTGTCTAATACATCCACAATTTTGCCTTCATACATAACTGCAATTCGGTCCGCCACGTTTAAAATTTCATCTAGTTCAAAGCTCATTAACAAAACTGCTTTCCCTTTATTTCTTTGTTCAATAAGGCGTTTATGGATATATTCAATCGCGCCAACATCTAATCCTCTAGTTGGTTGGGCTGCAATTAATAGACTTGGATCACGATCAATTTCACGAGCAATAATCGCTTTTTGCTGATTTCCTCCTGAAAGGGACCCAGCCGAAATAGTAGGACTTGGTGTA
>ERZ773077.3150-NODE-3150-length-10242-cov-5.260823_pt1 | contig 10242 bp, 2 predicted proteins | sample MGYA00580612_ERZ773077 | MGnify/ENA primary metagenome ERZ773077 (study PRJEB29015, sample SAMEA2737971) | human oral metagenome | biome: human oral; feature: human-associated habitat; material: dental | place: China | collected 2021 ...
TTTATTTAACTAAATTTATCATAACATCTTTATTTAGTCAAGCAATATTTGTAAAAAAATGCTATAATTTAAGAAATTTTAATTTTATGGAGGAAAAATGAAAAATATTAATTTAGATTATTCAAAAATTTTTAAGTTTATCAATGAGGATGAACTAAATAAAATGAAGGTTTTAGTTGATGAAGTTTCAACTAAGTTACATAACAAAAGTGGGGCAGGAAATGATTTTTTGGGTTGGCTTGATTTACCAATTAACTATGACAAAGAAGAATTTTCAAGAATAAAGAAAGCTAGTGAAAAAATAAAGTCTGACTCTGATGTTTTAATTGTTATTGGTATAGGTGGTTCTTATTTAGGAGCAAGAGCAGTTATAGAATGTTTAAGCCATAGTTTCTTTAACTCTTTAAAAAAAGAAAAGAGAAATGCACCTGAAATATACTTTGCTGGTCAAAATATATCAGGAAAATATTTAAAAGATTTAATAGAAATTATTGGAGATAGAGATTTTTCTGTAAATGTTATTTCTAAGTCAGGAACAACAACTGAACCTGCAATAGCTTTTAGAGTATTTAAAGAACTTTTAGAAAATAAATATGGAGAAAAAGCAAAAGATAGAATCTATGTTACAACTGATAAAAACAAAGGCGCTCTAAAAAAACTTGCAGATGAAAAAGGTTATGAAGAATTTGTAATTCCTGATGATGTAGGAGGAAGATTCTCTGTTCTTACAGCAGTTGGTTTACTTCCAATAGCAGTTTCAGGAATAAATATAGATGATTTAATGAATGGAGCAAAAACAGCAAGAGAAGATTACTCAAAAGATTTTGTAGATAATGATTGTTATAAATATGCTGCTATAAGAAATATACTTTATAAGAAAAACTATAATATTGAAATTTTAGCTAACTATGAACCAAGATTTCACTATATTTCTGAATGGTGGAAACAACTATATGGAGAATCTGAAGGAAAAGATAAAAAAGGTATCTTCCCTGCTTCAGTAGACTTAACAACTGATCTACATTCTATGGGACAATATATTCAAGATGGTAGAAGAAACTTATTTGAAACTATATTAAATGTTGAAAATTCTGATAAAGATATAGTAATTAAAAAAGAAGTTGAGGATTTAGATGGACTTAATTATTTAGAAGGTAAAGGACTTTCTTTTGTAAATAATAAGGCTTTTGAAGGAACTTTACTTGCTCATATAGATGGTGGTGTTCCTAACTTAGTTATTAACATTCCAGAAGTTACAGCTTTTAATATAGGATATTTAATTTATTTCTTTGAAAAAGCTTGTGCTATCAGTGGATATTTACTAGAGGTTAATCCTTTTGATCAACCTGGTGTAGAATCATATAAGAAAAATATGTTTGCACTTTTAGGTAAAAAAGGATATGAAGAATTATCCAAAGAACTAAATGAGAGATTAAAAAGATAGTTTTTACTTATATGTAATATCAAAAATAGAAATCTGTTTAGATTTCTATTTTTTTTCTAAAGAAAAAGCTGTTACAAACTAATGATGTAATCATCAATTTGCAACAGCTAATTTTCTATAAAAATTTAAAACTTTTCATGTAATTAGAATATAACTCTTAGTCCTAGTCCACCTCTTAGGTTTTCTCCCTTAGTATCATATCCTACATTTGCAGTTACTCCAACTCTTGTGTTATCCACTCCAACATTTAAGTCAACTTTTACATTGCCTTTTCTGTCTTCTTTTTCTCCTCTTATGTTGAACCAATCTGCTGTTGTATCCACTACTCTTGCTTTATTCTTACCATTTGCTACTCTTCCTAACTCATTTTCATAAGCTACTCCTAGTGTTGTTCTTAGCGCTTTCATTCCAAAGTAGTGTTTAAATCCTAATTCTGCCCCTATTTCTGGTCTTACTGAGAAGTATTGATTTTGTTTTACTTCTAGTTTGATTTCTCCAGATTTTTCTCTTATCTTTGATAATCTTCCATATTCTAGTTTTAATGCTGCATATGGTCTTAATGTGAATCCTTCACTTAATCTAAATTCTTTTCCTATTTCATTTCTTACTCCTATTCCATAAGTATAGTATTTAGATTTTGCATTGAATATTTCATCCACTACTAAGAATTTTCTATGCATTCTGTTACGTCCTACAAAGATATCTCCTGATATTGTCCAATTCAAGCTATTATTATCATCAAATGGTACTGATTTTAATAATCCTACTTTTGCTTGTAACATATGTTCTTTTGATCTTCCTATATCTTTAAACTTAAATGTATTATGAACTATACCTGTATACCATCCAATACCTCTTCCTAGCTTTATGTCTTCATCTTCATGGACATAAGCTACTCCATAAGCATTGTTCTTATAGTCTATAACTCCTGCTGTATCTGTCTTGTATTCTCCATTAGTTCCAAATACTTTTACTTTATTTGAATCTTTTGAAGCTGTTCTCCATTCTTCTCTTAAATATTTAAATTCTTTATCTAAGATTATTCCTGTTGCTTGTACTCTTTGTTGAGTATTTGCATATTGGTGTCCCATCATTTCATCTATTGCTTGGAAGAATAGTATTTCTTCATTATTTCCAATAGAGTTCAATTTTTGGAATACTTGATTTTCTCTTGTTCCTATTCCATCAACACCATATCTTTGTTCTAATCCATCTAAGAAATTATATGTATCTTTCTTATCAACTGGTGTTGATTGGTTTCCAGCCCAAACAGTATATGGTACTTTTACCAAATATGCATTTCTTATTGTGAAGTCAGGTAACTGAGTTATTGAAGCCATCCAAGTTAATGAACCTGAATAAATATTCCACTTTTCAATTCCTGATGTTCTTATCATATCATTGTATGGTTCAATTATATCTTGTCCTAATTGAATATACTTAGATGTTGTATATTTAGTTGCCTCTACTCCTATAATTAAATCTGATTGAGTTAATCCTCTTAAAGCTCCAATATTAGTTATGGGTCTTGTGTAGTTTATTCCTGATGTATCTATATACATTCCTACTGACGATGTTGGTATATCATTAGGTTTTCTATTTGGTATTACTTGTACATGAACTACTGTTGGAGTTTGTACTTTACCATTAGCTATTATTTTAGCTTCTGCTGCTCCTGCTGGAGAGTGAATTTTTATTTTATTTACACCATTTTGTACATCTTGCATTTCTTTTGAAGTGTCACCTGGTATTAACTCTTTAACTGCTATTGCTCCACTACCTGTAGTTATATGAGCTTTTCCATAGTTTTTAATTACAGCACCAGCTAGGAATAATCCATAACCTTTAGAAGCATCTATATGAATTGTCCCCCTATTGTCTAAGATTGCTCCTTTTGTTAAAGCTATACCTACTTGTCCTACATTTCCTGAACCAACAGTTGTAATGGTTCCTTCATTAATTACTTCTGCTCCGTTTTCAGCAAATATACCTATGTTTCTCTTTGGTCCACTTAATTCTATTCTACCTTTATTATATATTCTTGAACCTTTTCCTGTTGCATACATTCCTATACTATTAGGATCTGTAACTTTTATTGTTCCATAGTTTTCTATATTTCCTAAACCTTTTACAACATAGTTTCCTGAATATGCTGGAACTTCTTCACCAAATCCTGCTGCCATTCCTATACCATATTTTCTATTATCTGGATCACTAATATCTGTTTTAGATACACTTATTGTTCCATAGTTTCTTATAGCATTAGGTGTTGTAGTTGCTCCTTCTACATAACTATATGCTCCAACATTTCCTATACCTTGACTAAAATCAATATTTCCATAGTTTGAAACAGCACCTAGTGCATAGATACCATAGTTTTCATTTCCTGTTGATTTTAAATTAATATAGTTAGCTATAGTTCCTGTTTTATCTTTTGAATATATAAATACTGAATTATTAGAAAGTGTTGTCACTCCAGTTGTTCCTGCTGTACCTGTTCTTACAGTATTACCTTGTCCAGTTATTACATACCCAACTGAACCTTGTCCAATATTTAATTTATCAGTATTACTATTAAGTACTTGGTTATTTCCAGCTAAATATATTCCCGTTCCTTCTTTTCCATTACCTAATGTAGCTCCAACAGTTATCTTAGAACCTGAAGAAATATTTACAGTTCCTTCTTTAGAATATAATGCTATTCCTCCATCACCTGCTGTTGTTTCTGAATTTCCAGTTAAGTTTATATTTCCAGCATAAATTGCTGTTGATTTTCTTCCAGCAGTAACCTTTCCTGAACTTTCTACTGTACTATTTATTCCATTTGCTGAGTAGATACCCACACTTGGAGTTAATTCACTAGATGAATCCCCAACAGTTATATTACCTGTATTAATAACTTTATGGTTTGCAGTAGTTATTCCTTCAGAATGTAAAGCTGTTGACTTATCTCCTGTCAATGTGATAGTACCATTATTTACAATATTTTGATTTCCTCTACTTTGCGACATTCCTGTTGCTATTTTGTCTATACTTTTTATTTTTCCACTGGCTCCATTTATAATTGTTGCATTTTCTGCACGTATACCAACTGAGCCTTTACCTATCGTTATTTCTCCATAGTTAGTTCCATCTGATGTATTTCCTTTAACATAGATTCCTGAACCATCTTTACCTACTGTTATTTTTCCAGAAGCTTCATTTGATATCGAGCTATCTTTACCATATAGGGCAGCTGATTTATCTCCTGTCAATGATAATGTTCCATGGTTATATACATATCCACTTTCTGAATAGATTCCTTTTACCTCTTTATTTGTTGAACTAATATCAGTTCCTGCTAATAAAGTGACATATGAATCTTTAGCATTTATAAACATAGAGCCATCATTTGCAATAACCTTAGTATTTCTGTAATTTAATCTACTAGTATCAGCATTTATATATGTATAAGATTTTGTTGAACTTAAACTTAAATCATCTTTAAAATTAGTTCCTGATGTTAGATTCATATTTTTCAATAGATAAACAACTGAATCTTCTCCTGTTATAGAAATATTTCCTGAATTTCCAAAAAAGTTTTTAGAAACAGTTCCTGAATGACTTCCTGTTAATTTAAAGCTAACAGATTCTTTTCCTATTGTATGAGTTCCTCCACTTAAAGTTACATCTGAAGTTGTTGCATCTAAGCCAACACTCTTATTATTAACTGATATATTCCCTGATGAAGTTAGTATTCCATTTGTCATATATATACCAACACTTTCTTCACTTTGAGATAGGTCTATATTTCCTGTTGCTCCATGAACTATATTAGATGTAGCTCCAGGATAAGTTGTTGTGTCATTAACAGCATAGATTCCAAATACTCCTTTTTTACCAGAAAGTCCTGTAATCTTACCATTATTTGTTATGTCTATATTTTTACTCCAAGTGCTCACTGAAGTGTCTATCTTATGAGCTCCCCAAATTCCAACTCCTCTTGTTCCAAGTTGAATTTCTCCTGTTGCACTATTTGTTAATTTTGAACTAGACGCTCCAAATAGTCCTATACTATTTTCAGTTGAACTATTAGCTGCATCCATTTTAATTAAACCATTATTTGTCGCTTGTCCATAGTCTACAACTATTGCAGCTGCACCTTTTTTAGAATAGTCTATTGTACCATTATTTATAACTTTTATATCATTGATACTTCCACCATCAACATTAGCTTGAGCTATAACTTGTTTAAGTTTTCCAGTATCAGTTCCATGCATTTTTTTACCTGCTTCAACAGTAACAGATGAATTTAAGAAATCTACTCTATAGTATTTATCTATTGCCTGAGCTGGATTACTACTTGTATAATTATCCAAGTCAACATCAGTATCAATACTTAAAGTTGCTCTAGAAGCCTTATATGCTTTAAAGTTTCTTCCAGAATTAACTGAATCAAGTATTACATGAGAGCCTAAATAATTGTTTATTTGAGTTGGATCTACACTTGATAAAGGAACAGCTGTTGTATTAGGAGTTGTATTATCCAACACAAATAAAGTTGAGTCATTATCTAATGCTAACTTTAATTTATCTGTTGACCCTGTAAACATAGTATTTAATCTATCCCCTGTTGTTCCAGTTACTCCAGGTGTTGCTGCCTTATTTGGTGTAGTATCTTTAAAATAGAAAGCTGTTGCACCAGTTGTTAATTTTGCTTTTGTTTCTTTATTTACTTTAAATTTACCCTTAAATTCATAAACATTAGAAGAATTCTTAGTATAATTATAGAATAATAAAGTTCCTTTTCCATGTCCTTCTAATTCAGGTGCTGTTGTACTTGTTCCTAAATTTATTGTTGTATCATCTGCAAAAAGTCCTAATGCTTTATCTTTTGCAATTATTTTTCCTGAATTAATATTTGTTGTTGAAGGGTTTCCTGTTCCTCCTTTTGCATATAAACTAATAGAGCTTTCTCCAGAAGTTGTTACAGAAGCAGTTCCTGTTGCACCATTTTCCATTGTAAATGTGCCTTGGTTATATATTCCTGTAACTTTTGTACCAACTAAGCTTATTTCTCCATTATTCATACCACTTGAAGCAATATTTTTAGGTGCTATCTTAGGTTGTATTACCATACCTAATGTTCCTTCAAGTCCACCAGCAGCTGGACCTACAATTTTTCCAGTTGTAGCATTCACAATTTCTCCACCATCTTGCGAAAACATTCCTATTGCTTTTGAAGCTTTTCCAACAAAGTTTATAGTTCCATTATTTGTTGCTATTCCTTTAAGAGAATTCTCAGAATTATTAGCAACCATTCCAATATTTTCTTCACCATTAGTTATATTAATTGTTCCACTATTAATAGCTTTTGGAGAACTTCCACTAGCATTATCAGTAGTTACTGTTCCTAAATCTACTCTCATACCTATATTTTTAGCTCCAGTAACATTAATTGTTCCTGATTTATTTTCTATATTATCATTATCTCTTACTTTTAAAAACATTCCAGTATTACCATATCCACCTGAAACATTAATAATACCTTTATTTAATACTATTCCTTGATGTGCTCTTATTGCACTTGCACCAGTTAGAGTTGTATCTTCTATCACTGCTATACCTGATGAAAGAGAATTTCCATTATCTCCATATAAGTATGTTCTAGGAGTTCCTGAATTATTATCTTGTTTATAAGTAGCTGTATTATCTCCTATTATATTAATAGTTCCTTCATTTTCAACTTTTGAAGTATTAGCTACTCTAGAAGATAATTTCAAACCATAACTAGCTACTCCTCCCATTGTAATTACTGAACCTATTCCTTCATTTTTAACACTTACTTTTGGGCTATTTACTGTTCCACTATTTTGTGGAGCAAAAATTTGTATACCAATAGATCTTTTTCCTTGAAAATCAATAGTTCCTTTATTTGTTAATACATACTCAGTAGGAGGTCTATTATCTGGATTTTCAAAAGTTAAAATTAATCCTATCTTATATCCTGTATATCCTCCAGCTTTTTTCAAAGTTCCATCTGGATTAACTATATCAGGATCTCTTAATATATCTAGTGAGCCACCACCTGCAAATGGTGGTAGAACTTGAGCTGTTGAATCTTGTCCAGAAGTTGTATTTGAATTAACTCCTGTTCCATAAAGTCCAGTTCCATCAGCTTTTAGTTGTTTAATCTTTAATAGTGCATTTAATCTTCTATCAGCATTTTGATCACTTTTCTCTATTTTATCACTGATAAGTCCCGAATTTATTACTTCTCTTTTTTCTATTCCATCATCATCACTTTGTATTTCAAATCCAACAACTAAAGGTCCCATCATATTTATTTCACCTTTATTATCTATTGTTGCATTTCTTCCATTATCTAAAGTAGCTACTCTTGAACCCCCTGTTAAGAACATTCCTGTATTATATGGACCACTAACAGTAGGATTAGGAGTAATAGGCCCTCTTATTGAGTCAATAGTTAATTTCATACCTTGTCCCAATGTAAGTGTTCCTGAACCTGCTGGTCTAGAACCTGAACCATTATCACCAAAATCAAAATATATTTTTAAAAGGGCACCATTAAATTGGATGTCTGGTCTATTCCAAGAATATCTAACAGCATATGAAAGATTTGGTATATCGGTATTAGTTAATATTTTCCCAGCATTATTTCTGTGATCATATGATTTATTATTTCCTCTATATGCTCCACCTAGAGAACCTCCATTTATGTTTTCACTAGAACCACACCCCGCTATACTATTACAAAACGAACCTAACTTAATATTAAAAGTAGGTGGTGTTGTTAATGATACAGTTATTGGCTTTGGTGCACTTGGATCAAAATTTGCAATTTCTATTTTTGGTAATTCTGGTGCACCTGGTAAAGTAGGTGTACTTAAAGGAGTAACACTATTTACACTAATACTAGGTGGTGTTACTGTTATTGGTGATTTACTTATATTCTTTGGTTTTACTGATGTTCCTAATTCTATTGTAACTATTGGTTCTTGGTTTTTTATAGTACTTGCCAATCCATAGTTTGTACTTCCACCTCTTTGTCTTATAGTAGATGTTGTTGCTGAATAAGGAGCATCATCTTTTACTGATGATATATATTGATCATATGCATCACTATTAGGAGATACATTTCTTAAAAATAAATCATTACTTCTTGTAAATACTCCTTCATAAGGATATTTTTCTGCCTTATCTCCTCTTCCTTTATATGTACCATTCCATTTACTGTACATATAGTTGGCTCCAAATTGCCATGAAGACCAAGGTGATTTTACTACTTGATCCCCTTGTTCCATCAATTGAATTAATTCTAATCTTAACCCTGCCAAACCTTTTTCATTTTCTGCTTTAGCTGAATCTATTTTAGATTGTAAACTTCCTATTGAATTTTTTAAATTTTCTTTTGATGTAGCTATTTGTTCAGTTGTCATAACTTCTTGTTGAGTTACAACTTCTTCTGAAAATGCACTAACACCCATCATTAAGAATAAAATTGCTAAACTTAATGAATATTTAATGTTTTTATATCTTTTTGCTATTGAACGTAGTTTTTTTTCTAAATTAGATAAATTATTTCCCATTTTTACATCCTTCTTATAATATTCTGTATTTTTATTTTTTGTAATACTTATAGATTATATCTATAATGTTCAATTTTGTCAATAATATTAATATCTTTTTACAAAAAAATACCCTTGATAAAAATCAAGGGTATAAAAATTATTTTATTTAATTTTGACTATTTAGTTATTTCAGAAACAACTCCAGAAGCAACAGTTCTTCCACCTTCTCTGATAGCGAATCTTAATCCTTGTTCCATAGCGATTGGGTGGATTAATTCTACAGTCATAGTGATGTTATCTCCTGGCATTACCATTTCTACTCCATCAGGTAGAGTTACTGCACCAGTGATGTCAGTAGTTCTGAAGTAGAATTGAGGTCTGTATCCTGAGAAGAATGGAGTATGTCTTCCTCCTTCATCTTTAGTTAATACATAAACTTCACCTTTAAAGTTTGTATGAGGGTGAATACTTCCTGGTTTAGCAAGAACTTGTCCTCTTTCAACTTCTTCTTTCTTAGTTCCTCTTAATAATACTCCAATGTTGTCTCCTGCTTGACCTTGATCAAGAAGTTTTCTAAACATTTCAACACCTGTACAAGTTGTTTTAGTTGTAGGTTTGATTCCAACTATTTCAATTTCTTCTCCAACTTTGATGATTCCTCTTTCAACTCTTCCAGTAACAACTGTTCCTCTTCCTGTGATAGTGAAAACATCTTCTATTGGCATCAAGAATGGTTGATCTACTGCTCTTTCTGGAGTAGGAATATAGCTATCTACTGCATCCATAAGTGCTAATATTTGGTCAACCCATTTTTCTTCACCATTTAAAGCTCCTAAAGATGAACCTCTAATTACAGGGATGTCATCTCCTGGGAATCCATATTCAGTTAATAATTCTCTAACTTCCATTTCTACTAATTCTAATAATTCTTCATCTTCAACCATATCTGATTTATTTAAATAAACAATGATATATGGAACTCCAACTTGTCTAGAAAGTAAGATGTGTTCTCTTGTTTGAGGCATAGGACCATCAGCAGCTGATACAACAAGTATAGCTCCGTCCATTTGAGCAGCTCCAGTTATCATATTTTTAACATAGTCAGCGTGTCCTGGACAGTCAACGTGAGCATAGTGTCTATTTGCTGTTTCATATTCAATATGAGCTGTATTGATAGTAATTCCTCTTTCTTTTTCTTCTGGAGCAGCATCGATTTGGTCAAAATCT
>ERZ773077.3151-NODE-3151-length-10241-cov-7.507658_pt1 | contig 10241 bp, 9 predicted proteins | sample MGYA00580612_ERZ773077 | MGnify/ENA primary metagenome ERZ773077 (study PRJEB29015, sample SAMEA2737971) | human oral metagenome | biome: human oral; feature: human-associated habitat; material: dental | place: China | collected 2021 ...
CGTGCGCGCCCTGGCCGGGGCGGACGGGGCGACGAGCCGCCAGCTGGGCGCGGACATCGACCGGCTACTGGCCCGCAGCCGTGAGCCGGGGCGGAGGACGCGACGATGAGGGCGCGCCGACTGCTCATAGCGCCGATCCGCTTCTACCAGGGGCGGATCTCCCCGGCCCTGCCCCGCTGCTGCCGCTACTACCCGAGCTGCTCGGCCTACGCCGTCGAGGCCCTGACCGTCCACGGCGCCCTCAAGGGCCTCCTGCTCGCGGGCTGGAGGCTGCTGCGGTGCAACCCCCTCACTCCCGGCGGCGTCGACCACGTCCCCGAGCCGGGGGCGTGGCGCTACCGCCATCCCCACGACATCCCCCGACCCGAGTCCACCGGTACGTCGCCGTCCCGTTAGACCGACGCGCGGACCGACGGCGCGCCCAGGCCGGAGCCTCCGGCGGACGGCGCCCGCGGGAACGCCGATTCCCACAGCAAGGAGCGCAATGGACACGATTCTCTGGCCCCTCAAGGTGGCCGTCGCCTGGGTCATGGTCCGCATCCACGACGTCCTCGTCCTCATCGGCATGGGCAAGGGCCCCGGCGCCGCCTGGGTGCTGTCGATCGTGGGGCTGACCATCCTGATGCGCCTGCTCATCATGCCGCTGTTCGTGCGCCAGATCCGGGCCAGCCGCGGCATGCAGCTCATGCAGCCCGAGCTCAAGGCGATCCAGGACAAGTACAAGGGCAAGAAGGACCAGGCCTCCCGGCAGAGGATGCAGGAGGAGATGATGGCCCTGTACCGCAAGCACGGGACCAACCCCTTCTCCTCCTGCTTCCCCATCCTGCTGCAGATGCCGGTCTTCTTCGCGCTGTTCCGGGTGCTGGCCAACCTTCAGAGCGTGGCCGAGGGGACCTACGCGGTCCACACGGGCCACGACTCGATCGGCCTGCTCACGGCGGCGCTGGCCGACGAGGTCCAGCACTCCACGGTCTTCGGGGCGAGCCTGTCCTCGTCCTTCATGAACGCCTCCGACAGCGCGACCAAGATCGTCACGGTCGTCATGATCGTCATGATGAGCGTCACGCAGTGGTACACCATGGCGCAGCTGAGCACCAAGAACATGCCGGAGTCCGCCAAGACCTCCGACAACCCGATGATGCGCTCGCAGAAGATCATGATGACGGTCATGCCCATCTTCTTCGCCTTCACCGGGATCCAGTTCCAGATCGGCGTGCTCGTCTACTGGGTGACGACGAACCTGTGGACCATGGGCCAGCAGTTCTTCACCATTCGCAATATGCCCGCCCCCGGGTCGGAGGCGGAGAAGAAGTACCGCGCCCGGATCAACGCCAAGCGGGCCCGCAGGGGCCAGCCGAGCCTCGAGGAGGAGGAGGCCGCCCAGCGCGCCGCCGAGGCCGCCGAGCGGGGCCAGACCGGCGGGCAGCGCGTTCAGCCCGTGCGCAAGAGCCGGCAGAGGAGGGCCTCGTCCGCGCTCGCGAGCGCGGATGCGGGGCAGGACCTCGTGGACGACGGCGCGGACGCGGAGGAGTCGGCGCCGTCGCGCAGGGAGAATGCCGCCGGCCTGACGCCCGAGGAGATCTCCCGCCGTCGTTATGAGAGGCGGGCCCGTCAGCGCCAGCAGCGCAGGAATAAGAACCAGGGCGGCAAGAAGCGCCGGCGCTGACGGCGCGCCGCCACACATCGCGGATCCCACGGAGGGGAGTGCCATATGAGCGAGAGCAACGCCTCGTCGGCCATGATCAAGCGTCTGGAGGAGGAGGGGGAGGTCGGCGCCGACTACCTCGAGGACCTTCTCGACATCGTCGACCTCGGGGGCGACATCGATATCGATATCGATCACGGCCGCGCCTCCATCGCCATAGTCGCCGCCGAGGCCGGGGACGAGCGCGACCTCGCCGATCTCGTCGGCCGTGACGGGGAGGTCCTCGAGGCCGTCCAGGAGCTGACCCGCCTGGCCGTCCAGACGCGCACGGGCAACCGCTCGCGCCTCATGCTCGACATCAACGGCTACCGCGCGGCCCGTCGCGCCGAGCTGGCGAAGGTCGCGCAGGAGGCCGTCAGGAAGGTCCAGCTCACCGGCGAGCCGGTGTCGCTGGCGTCCATGAACCCCTTCGAGCGCAAGGTCTGCCACGACGTCGTGGCCGCGGCCGGGCTCGTGTCGGAGTCCGAGGGCGCCGAGCCGCACCGGCACGTCGTCGTCATGCCCGCCGAGGACGGGGCCGACGACGCCGATGAGGTCGAGGACGACGTCGAAGCCGGCGGGGCCGACGCCGCCCGGGCCGGCGGCGGCGATGATGGTGAGGCCGACGACGCCGATGACTCCGGCCGGACCGCTCCGGCCGGGGCCGATGCGGGCGGATCCGAGGGCGCCGAGCGGGACGGGGCCTGAGGGCCGTGGCGGACCCCGAGGGCGGGGCCGGCGTCGAGGCGCCCGACGCGCGGATGCGCGAGCTCTTCGGCGCCGCCCTGCCCGGGGCCGAGCGCTTCGCGCGGATGCTGGCCGAGCAGGGCGAGCTGCGCGGGCTGGTCGGCCCGCGCGAGCTCCCCCGGCTCTGGACGCGCCACCTGGCCAACTCGGCCGCCGTCGTCGATTTCCTGCCCCGCCGCGGCGCCGTGGCCGACGTCGGGTCGGGGGCGGGCTTCCCCGGCGTCGTCATCGCCCTGCTGCGCCCCGATCTGGAGGTGACGCTCATTGAGCCGATGGAGCGGCGGATCGACTGGCTGACCGACGTCGTCGCGGAGCTCGGCCTGGACAACGCGGTCCCGCGCCGGGCCCGGGCGCAGGAGGTCCGCGATCGCTTCGACGCGGTCACGGCGCGCGCCGTGGCCGGGCTGCCCAGGCTCGTGCGCATCACCGCGCCCCTGCTGCGTCCGGGCGGGCGCCTCCTCGCCCTCAAGGGGGCCCGGGCCCGGGACGAGGTCGATGAGGCGCGGCGCGTCATCAAGGGGGCGGGGCTCGAACCCGCTATCATCCACGACGTCGTCACCCCCGGCGGGGAGTCGACCAGGGTGGTCGAGATCCGCCGGCGCCGGAGCGGCTGAGCGGACGGGCACGATCGCGGCCGATCGGCGGCGGTGCATTCCCGACGGCGTCGTCGGACTCACGTAGACTGGGGCGGCCAGGCGGTGTGCGCCGTCGGGAAGCCGAACGAGGAGACCAGGGTTGTCAGGTTCATCCATCTTCGACCAGCTCCGGGCCGAGCACGCCGTCCTCGAGGACGTCTCAGCCGTCGGCTTTCCGCGCCCCGAGCAGACTCGGGTGATCGCCGTCGCGAACCAGAAGGGCGGTGTCGGCAAGACGTCGACGGCCGTCAATGTCGCCGCGGCGCTCGCCGAGGGCGGCCTCCATGTCCTCGTCATCGATGCGGACTCGCAGGGCAACGCCTCCACGGCTCTGGGCGTGGAGCACGGGGAGGAGCACACCTCGATCTACGACGTGCTGGTCGAGGGCGCGCGCATCCAGGACGTCGTCTCGCAGACGCGCTTCTCCCAGAACCTGTGGTGCCTGCCCGCGTCGATCGACGTCGCCGCCGTGGAGATCGAGCTCATCGACTCCACCGGACGCGAGTCCAAGCTCCGCCAGGCGCTTCGCGACTACCTGCTCAGCAGGAGCGGGGGAGGCCTGCCCAGGCTGGACTACGTCCTCATCGACTGCCCGCCGAGTCTGGGGATTATGACGATCAACGCCTTCGTCGCCGCCGGGGAGGTGCTCATCCCACTGCAGGCCGAGTACTACGCCCTGGAGGGTCTCGCCCTGCTCACGCGGTCGGTGCAGAGGGTCGCCGAGATCCACAACCCGGCCCTGTGCGTCTCGATGATCGCATTGACCATGTTCGACAAGCGGACGACGCTGGCTCGGGACGTCGAGTCAGAGGTGCGCACATACTTCCCCGCCGCAACCCTCAAGACGAAGATACCAAGATCCGTGCGCGTCGCGGAGGCGCCGTCCTTCGGCGCACCGGTCGTCTTCTGGAACCCGAGGTCTTCCGGCGCGGTGGCGTACAAGGTCCTGGCTCAGGAAATCGCATTGCGGGGCACGGGCATGGAGTTGCCCGAGATCAACGTGCCCGACGACGTTGAGGAGACGTAATGGCCCAGAAGAAGCGAGGTTTGGGAAGAGGTCTGCAGGCGCTCATCCCCGAGGCGCAAACGGAGATCCCGTCGCGGCGCCCGACGGACGTCTTCTTCCCCGAGTCGCGCTCGCCGGCTCGCTCGAAGATGACGACGGACGAGGTCTCGGACGCGGCCTCGCGACATGCCGCGGAGATCGCCTCGACTCTGCTCGCGCCCTCGAAGCGGACCCGCGGCAGGCGATCGTCGCCCCCGGCCACCGCGACGAAGCCCTCGGCCGCCGCGACGAAGCCCTCGGCCGCCGCGGCCAAGCCCAAGTCCGGCAGGGCCAGGTCCGGATCCGAGTCCACCGGGAGGTCCGAGGGGACGAGGACGGGGCGGCGGCGCAGTCGTGTTTCACGTGAAACACTGATGGCGGAGGCGCCCGAGCTCGCACTCATCGGCCTGGGCGACCGCCCCGAGGACCAGACGACGCCGTCGGCGGACCGGTCGGAGTCGAGGGGGGCGCTCGAGGACGGGACGGTCGGGACGGCCGGAGCGAGGGGCGGGGGGAAGAAGAAGGGGTCCTCCGACGACGCGGGGCTGGTCCCCGTGCCGGGGGCGACCTTCGCCGAGCTCCCGGTGGAGATCATCGTTCCCAATCCCCGCCAGCCGCGACAGGTCTTCGACGAGGACGACATCACCGAGCTCGCCGCCTCCATCAAGGAGGTGGGCCTGCTCCAGCCGATCGTGGTGCGCCGGGTCGACGATGAGGACGGCCGGGCCGAGAGCTATGAGCTCGTCATGGGCGAGCGGCGGCTCCGGGCCGCGAAGGAGGCCGGGCTCAAGACGATTCCGGCGGTGGTGCGCTACACGGAGGACCAGGACCTCCTGCGCGACGCCCTGCTGGAGAACCTCCACCGCGTTCAGCTCAATCCGCTGGAGGAGGCGGCCGCCTATCAGCAGCTGCTGGAGGACTTCAACTGCACCCACGCCGAGCTGTCGAAGCGGATCGCGCGGTCGCGGTCGCAGATCTCCAACACGCTGCGCCTCATGAAGCTTCCGCCCCTCGTCCAGCGGCGCCTGGCGGCGGGCGTGCTCTCCGCCGGTCACGCGCGGGCGCTCCTCGGCCTGCCGGACGCCGCGTCCATGGAACGACTGGCGCAGCGGATCGTGGCCGAGGGGCTGTCCGTCCGGGCGACCGAGGAGCTCGTCGCGCTGCACGACGAGCCGCAGGCGCAGGACGCGCCGCGGCGGACGGCGGGATCGCGCACCCGTCGCAGCGCTCCGCTGCCGGCGCTCTCGACGCGACTGTCGGATGCCTTCGATACCAGGGTCAAGGTCACCCGGGGATCGAAGAAGGGGAGGATCACGATCGAGTTCGCGGGCGATGAGGACCTGGCGCGGATCGTCGAGACCCTGGTTCCGGGGACGACGCTCACGGAGAACTGAGACTGACATGGGGGGCTCGGGATGGTTTCACGTGAAACATCCCGAGCCCTTGGGGTTCTCGGCAGAATCTCGAATCGCCGATCCGGATCCATCCATCGGCCCCTCCTCAGGTGAGGGCGAAGCCCCTCTTCTTGAGGATCCTGCCGATCGTGGAATGATCCAGGTTCGGAATCCCGTCCGTTGACGCGATCCGCCGCTCCAGCAGCCGCAACGACCAGCGCCCGTACCCCTCCGGGGGCTGGGAGCAGGCCAGGGCGATCACCCTGGCCTCCACCTCGGCGGTCACCTTGGACTCCACCGGCGGCTTGAGCCGGACCTTGCGATTGATCGCCGCCCGGGCTCCATCCCGTTGCGCATAGTCCTTGGCGACCCGCACCACCGTGGTCACGCTCACCCCCGATCGTTCGGCCACCTCGCGCTGCGTCAGCCGCCCCTCGTCCCGGCCCTCGTCCAGATCCAACAGGATCCGGGCCCGACGGATCCGCCTGGGCGCGCCCTGCTCCGAGTTCACCACCTCCTCCAGGAAGCTCCGTTCGTCGCCGCTCAGCACGACCCTCCATAGTCTCGCCGTCATGACCCAACCCCCTCGACCCGTGCAATGCCCTCAGTGCGCCCGAACAAACAATCACGATAGTCTACTGCTCGCCGATATGGGCGGCAATGGTCGGTATGGGCGACAACGGCCGGCCGGGGCCGGGGTCTGGGCATGTTTCACGTGAAACGCATCCCGGCCGCCCCGCCGCCGTGGATCGCCCCTGAGTAGGAGTGAGGATCACGCCGCCCGGAACCGACCGCCCCGCCGCCACGCCGCCGCGGATCGCCGCCCGCGGATCAGGAGGGCGTCACCAGGGGGTGGTGGACGAGGGCGTCGTACAGCTCCGGGAGCCCGCCCTCGGCCTCGGCGGCGAGGGGGAGGAGGGAGGTCTCGGTCATCCCCGGGACGACATTGACGTCGATGAACCACGGCGTGCCCGCGTCGTCGAGAATGAGATCGGTGCGCGAGAGATTGCCCAGACCCAGGGTGCGGTGCACCGTCATGGCGGTCTCCTGGACGAGTGCGAGCTCGGCGGCGGCGAGGCGGGCGGGGACGAAGTACTCCGAGCGCCCCGGGTTGTACCGGGCGTCGAAGTCGTACTCGCCGTCGGTGACGACCTCCACCGGCGGCAGCGGGCGCGGACCGTCCCCGGTGTCCACCACGGAGACCGCGATCTCGCGGCCCGGAACATAGGACTCGATGAGGGCGCGCTCGTCGTAGGCGAAGCAGGCGACCATGGCGCTGCGCAGCTCGTCGGCGTCCTCGGCCAGTGAGACGCCCAGCCCGGAGCCGCCCTGATTCGGCTTGACGACGACGGGGAGGCCGAGGTGGGCGGCGACGACGCCGAGGACCTCCTGCGCCCCGAGCTGGGAGAAGTAGGTCTTGGGCAGGGTCACCGAATCGGGCGTGAGCACGCCCCCGGTGCGCACCATGGCCTTGGCGGTGGGCTTGAAGGAGGCGCGCTGGCAGCCGTCGGAGTGCGTGCCCACGTACGGCAGATCCAGGGCGATGAGGACGTTCTGCAGCCCGCCGTCCTCCCCGGGGCCGCCGTGCACGAGCGGCCAGACGACGTCGGGGCCGAAGGCGCGCAGGGAGGAGATCATCCGGGCGTCGACGTCGAGGACCAGCACGCTGTGGCCCAGATGCTTGAGGACCTGGGCCACACGGTTGCCCGAGTGCAGGGAGACGTCCCGCTCGTGGCTGAGGCCGCCGGCGAGGACGGCCACGCGCAGGGGCTCCGTCGAAGGGGTGAAGGTTCCGCTCATGCTGACTCCTCAGATCTGGTCGGGCGCCGGGGCGGTGATGCCCCGCGTCGGGCGGGAGCGGGTCGGTCCGAAGAGCTCGAGGAGCTCCATGTCCCGGCCCACGACCCGGGACAGGCGCCGAACGCCCTCGCGGATCTCGACCGGCTCGGGGTAGCAGAAGGACAGGCGCATGTGGTCGTGCCCCGCCCGTCCGCCCGCATAGAAGGCCGTGCCGGAGACGTAGGCGACGAGGTTCGTCACGGCGCGCGGCAGCATGTCCTTGGCGTCCAGGCCCTCGGGGAGGCGGACCCAGACGTAGAAGCCGCCGTCGGGCACGTTCCACGAGCACATGGGCATGAACTCGTCGAGCGCCGCGACCATGGCGTCCCGGCGCTCCCTGTACATCCCCCGGAACTCCCCGATCTGGGCCCTCCAGTCGAAGGAGTCGAGGTACATGGCGATGGAGTACTGGCCCACGGAGGACGGGCACAGGATCGCGGCCTCGGACGCCAGCTTCATCTTCTCCCGCACGGCGGGCGGGGCGACCGCCCAGCCGACCCGGTAGCCCGGCGCGAAGATCTTGGAGAAGGAGCTGAGGTAGACGACGTCGTCGGGGGCGATGGTCTTGAGAGCGGTGTGGGTCTGCCCCTCGAAGCCGAGGAGCCCGTAGGGGTTGTCCTCGATGATGAGAACGCGGTGCCGGCGGCAGACCTCCACGACCCGGGGGCGGCGCTCCGCGGAGAGGCTGACCCCGGCCGGGTTGTGGAAATTGGGCAGGCAGTAGAAGAACTTGACGCGGCGGCCCTCCCGCTCCAGGCGGGCGATGCGCTCCTCGAGCGCCTCGGGGACGACGCCGTCGGCGTCGATCCCGACCTGCTGGACGTCCGCCTGGTAGGTGGCGAAGATGGACAGCGATCCGACGTAGGTGGGGGCCTCGGCGAGGACGACGTCGCCCGGGTCGATGAAGAGCTCGGTGAGAATGTCGACGGCCTGCTGGGAGCCGGTGGTGACGACGACGTCGTCGGGATCGGCGTTGATGCCCTCCAGCATCATGACCTGCGGGATCCACTCGCGCAGGGCGGGCAGGCCCTGGCCGTTGCCGTACTGGAGCGCGCGGCCGCCGTCCTTGCGGATCATGCGGGCGGTCGCCTCGGCGAGCTCGTCCAGCGGGAGGTCCTTGAGATTGGGCATGCCGCCGGCCAGGGAGACGACTTCGGGGCGCGAGGCGACGGCGAACAGCGAGCGCGTCTCCGAGGCGCGCAGGCCGTGGGCCCGGGCGGCGTAATTGTCCAGCCAGGGATCGAGCCGATTGCCTTTCACCTGGGGCGCGTCGCTCACGTCCAGCTCCTCTCCGGCGGGTCCGTCCCGGTCGCGCTCCAAGTCTGCCACGCCCGGCGCGAAGGCCGAAGAAGGGGCTGGCGCGCGGCATCGGCCGTGGCCGGTTCATGGGCCGGCGGAGCGATGTTTCACGTGAAACACCGACCGGGTCCGTCGCGCGGATCGGCGCGGCGCGGCTGCGCGGCTCCTCAGCGGCGCACGGCGTCCGCCGCGATGAGCGCGCGCAGGCGCTCGATGTCGTTCGGGATCTCGACGACGCGCTGCTCGGCGCGGAGCATCCTCGCCAGGGAGTCGTCGAGGGGCGGCGCCGATCCGATGGCCTCGGCCACGGTCTCGCCGAACTTCGCGGCCTTCGCCGCCTCCGTGACGAGGATGGGCACCCCCTCCTCCCGCTGGGTCAGGGCGACCGTGACGCCGTCGGCCGTGTGGGGATCGATGAGCCTGCCGGTGGCGGCGTGGACCAGGCGGATGGCGGCGAGCCGATCCGCGTGCGTCGAGGTGCCGGAGACGAATCCGAACTCCTCGGCCATGCGGTCGCGCTGCGCCGACAGGTCGAGCCTTCCGGTGCGCTCCAGCTCGGACCACGCCTCCGCGAAGGCCCCCGGGCCCAGGAGGGTGCGGATGAACCGCTCCAGGTTGGAGGCCTTCGAGATGTCCATGGACGGGCTCGACGTCGCCAGGGTCGCCTCGCGCGGGCGCGGCGCGTACACGCCGGTGCGGAAGAACTCGTCCAGGACATTGTTCTCATTCGTCGCCAGGATGAGGCGCCGGATGGGCACCCCCATGCTCCGCGCCAGGTGCCCGGCGTAGATATTGCCGAAGTTCCCGCTGGGGACGGCGACGTCCACGCGCGTCTGCGACCGCGCCCGCTCCGGGGCGTCGTCGGAGACGCGCAGCCAGGCCCACACGTAGTAGACGATCTGCGCGGCGATGCGCCCGAAGTTGATGGAGTTGACCGCGCCGATCGAGTGCTCCGCCTTGAAGGCGGCGTCGGCGTTGACCGCCTTGACCAGGTTCTGGCAGTCGTCGAAGACGCCGTCGACGGCGATATTGTGGATATTGGCGTCCGCGAGGGAGTACATCTGCGCCCGCTGCACATCGCTCATCCGCCCCAGCGGGGAGAGCATGAAGACGCTGACGCCCTCCCGCCCCCGGAAGGCGTGCTCGGCCGCCGAGCCGGTGTCGCCGCTCGTCGCCCCCAGGATATTGAGGACGCGCCCGCGCCGGGCCAGGACGCGGGGGATCGCCTGCCCGAGGAACTGCATGGCCAGGTCCTTGAAGGCCAGGGTCGGGCCCTCGGACAGGCCCACCAGCACGAGGCCCTCGGCGACCGCGTCGAGCCGGTGCAGCGGCACCGCCTCGGCGGGGAAGCGCGGCGGGCCGTAGGCGGCCGCCGTCATCTCGCGCAGGTCGGCCGCCGGGATGTCGGTGGCGTACAGGCCGATGATGCGCGCGGCGAGCTCGGCGTAGGGCAGGGGGCGCAGCGACTCGAGGTCCTCGGCGGTCAGCCGGGGCGTCTCGGCGGGGACGGTGAGGCCGCCGTCGGGCGCCAGGCCCTGGAGGAGGACGTCGGTGAAGCCGATGGGGCTCATGCCCCCGCGCGTCGAGATGAACTGCAT
>ERZ773077.3154-NODE-3154-length-10226-cov-70.547734_pt1 | contig 10226 bp, 14 predicted proteins | sample MGYA00580612_ERZ773077 | MGnify/ENA primary metagenome ERZ773077 (study PRJEB29015, sample SAMEA2737971) | human oral metagenome | biome: human oral; feature: human-associated habitat; material: dental | place: China | collected 2021 ...
TCATCCACGGCGCATTGTGTATCGCCTACTCCGGCCGCTGCCTGCTCTCCGGCTATTTCAACCACCGCGACCCCAACCAAGGCACCTGCACCAACTCCTGCCGTTGGGATTACAAAGTCCACAACGCCACTGAAAGCGATGCGGGCGATGCCCAGCTTCTGCAAGGTTTCAACTTTGAAAAAGCCCAAGAAGAAGCCAACCAAAACTTTGAAGGCATCAACGGTCAAAAACGCCACCCCTACGCCGACAAAGTTTTCCTGATTGAAGAGTCCAACCGCCCGGGCGAAATGATGCCGATTATGGAAGACGAACACGGCACCTACATCATGAACTCCAAAGACCTTCGCGGCATTGAAGTGGTTGAGAAACTGGCCAAAATCGGCGTAGACAGCCTCAAAGTCGAAGGCCGCACCAAATCGCTTTATTATGTTGCACGCGTGGCCCAGTCCTACCGCAAAGCGATTGACGATGCCGTTGCAGGCCGTCCGTTTGATTACAGCCTGTTGAGCGAACTCGAAGGTCTAGCCAACCGCGGCTACACCAGCGGCTTCCTCGAGCGCCACCAAACTCAGGATTACCAAAACTACCTGACCGGCCACTCCATCGCCAAACAAAGCCAATATGTCGGCCACGTTACCGAAATCGATGAAAACGGCTGGGCAACAATCGAAGTCAAAAACCGCTTTGCAGTCGGCGATTCACTCGAAATCATCCACCCGAGCGGCAACCAAACCATCAAATTGGAACAAATGACCCGCAAAGGCCAGCCTGTCGATGTTGCCCCAGGCAACGGCATTCAGGTCAAAATCCCCAATATGCAGGGCAAAGAAAAAGCTTTGGTTGCGCGGATTATGAATCCTTAAGCATCAACAAAACAAGATAGTGTATTGCACAGTCAAATAACTTTACATTTCTTGACGATGTGATAATGCGCACCCCGACTTGTTCGGGGTGTTTGTTTTGTTTTAAACGGATTTAATGTTTTGATTTATGTTTTATTTTCAATATATTAAAAATCGCCGGAGAAAGCCCGGTTTAATTTTTTATTTATATCTTTCGGCTTGAAATTCTTGGCCGTTTTTCATCAGCGTGAACGCTATTACCGCCAGTTTCCTCATGATGGCGATTAATATCAGCTTAATATGCTTCCCTTTCTTTTTCAGACGGCCTACAAATTCAGGAAAGGCATTGCAACGGTATGCGACAACGGCAGGCATATAAAGGCTTTTCCGTATTTCTGAGCTTCCGATTTTTGATATTCTGCTTTTTCCGTTTACGCTTGTTCCTGATTGATATTTTCTAGGATCTAGACCTAGATAAGCCGTGAACTGTTTTGCATTTTTAAATTCATGTCTTTTATAGGTTGATAGTAATACGGCAGTTGCTTGCTCGCCTATGCCTGTTATTGTTTTCAGCCTTTTGCGCAGGTTGTTATAACTTGGATTGTCTTTGTAGAACTGGAGTAATTGCTTTTTGACTGTCTGTATTTGTGCTGTCAGGTTTGAAATGGTTGTTTGTATATGGGATTTGATGTAGTCGGGTGCTTCGTGTTGTTTGGCTTTTTCTGTTGCGCGTTGCTGTTTCAGATAATCTAAATATCGGGCGATTTCTTGTAATTGCTTCTGTTCTTTTGCCGGAGGTTGCCATGCCTTTAATTTGTGCTTTCGGTCTTGGCAATATTGCGCTATCAACTTTGCGTCTTGTGTGTCTGTTTTGGATCGTTGCAGTTCTGCTATCGCATATCCTTTTATCTTTCTTGGATTCTCTACGGTAATTGTATATCGTGAATAAAGATATTCGGCTAATTCTTCGTAATATGTGCCTGTTGCTTCGCACACGCAATGGAGATTATCGGATACTTTATGACTTTGTAGCCACTTTGTTAATTGTTCAAATCCTCTTTCGTTGTTCTGAAACTTCTTCTGATGATTTTGGCCGTCTGCAATCAAACAGCAATCTATTGTAAGCTTTGAAACGTCTATTCCTAAGTACATGGTTTTACCTTATTAATTCGGGCTTTTTGCCCTAGATAGTGTTCAAACTTAAGATGTACTAAAGCCCACGCTTCAATCTTCGTTACAAGCTTTACGCTTTGGCCGTACTTTCGAAGTCGTGGGCTTTACTTGGTGTTTCGTCAAACGCCAAGCCCTCAATGGGCTGATTTACTCATTCAGGGCTTGAAGCTTATCGTGTGCTTGCCTTCGGCGACATTCGCCATGTGGCAGGGGTTGGCGCAAAAAACCGCACCAACCCTTCTTTAAAGCGTTTTTGGGTGGGCTAGCGTCAAGGGGTATCCAAAAAGATTTATAAAGACGATAAAGCTGTCTTTACAAATCTTTCTGGACGTCCTCCCCCTGACTTGATTAATGGTTGTTTTATTGGTTTAGGTTCAATCCTGATGGAATTCATGAACCTGTTTTAGCGCCATTTTGTGCGCCTATTTCGTTTCCTTTTTCAACATAGCCGTCATACATTAGATTCTGTTGACTTTTACCGCCCATAGATAAAACTTGTGGCCTTTCTATTTCTTGTTCGGTTTCTTTAACTTCTGCTGTTTCGGTCTTTTTGGCTTTATAAGGATTGAACGGCAAGCCATCTTTGATATAGCTTAAACAGGTTTTTTTGCTGATTTCCGAAATTTTAGACCCTTGGTCTGTATAGCAATTACAGCCATTATCACTTTTTACGCAAGCAGAAGGCCAAGGCATGGCGGTTATTGATTTGTTCACGCCGTCATATATTGGCGCGGTTTCGGGTCTATCTTCAATTCTAGGCTTGTAGTCATCTTCTGATAGATGTGGCTTAGGCGGTTCAGGAATAGCCGTTTGTGGCGTGTATTGCCCTTCTGCGTTGGTGCCGTTTGCTGTTGGAACAGCAACCGTCCCCTCCGCTTCAGGGCTTGAGGCTTGCGCCTCAATTTTAGGCTTTTCCTGTTCTGCCTTCATCGTATCTATCCGATTATTCCAGCTTGAATAGATATACCAACCGGCGGTAATTAAGAGGGCAAGCACGGCAGGGAAGATATATACAACTCGGCTTAACTTGGTTTTGATTTTGGTGTGTTCTTCGGCTGATTTATATACGCCGAAGGCTTTTTTATCCAACGTATAAACGCTTTTTACAGCAGATGATACGTCTCTTGATGATGTTGGATCCGCGCACCTTTCCCATTCCAACATACGGCGAACGCCTAAATTTGTTTTACCGATATGGCAATGATGGCCAACCAAGGCGCGGACGTTACTGTCAATTAGTCTAGGATGTTGGGTCAACAAGAAAATATCAATGCCTTTATGGCGGTGTGTTTCTAGTTCGGCCACAAAATCAGGGACTTTTGAACCGCTTGGGCGTGGCCTAAATACTCGCTGGCATTCGTCAATAACGAGTATTGCGCCTGTCGGTGCCCATTTGTGCCATGTCTGCATTGTTTCGCCTTCGGGAATAGGCAGATTTGGAATAATTTTTTCGTCTACTTCAGGAATGCCGTCAAGATATAAAGGACGGTTTTTTAAGTCTTGACGTGTCATCAAGTCTGAAATCATTTTCAGGGTCTTGCCCGAACCTGGAACACCTGTAATTAAATAAAGCATACGTTACCCTTTTTATTTTTTACTGATAGAAGCTGACAATTTAGAAAGACTTTTAAGCGAAACAACAAAGGCAAAAGTGCCAAAAATCCAGTTCAGACAAACGCCAATTCCTGCGATATAAGCTAAGTTCATGGCATCTGATGGAATACCGCCGATTTGCGTTTGAACATGCGATAAGAGAAAGCCTTGAATTTCATTTAGCCCTACATAGCTGACAAATGACAGGCCAAGTGCGGTTATAACTTTGCCTGCAACGGTCATTAAAACGCTTGTAATTAATTTGCCCCACATGATTAAAGCTCCTTAACTGCGTTGAACGCAAAGAATCCGCACATTATGATCGTGCCTAGAATCAATATAGGGCGAAGCAATCGGGCGATATTACAGAAATAGTCATAGGGAATATCAAACGTTCCTAATACGCCTAGACTAAACGTAGGATTAGCAGGACATGTGCCGTTAGTGCTGAATATATCTAGCGGTTTTAATTCTAAATTGATTGCTTTTTCAGGGATTTCTAAGTCTTTATAATCCGTATCTCCTAAATCTTTACATGCCGAGGCTTCGGGGTGTTTCTCGCAAAGGTCTTGGGCATCTTTGCCATCCTTGCCGTCTTTGCCGTCTTTTCCATCTTTGCCGTCTTTTCCATCAGGCTTATCATCGGGTTTGTCATCAGGTCTGTCGTCTGGTCTGTCATCAGGCTTATCATCGGGTTTACCGTCAGGATTGCCATCGGGCTTACCGTCAGGTTTTCCGTCAGGATTGCCATCGGGCTTACCGTCAGGTTTTCCGTCAGGCTTTCCGTTAGGATTTCCGTCAGGCTTACCGTTAGGATTTCCGTCAGGACTACCGCCAGTATTGCCTGTCGGCGCAGGGCTATTATTAGTCTGTACAGAGGCTTCACTACTTCCGCCATTTGTTGGATTTGTGAAAGTTACTGTATAGGTCTTTTTACCTTCAGGCGTTTCAACCGGGCCGATTGTAACGACTGTTCCGGCAGGGACTTTGATATTTTCTTGATATTCAGGTTTGCCCGTGCCTTCTACAAAGGGCGTTGGGTTTGCGTCAATAGATGGGGTAGAGATTTGTAGAAATTTTTCTTTTGTCAGAACTTCTGTGTCTCTCATTTTTAAACGAAAAGATATTGAATTTCTGATGTCGCTACCGCTTTTTACATCACAACTACCGCCATTCAAATCGAAATGACAAGAATCTAAAACATATTTAGTCCATTGTATGCCTCCGGAAGGGTTGCCTCTTTTCTCTTTTTCTTTTTCCCAAAAAGGAATAGCCAGTTTTTCCATTTGGCCTTGCATAAGTTGTTCAGCTTCTCTCCTGCTTTGACCGCCTTTTCTGTAAGCACTTAAAACAGAACTATCTACGCCATAACATGCAACATCTTGTACTATGTCTCTTTCGTCTCTAACCCAAATACAGTTTCTAGCCGGCCATTCTTTTAGAAATTCTTCGCTGACTTCATTCCATTTGTAACCTTCTGCTTCCAATGGAGATTTAACGGCTTGATAAGCTTCGTAAGCAAAATAAGCTGCTGTACCCCAACCGCTTAAACGTGTTCCTAATGCTGCGCCTCTTTTTACCAGGCCAAATGCGCCTGAAAGGACGGCTTTTCGAGAAACGGAAGCTTCTATCGTTAAAGGTACTTTAGAAGAAGCTCTAGCTCCTGATGGAATATGATCAACTATTGCAGGCTCAATAATTCGACCTGAAAATCTTTGTCCATCAACTCTAAAATCAGTTACGACAGATTTTGAATGGTCAATGCCTAATCTTACTTGAGAATTTCCAATAGGATAATGACGCAATTCAGCTAAAGCATTATTTGAAAATATCGTTAGAATTGGGATTAAAATCAAAAGTTTGGATTTCAATATCACGATAATCTACCTTTAAATTATGAATCTTTATATACAAAACAGAATCATCATTAAAATAGATTTTCCAAACATCATTAGATATTTTTCTATTTAAAAACCATTGAATTTGTTCAATAACCATAAATTTATTTTTTTTGGAAAATTCTAAAATTTCTTCTGCAAAAATAATTGCAAATGTTCTGCCAAAATATTTAGATTCTGATTGATATTTAAAAAGTGCTAATTGTGCTTCAGTAATAAAAGGTTTCATTTCTAACTTTCGTAAATGTTTCGGAAAATTAGATTCTATGCTTTATGCCTTGTTATGACTACTGAAAACTACGGATTAAGACGTATAAACAGATAGCTACCGCAAAAGGCGGTAACATACCTATGAGAAATTCAATTTCGGGTGTCATTCTTCTTCCTTGTTGCTTATCATGCCTACAACTTTGACGGCAATCACAATTAGAAATAATGAAACCATAATTAGAACAAGCTGATAGCCTAACTCACGCCCTGCTTGTGCAAATTCGCCAAACTCACATTGGGGGAACGTAAGTTTTACTGTCTGTTCTTGATACTTCCAAGCTTTACCATCAAAAACGGCGTGATGTAACACGCCGTCTTTGTCAATCGTTGGTGAAACTTGGGTCATCAAGACATTGACAGCTTCTTGTTCGGTTTCGTAACAAATTCGGCCTACTTGATAACCCATGATTACACCTTAAACCGCATTTGCACCGCGTTTACCGATACGGATAACCGCGAATGCGATAGAAATACCTACAACGATTGCGCCCAATGCGATGATTTCGGTTTTATAACCAGTGATTTCTTCTTTCACAGTGTCCAAAATGCCATCAGCCATTACAGGTGCAGACATTGCAGAAACGGCAACAGTTGCCAGGGCGTACTTCGCTTTATTTTTCAGATTTTGGAATTTCATTTTGTTTTCCTTTAGTTAATGTTGAAAAAAAGTTTTGCGGTGTTTCGGGGTCAATTCAAGGCACACCGCAAAGCCTTGAATCTTGTTTATGCTTCGTCTGAAAAATAGATGTTGTCTTTAAATGCGCGTGGAAATCTTCTGTAATGGCTTTGAGTTCTCTGTTAAATTCATGTTTTGCATACTGTTTCAGATATGGCTCAATGCAGATAATCCATTTCTGGAGCTTTTCGCGCCACAGGCGCGAACCAGCACTTACAAATGAAAAATTGCTGTTTGCAATCTTCCACAGACTTTTTTTGTCAATAGTGGTACGAATCAGGCGATAGCCTTTGTCTTCAGGAAGTCTGCTGTTAATGTGTTTTGAAATGTACTTGGCCACATATCTTGCCAAGCCTTTGCTGTTAGTCTTTACCGGCAACAGTTCAGAACGGCCGAAACCGTATTTATCCATGTTTTCACGAAGGATTTGCCACAGCTGACGAAGTGCTTTGTTTGCTGATGTATAATTTCGGGCTTGAATTTGCTTAAAATTCAGGCCACGTCTTATATCTTCGCGTGTGTTCACAATCAGATGGAAATGGATACGACCGCTTTTCATGCGCTCGTATACGCAGATGTAGTGTTCAAAATGTTTTTTCAGAAAATTTGTGCGTAAGCTGTGGAAACGGCGTTGGGCTTCTTTCACTTCCTGAACGTCATCGGCAAATGTTAAAGTTAAAAATCCGACATGGTTCAGGCCGAATGTTTCAATGAATTGATGTACATTCATCTCCAAAGCGGTTGATGATTTTTTTGTGATGTTGAAAACTCGTTAAATTCGGTTTTCATTTCGTTTGGCAGGAATTTTTCATAACCAATCGGAATTTGCTTTTCATTGTTTTTATTAAGGTTTTCTGTCTCAATGCAGTTATTACTATTTAGACAAGGAACAGCGCGTTCCGCGCTTGCTGAAACTGAACGGTTCATGCGTTTTCCTCCTGATTCATGAAATCAGCTACGCACAAATCGCCATATAAAGAAGCGGTTTCTTCTGTTGCTTTGGGATTTTGGGGATTGGTTACTGGAAAGGCTCTTGTATTAATGAGCTTGGAGTAGCCGTCTTTATCGGAAAAAAGACGTAAGATGTAGGCAACTGGATTTTGTTCCGGTTCTGGTGTGATAGTGTAGAAACAAATTGACATTTTAGACCCCTCTCAAATATCGGTTAAAAATATTTGTCAAGGGGTTTTAACTAAGATTTACGCCCCTTGCTTGAGGCGTAATATATAAGGCCGTCTGAAAGTCATTTTTCAGACGGCCTTTTTATGTATCGGCAAGAATGGAGAAAAGGTTAACCCATCATCCAAACCACCAAATGCACCATGGTCGGGCCAAACAATACCATGAACAGTCCGGCCAAAATCATGGTCAGGCTGGCCATGACGCCTTCGGTTTCGTGGCGTTGTCCGGCGCGCGATGTGCCGAAGCCGTGGGCGGCATTGCCGAATGCCACGCCGTTGGCGGTACGGAAGCGGATGCGGGTGAAGGCTAAAAACAGATCGCCGAATATCATGCCGACAAAGCCGGTGATGATGGTGAACAGGGAAACGAGCGAGGCGGAGCCGTGAATTTCGCTGGCAAGGACGACGGCAAACGGGGTGGAGATGGAACGCGCCATCAGGCTGTTGGTTACTTCGTTGTTGAAGTGGAACATATGGCTCATGAGGAATGCGCTGACTACGCCGACAAACATGCCCACCATAATGGCGATGGACAAAATAGGCAGTTGGCGGCGGATGACTTCGCGGTTTTCATAGATGGGGACGGCAAAGGCAACGGTAACAGGAGTGAGCAGGAAGACGATGCCTTGGGTGTATTTGTGGTAGGTGTCGTAGCTGATGCCGAATGCCAGCAGCAGGAGGATGGTGCTGACGGAGACGGTAACGACGGGGGAGAAAATCATTAAGGGTTTTTTGCGGTGGATTTTTTTGGCGACGACGTAGGCGAAACAAGTCCAGATGAAGCAGGCGAGGGCGGTGTAGTCCATTTTTATTCTCTATTTTTAGGAGTGGAGTTTTTTGTAGAGGCGGCGTTTCCAGCGGTAGCAGAAGTCGAGGGTGAGGGCGGTGCTGATCATCACAAGCGCGGTGCCGACGGCGATGGTCAAAATCAGCTGCCAACCTTCGGACATCAGCAAGTCTTGATATTGCAAGACGGAAACCATGATGGGAATGAAGAAAAAGACGAGTTCGCCCAATGCCCATTTGGCGCCGTGTTCGACCATGCCGGGGCGGATAATGCGGCAGCCTAACAGGGCGAGCATGAGAAAGAGGCCTAATACGCCTGAAGAAACAGGCAGATGCGTGAAGCGGACGATGAGTTCGGAAACGCCCCATACCGCGCCGATGATGGCAAGTTGCAAGGCCGTCTGAAAAAATCTGGTGAGGGAGTCCATGATGCCGGTGTGTGTTGAATGAAAGGCTCGATTATAGAAACCTGGTTTCTGCATAATATGAATTATTAAATGAATAATCATGCCTTAGAGGAATAATGGATTTTAAAAGCCTGCATTGTTTTGCCGAACTCATCCGCCTGCAAAGTTTTTCGGTCACCGCTTCTGCGTTGAACGTTACGCAACCGACGGTCAGCAAAATCATTCAGGCTTTGGAAAAGGAATTGGGCGTACCGCTTTTGTGCAAAGAAAACGGACGCAAAAAGCGGCAGGTGCAGCCGACCGCAATTGGTGAAGAAGTCTATCGCCACGCTTTAAACCTTTTGCACGAACGCGATTTGCTGCTTGCCCGCATTGACGATTACCGCCATGTCAAAAGTGGGACGCTGCGTTTGGGTTTGGCTTTGTTTGGCAGCGATTTGCTCAGTCATGCGCTGTTTGATTTCCACCAAAAATGGCCGGACATCGAATTGTCGTTTTTGGAACAAGGCTCACTCGCCATCGAGCAATCCCTGCGCAACAACGAACTCGATGCCGGACAACTGCTCGCGCCGGTTCACGAAGACTTCGACAGCATCACTTTGTGCGACTATCCGCTGGTTGTCTTGATGCCGAAGAATCGGGCGAGACACGATGCGCTGACGCTTAAAAGCCTGCAATACGAGCCCTTCATCCTTTTCGGTGCAGGTTTTTCCCTCAATGAAACCATTCAGACGGCCTGCCGCAATCAAGGTTTTACGCCCAACGTTGTCTGCCGTACCGGACAATGGAATTTGGTCGACGACATGGTGGCGCACAATATGGGCATTGCCTTGTTGCCCGAATACTATGCCCGAAAAATCAATCCCGATGTCTTTGCCGCCATTCCTTTGGTCGAACCTGAAATCCGCTGGCAGCTCACCATGGCATGGAAAAAACACCAACGCCCGACGCCGGCCTTAAGGGCTTGGTTGGACGTGGTCAGGGAAGCGTTTGGCAGGCGGAACAAATAAAATCAAATCATCAGGCCGTCTGAAAAAGGGGATTGATATCATCCGATTTCAGACGGCCTTTCCCGTTAAAAATGGTAAAACGGCCTAAAAAAGAGTAGAATATGCACCGTTTACAACTCTGCGCCTCTCAGCAGGCTCGAATTATGGACCTTCCCAGTTCGCCTTTGAACTTCCCATCAGACATACAACAACAATAATCATCCCGCCGAAATGCCTCCCCGCGTCCGGCGGGCGGAGCATTTATGAGCATCGAACAAACCCCTCCGAATCTCGACCATACCCCCGACAATGATGTGGTAGAAGACCGCATTTCTGACGATATCGACCGCATCCATGCCTTATGCGAAGTCCTCGAGCCGGCCTTTGAACAAATCGAAGCCGGTGTGCCGA
>ERZ773077.3155-NODE-3155-length-10226-cov-8.540851_pt1 | contig 10226 bp, 11 predicted proteins | sample MGYA00580612_ERZ773077 | MGnify/ENA primary metagenome ERZ773077 (study PRJEB29015, sample SAMEA2737971) | human oral metagenome | biome: human oral; feature: human-associated habitat; material: dental | place: China | collected 2021 ...
CTCCACGAAAGCATTTTATTCAGTCTCGTGCCAAAAATGTAATGAATCTTGATCTGTAAAATTCCCGTTCTGGGAATTTTTCTTAAAATATCCACAAAATAAAATTTTTTTAATAAAAAATTATGAATCAATCAACCGAAAAAATTTCTCAGGATTGGAAGAAAAAATTTTATCTCATCTGGACAGGACAAGCCTTTTCTATTATTAGTAGCTGAGCAGTCTCTTTTGCGCTCACGACTTGGCTGACGCTCGAATATCAATCAGCAGAAGTGCTTTTGACCTCAGCGCTTGCATGGCTTTTGCCGAGCGCCATTCTCTCGCCTTTTACGGGTGTGTATGTCGATCGTTGGAATAAAAAATGGACAATGATGATTTCTGATGGTCTAGTGTCAGTTTTCACAATTATCATGGCGATTTTTCTGATGCAAGGAGGAGATCAATTGATGGCTATTTATATTTTGATGGCACTTCGTTCAATGGCGAGTGCGTTTCATGGACCATCAATGCAGGCTTCTATGCCACTTTTGGCGCCACAGAGCGAACTCATGCGCATTGCGAGTGTAAATCAGATGATTCAAGGGGTTTCAAGTATTGCTGGGCCAGCCCTTGGTGGTGCACTGCTCGTTTTATTGCCAATCAGTCAAATTTTATTCTTGGATGTTCTCGGTGCGGCGATCGCGATTTCTTTTTTGTTTTTTGTAAAATTTCCAAAAGAAGAAAAACAAAAATCGCAAAATGGTGTGAAGCAAGTTCTGATCGAAATGGTAGATTGATGGCGTGCGCTTCGTGAAAATCGTGGAATTTTTTGGCTTTTTGTCTATGGTGTGTTGTCATCTTTTTTTGTCATGCCAGTTATTATTTTGCTTTCGTTCGTGATTAAGACACATTTTCATGGTGGTGAATTTGAAATTACTGTTTCCAATATTGCCTTTGCCATCGGGATGATCGCAGGAAGTATGATTTTATATATCAGAAATTTCAAAACGCACAAAGCCAAAATCGAAATGTGGTCGTATGCTTTTTTTGGTTCATTTTTTATTATTTCAGGATTATTTCCAGAGAATTTTTTCTGGCCATTTGCGATTATTATGGTAATTATTGGGGTGATGATGTCTATCACGCAATCGGCATCAATGGCGCTCATGCAAGAAAAAATCCCACAAGAAAAGCTTGGGCGCGTATTGTCGCTCTATATGGGACTTGCCAGTATTCCCTCAATTATCGGACTCTTGTGTGCCAATAATCTGATGGCACTGGTGGGCTGAGCAATGAATCTCATTATTTTTTCAGGAATGGGATATATCGTGGTCGCAATTTTATTGATTTTTAATAAACCCGTGAATGCTATGATTGCGGACGATATTGCTCAAGAAAATAAAAATTCTCAAAAATCAGAATAATTCTGATTTTTATTTTTTTTCTTGCAACTCGCCAAAAATCCGTATAATACAATAACTTTAAAAATTTTTGATTTTCTCTTATGGAATTATTTTGATATCCGATTTGGCTTGTAATTGGCTTTGTAGTGCTGATTCTCATTATGCTTGCGATGGATTTGGGTGTTTTCAATAAAAGAGCACATGAAATTTCCAATCGCGAAGCGCTCATTACCTCGATTATTTGGATTTCGCTTGCAATGGCGTTTTCTGGGCTTATTTGGGCAATTCATGGGCCGCAAGATTTTGCGAAATTTCAGGCGGCATATTGGGTAGAAAAAGCGCTTTCTGTCGATAACTTGTTTGTATTTATTTTGGTTTTTGGTTTTTTTAAAATTCCAAAAAAATATCAACACGAAGTTTTGTTCTATGGTGTGCTTGGAGCGATTATTTTCCGCGCGATTTTTATTTTTGCGGGTGTTGGAATTATCGAATTAACACAAATTCCACAACACGTTTTTGCGCTTCCAGCTCAGCACGGACCACTCAATCCGATTATGCTTGGATTTGGAATTTTCCTTTTGTATTCGGGCATTAAGTCCTGGGGTGAGGAAAAAGAGGAAAAGCCTGATATTTCCCACAGCTTCGGATATCGCTTGGTGAACAAATTTTTCAAAGTTTCCAAAGATTTTGACGGCGACAAATTTTTCACGATTCAGAATGGAATCAGAATGGCGACACCACTATTTGTGGCGTTGATTATCATCGAATTGATGGATGTAGTTTTTGCAATCGACTCGATTCCAGCGATTTTCTCGATCGCGCCGCACGATCCATTCATTCTCTATACTTCCAATATTTTCGCAGTTCTTGGACTTCGTTCATTGTATTTCTTGCTCGCCAATTCTCTCAATCTGTTCTCCAAATTGCATTATGGCCTCGCGATTATTCTCTCATTCATTGGACTCAAAATGATTGTTGCGCCGTGGTATCATTTTGATATTATGTATTCGCTCGCATTTATCGCGGCGACGCTCGTGGCAACGGTGATTTGGTCAATCTATTCCAATACGCATTCTGAAAAAACTCCTTCATAAGGAGTTTTTTTGTTAATTTTTTTCAAAAATTCATTATTGCAAATATTTGTAATAATATTTTCCTTTAAAATAAATCAAAAATCGTCATTCATTGTATTATTGCTATTTTTTGCATTAAGAAAAAATTCGCGAAAAATTCGATTTTTTAAAAATATTTTGTTTGTTTTTGAAAAATTTTTTATTTTTTGGTGCAAATATTGGTCACAAGATAATTTGAACATTGACATGAATGAAAATTTTTTATTATTTTTTCATCACCTTTGGTATTGGAATAATAGTTTATTCAGCTTTCATTGGTGCACATATTTGGCGTGACATTGGTTTCAAAACAATCAGTATCCACTTCGCAGATATGTGTGCGGTGCCAGTCTTTTATAAGATCGTACCAAATGGGAGAGAACCATAAAATACAGAAAACAATAAACACTCAAAAACCTAACAAAAGTAATTTTAAAAGCTCTTTTAACATTTTAATAAAGTAACAGTTTTTGTGAATCATTATGAAGTAGCATTTCTGCTGGATAGATAACGTCTCAAATAGCGTCAGGCACAAGCCAATGATCAAGATTTATTCAATATAAATTTTTATATGTTCTCCATATAAGTGAAGTACAATAAAATTGACGCATACTTTCTTTAAGAAAAGGTAGTAATCCAATTTCTGGATATGGTTTGTTTAATAAATATTTTTGCACAAATGAAGGGATGTATTTTGAGTTGTGTGTTACTTGTGAAAAACGCACTACCATTACTGCCTCCATTTCATATCGTGTTAAAAATGTATTTAAATCTGTGTATTTTGACAATTCTCCTGGTCAAAGTGCTTCAATAACGTTATTATTTCATATATACATTACGCATGTTGCCAACCTGCCGAAAAGAAAGATGCAAATTTTCTTGGCTCCTTGGGTTTTAGAACGATAATGTCTCAAATGCTTAAATTATTTCTACTAATAAATCAGCGTGCTGTGGGTGAATTTGTTGACAGTGAAATAATTCTTCCTTCTAGCTTAGCTAACATGACCTCGAAATCAGCAAGCTTGTCTAGTGTGGTAATAATCTCTTCCTGGTTTATAATTTTTCAAGAATATAAATCATATTTTAACTCTTCTTGCTGCTTTTTTATGTCTTCAATATTCATTGAATCGATATCAATATTCGCAGAAACAATATTTGTAGAAAAACTTACAAATAATAAAATGATGGCAATAATCTTTTTCATAGGAAAAATTAATAAAACAAATTTTATTTGTGAGTACTCATACTTTTATTGTATATTTAGATAACTATATTATAAGAAAAATTTTTAGAAGTCAAAGTTTTTTTAACATTTTTTATTATTTCGATTCTATTTTCGTCATAGTAAAATTTGCTTGAAAAAAACATTTTTTCCCATATAATCGGGAAAATTTTTTAAAATTCTCATCAAATGAAACCAAAATCTATTCGAAATTTTTGTATTATTGCACATATCGATCACGGAAAATCTACGTTGGCGGATCGTCTGATGGAAATTTCTGGAACAGTGGAAAAACGCGAAATGGAAGAGCAGAAGCTTGATTCTATGGACTTGGAACGTGAACGTGGGATTACGATCAAATTGACACCGGTTCGCATGGATTGGAAGGGGACGGAACTCAATCTCATTGATACTCCCGGGCATGTGGATTTTCAGTACGAGGTTTCGCGTTCGCTTGCGTCCGTAGAGGGCGCCGTGCTCGTCGTGGATGCGACGCAAGGAATTGAGGCGCAGACGCTTTCCAATGTATATTTGGCGATTGAAAACGAGCTCGAAATTATTCCAGTTTTGAATAAAATTGACTTGCCAAGCGCTGATGTAGACAAGGTTTCTGAAGAAATTATTTCACTCCTGGGCTGCAAAAAAGAAGATATTCTCGCGGTTTCTGCGAAAACTGGTCTTAATGTTGAAACAGTTCTGGATGCTATCGTAGAGCGAATTCCTGAGCCGCGAAAACTTTCCAAAAATTCTGAAATTCTTCCACATGAAACAGCTGAAAATGACGCAGAAAGTATGAAGGCATTAATTTTTGATTCTCAGTACGATATGTATAAGGGAGTTGTAGTCTATGTAAAGCTCTTTTCTGGGGAAATCAAAAAAGGAAGTAAGCTCGAATTTATCAATACAGGCGCCAAAATTGAAGCGCTTGAAGTAGGTTGCTTTAAGCCAAAATATTTCCCAACAGGCGTTTTGTATGAAGGGGAAATTGGATATATCGTGACAGGACTCAAATCATTGCAAGATGCTCGCGTGGGTGACACTATTTTTGCTGGAAATCCAGAGAATAAACACGCCATTCAGGGCTTCAAATCAATTACTCCGTATATTTTTGCAGGAATTTATCCAGTAGAAACTGATGAATATCCAAAAATGAAAGACGCGATTGAAAAATTGCAACTCAATGATTCCTCATTGGTCGTGGAACATGAGGCGTCGCCAGCGCTTGGGTACGGCTTTCGTGCAGGTTTTTTGGGGCTTTTGCATTTGGATATTGTGAAAGAACGACTTTGGCGTGAACACGCGATGGATGTGATTATTACGAGTCCGCAAGTAACATACAAAGTACTCATTCCTGGTGACAAAAGTGCAGAATTTCCACGATTACATCCAGAAACGATTGAGTTTGAAGGAAAAATCTGTACATATCTTAATATTTCCAATCCAGAAGAATTGCCAAAACCTGGAACATATATTCATATTGAGGAGCCGATTGCGCGTGTTGAGATGATCACGCCGAATGCTTATATCGGAAATCTAATGCAGTTGGCACAGGAGCGTCGCGGAATTTTTAAAAATCAAACATATCTGGATTCTGATCGCGTGATTTTGCATTATGAAATCCCGATGTCAGAACTTGTGGGAGATTTTTATGATGATCTCAAGAGTCTTTCTTCCGGATACGCAAGCCTTCATTATGAGCCATTTGCATACAAAATTGATGATATTGTCAAGCTCGACATCAAGGTTGCGGGCGAAAATGTGGACGCTTTTTCCATGCTTGTGCACCGATCTCGTGGGCGCCATATTGGCGGGAAAATCTGCGAAAAACTCAAAGAATCGATTCCAAAGGCGCAATTTGCGATTGCGATTCAGGCGGCCATTGGGAACGATATTATCGCACGTGAAAATATTTCTGCATTGAGAAAAGATGTGACAGCGAAGCTCTATGGAGGCGATATCACGCGAAAACGAAAGTTGCTCGAAAAACAAAAAGAAGGAAAGAAAAAAATGAAACAATTCGGGAAAGTATCGATTCCATCAGAAACTTTTGTAAATATTCTGAAAAAATAGACTTTGACAAAAATATAATTTTATTTATATTAACGATTGTAGTTTTCTGCAAATTTTTTGTTGGAATTTTACATTATTATCAATTCTTTTTCTGAAAGGAAATAATATGAACGCTTTTGAGCGTGTTGATGCTTTCAATCGTTGTTTGAGTCAAGTTGAGAGCGGAATTTGCTCGCATTGTGGGGAAGAGTTTTTTGAACCCAGCGAACGCAATCCGTTATTTGATTTGACGGACCCTTCTATTTCTGGTGATTCGCCCTTTGGTGGATCTCTCATATGTGCGAATTGTATCGATGAATTGGATCATGAATTTAGCGATTTATCTGATATAATTGGCGAACAAACCAGCGACTTTATAGATATAGTCCATTATGGCGATCGAGGGGATTAATTTTCAAAGAAACTTCTTATTCAAGAGGTTTCTTTCTTTCTTTTCTTAAAAAAATTTTGCAAAAAATTAAATTGTAATTAAACTATTTTAGTATGATAAATTTTTTCAAAAATATGCCAAAAATTTTCTCTCTCGCGCTTGCTATGATTTTACTGGCAAGTTGCCAAAATTCACAAACCACCAATACTGAAAAACCGCAAAATTCTGAAAATATTGCCGAACAAAATCCACAAGCAAAATGGAGTGTTACAGATTTTTCGTATTCCAATTTGAGCGATTCAGAAAGCCAAGAATTCGTGAAAAAAGCGCTTCTGGATGTCGGAATTTCTGAGAAATCGATAGAAATTTTTTTAAAAAAAGTTCGTGAATACAATGCGGCGGTCGGAACAGATTTGCTCGTGAAAAACGGATTTCAGAGCGTGAAAAATATTTCGGAAATTCACTATGATAGTGCCAAAATTTCTGAAAACTGGCGAAAAAATTTTCCAATTTTTCCAGGGAATAATTGTCGATTGACGGCGTTTGATTTTTTCGGAGATTTCATTCGTGTGAAAAATACAGAAAATCCCAATGATTCGGCACTTTTTACGGATCTGGATTCGATCGCTCATCAAGCAGAAAAATCGCTTTCTGATGCGGAAATTGAAAAATTTAAAACTTTTTATTCGGTGATTCAAACAACGGATTCTTCCAATCCTGATGAACACGCGGCAAAAATTTTGGAACTTTGGAAAGAAAAGGGGATTGAATTTGCAAACAATGAAAAACTCAAAGCATCGCTGATTTCTGTATTTTTCCACGATGTTTTCAGTCCGACGGAGAGCGAACTTTTGCTCGGACATACAGGGATTGCTGTTCCACTCGTGAATGGTGAATATTTGTTCATCGAAAAATTGTCGTTTGAAGAACCATATCAGGCGCTCAAATTTTCGAGTAAAAATGATATAAAAAATTATCTCATGGCGAAATATGATACTGAATGGAATCAGAAAAACTCGCCACCAATTATTTTTGAAAATAACACTTATTGGAAATAAGCCATGGAAGTTTTTGAAATTTTTTTGAGTTACGCGCTCGATTTTGTAGTACGTTATCAAGCTTCGCTTACTATCATTGGCCTTGGTCTTGCCATCGAACTTTTGGCACGATATTTTAAGACGAAAAATAAAAAAATTATTCTCGATCAGTACGGAGAATCCGACAATCAAGAAAATGATGAATTTTATCTGCAATATTATCAGAAAAATCAGATTCTCGATTTCGTCCGTGTCATTAGTACGATGCTTTGTATTTTTGCGCTTTTTGTCATCAATACAACGGTTGGGCTCGGCTTTTTCTCGGTTGCGGTCGGTGCCTTCGTGATGGCGTTTAAGGACTATATTCTCTCGATTTTGGCATTTTTTTTCGTGACGCCGAGCTATCCGATTGGGCTTACGGTTCGCGTTGGTGGCGTTCAGGGGCAAATTATTTTTATTCGAATGCTTTCTGTGGGGATTATGGGGAAAAATGATCGCGGCGAAAATACGGGTGAACTCTTCATCGTTCCGAGCCACAAATTTCTCTCGGATGTTGTTGCCAAAGAGGAATTGCGCCCAGAAAGTATTTTCCAGGATCAGATTGAAATTCCGTACAATCCAGATAAATTTCGTGTGACTTTTTCAGAATTTTTGGACGAATTGCGAATTTTTCTCAAAAGCAATTTTGTTGTCAAAACGACGAATAATGTGGGAAATTTTATCAGTTACACTGGCCACAAATACAAATTGGATTTTTATTTTCATGAAGACAAATATGCCGCGATTTTGGTAAAATTCGTAGGGAAACGCCGAGAAAATCAGGAAAAAAAGGAAATGATTATGCGATTTGTGGATCAATATATGAAAGGTCGTGAAAAATAAAAAAATCTTGATTTTCCAGAAATTTTCGTATAATAAAGGCACTTTTTAATTTTTTCATATGCAGAAAACTCTTATTCTTCTCAAGCCAGACGCTGTTCAGAAATCACTTATTGGTCAGATTTTGACTCGCTTTGAACAGAAAGGTTACAAAGTAATTGGCCTCAAAATGATGCAAATGTCAGAAGAACTCGTAAATGAACACTACGATTTCCTTATGGATAAGCCATTTTTCCCAAATATTAAGTCTTATATGACTTCTTCTCCTATCGTAGCACTTGCGCTCGAAGGAACTGAAGTTATCAAGGGTGTTCGTATGCTTTGTGGTGCGACAAACCCTGCGGAAGCTGGACCTGGAACCATCCGTGGTGATTTCGCGAAAAATATCGACAACAACATCATCCATTCTTCAGATTCTGAAGAAACAGCCGCAAAAGAATTGGCTCGCTTTTTCAAATCAGAAGAACTCTTCGACTATTCTCGTCCACTTCTTGGGTAATTCTCGAAAAAAACCAACACTCCTTTGGAGTGTTTTTTGGTGTCAATTTGATAAAAATCTATTTCATTTTGTTTACCAAAATTATTTTTTCAATTGCTATTTTGATAAGATTTCATACAATACTACAGATTTTGTAAATAATTTCTATGTCATACAAAAATAATTATACTGACTATCCGAATAAAATCGGACTTTTTCTCAATGAATCTGACGATGTTGTCTTGTCTTTTCCGTACAAAGATTGCGTTCTGGAAGCGGGAATGACAAAAGAAGACGCCAAACGCGAGAAAGAATATTTCTTGCACCAGACGCGAGACGAGGCTGATATCGCGACACTCTTTGCACCGAAGGCGTTGACAAATTTCAAATATATCTCCGGAAATGCGGGGGGGGGCAAGATAGTGTATTAGAGAAAAATATCGAAAATCCTGATGACATAGAATTTTGGGATGAAAATGGAGAGCTGAAACAAAATCTCCTGATAAAAGGCAACAACCTCGTGGCGCTTCACTCGCTTGAGAAACGACTTGCGGGAAAAGTGAAACTGATATATATCGATCCGCCGTACAACACGGGCAACGACGGTTTCAGTTATTTTGACCGATTCAACCACGCAAGCTGGCTGACATTTATGAAAAATCGACTGGAAGCCGCACGAGAACTCCTCAGAAATGATGGGGTGCTTTTCGTGTCAATTGATGACAGGGAACAGTCATACTTAAAAATATTGATGGATGAAATTTTTGGGCGAGAGAATTTCGTAGCAAATTTTATCTGGAAGAAAAAACAAGGTGGAGGGAATGATTCTAAAAATGTTATTGTTGAGCATGAGTATGTTCTAGCGTATGCCATCAATATAGATAATATTTCTCTAAATTTAGATACACTATATCCAGTAGATGAAAATACTCATCCTTTTGTAGATAATTGATGATCATACTGATTGGTTACTTTAGATAAATCATCTATACGTTTTAGTGATAATCTGGTATTTGAAATTACAGATCCTCATGGAAACGTATATCTTCCAAGAATTATTAAATGAAAGCAATCATGTTGGAGATGGGGTCGTGATAAGGTTATAAAGGAATATTCAAAGTTAGTATTTAAGGATGGAAAAGTTTATACTAAGTATTATAAACAAGATGGTGTGATTCCTAAAACTTTACTAATTGACGCAGTGTATGGACGTACAAATTCATGAGGAATTCATTTATTTGAACTATTTTGAAAAAAAGCTTTTGCATATCCCAAACCTGAAAGCTTAATTCATGCTATTATTACTATCGCCACCAACCCCTGAGACATCGTCCTCGACTATCACCTCGGTTCTGGCACAACTGCGGCCGTTGCTCACAAGATGGGGCGTCGCTGGATCGGCGTGGAACAGATGGAATATATTGACACTATCGCCAAAGAACGCCTCAAAAAAGTTTTGGACGGCGAGCAGGGCGGGATTTCCAAAAATGTCGGCTGGCAGGGCGGGGGAGATTTTGTCTATCTCGAACTCAAGACTTTTAATGGATATTTTCTGGATGAGATAGAAAAGGCTACTAGCAAGGAAACATTGAAAAAAATCTACAATGATATGAAGCGTTCTGCGTTTCTCAAATTTTTCTTTGATCCTGATGATTTTGAAAATGAAGAATCTGAAAATG
>ERZ773077.3160-NODE-3160-length-10219-cov-9.817985_pt1 | contig 10219 bp, 9 predicted proteins | sample MGYA00580612_ERZ773077 | MGnify/ENA primary metagenome ERZ773077 (study PRJEB29015, sample SAMEA2737971) | human oral metagenome | biome: human oral; feature: human-associated habitat; material: dental | place: China | collected 2021 ...
CCACAGTAGCCGCACTCGAATTCTACAGAAACACATTCTGACTAAGCCTCAAGGATTCCACGTCCTTGACTACGCATGCTGAGAAGTTCTTTCTCAACCAGATGGAGGGCCTCTATGTCGATTCCATTGAGCGTCTCGTCAATCACGGTCAGTGGTCTTCTCATCAGGAAAGCCGAGATCAGCTGAACCTTTTTCGCATTCCGTGCGAATAGTCTTCCATGAGATCGTGAAGCCTATTGGGCATTCCATAGGATTCAAAGAAACTCTCGGCTTCTGAAGCATCCAAGTTCTCGTGATAGAGATCTGCTGCTAATTGAAGATAATCTGAGGCGCGTAGGAACTCTGGGATATGATCGTTGCTTGCAAGGTACTGTGCTTGAACGCGTGCCGCCTTGGCCTGGTGGGAGTTTCCGTTGATTCTGATGGACCCCTCTTTGAGCTGCAGGAGGTTGAAGACAAGTTTTATCAGCGTCGATTTGCCAGAGCCATTTGGTCCTACCAGGCCAACGATTTCGCCGGCGTTGACGAAGAAGGTGACCTCGTGCAATACTGGCGCTCTTGAACCATAGGAGTATGAAACTTTTTCGACGTCCAACACCGTAGCAGAATTCATGACTCTCCTTTCGGGAAATCGTGGAGCTGCTCGAGTTCAGCCCCACGATTTTGACCTGCTGCTAGCGACTGCACTCCAGGGCTACATCAAGGCCACTGTTCCAGTACCAATGTCCCGTGAAACGACCATGCTGATTGACGAGGCACCAGATGGCCATTCCTGCCAGAAGCGTAGCGCCAAGGGCGAGCAGAACAGCCACGAACACCAAGAACCAGCCATCGTAGCGAACAAGCGCGGCATCGAACCGAAGCCTGGCCGTCAGCGGGACTGCGTGGTCATCATACGAGGCAGAGGTGTTCTGCCTCCCGGCAGAGGCTAGTTCTCTGGTCGCTCCAGGGTGATGCCGTCGAGGCCTTGGGCTGCCTCCTTGACGTTGCGCTGCAGGGCGGCTGCCGCGTTGCGTTGATGCGTCAATGCGGACAAAGACTCCGGATCTGAGCCGTCGACAGTGTCCAGGTCCACTGGGTCGAGGGGCGGGACGGCAACGCGGCTGATGAGGTCATGGCCGGTCTCCGTTCGCTGCTCATCGTCGCTGAACAGCACCTCATGCATCTTCTCATTGGGGCGCAGACCAGTGAAGATGATCTTGATGTCCTTGCCGGAGCGGGCCACGAGGCCCTTCGCGACATCTAAAATCCGCACGGGTTCGCCCATGTCCAGCACCAGCACGTCGGCGGGCTCGCCGATGGCTCCGGCTTGGATGGTCAGCTCGCAGGCCTCGGGGATCGTCATGAAATAGCGGGTGATGTCGGGGTGCGTCACAGTCAGCGGCCCCCCTGCCTCGATCTGCTTGGTGAATGTGTGCAGCATGGAGCCCCGGGAACCCAGCACATTGCCGAACCGCACCGACAGCCAACGCCGTCCGGTCTTCAAGGCGAAATGTGCGGTGAGCTCCTCAGCCAGGCGCTTGGTCTTGCCGAGCACGCTGGTGGCGTCGGCGGCCTTGTCGGTGGAGACGTTCACGAGGCGTTGTACGTCGTACTTCTCGGCGGCACGCAGAACATTCAGGGTGCCGATGGTGTTGGTCTTCCAGCCTTCAAGGGGATACTGCTCCAGCATGGGAAGGTGCTTCAGCGCGGCGGCGTGGAAGATCACGTCGGGGCGGTGATCGGCGAACACCTTGTCGAGGGCCTCCACGTCGCGGATGTCGCACAACACCATGTTGGGGGTGTCGAGGAGACCCTGATTGAAGATGGACAGCTGCGTGCCGTGGAGACCGGACTCGTCACGGTCCAGCATGACGAGCTCCTTGGGGCCGAAGCTGTGCACCTGGCGGGCGATCTCCGAGCCGATGGACCCTCCTGCGCCGGTCACCAGCACGACCTTCCCCGACAGGTAGTCGGCGATCTCCCCCAGGTTGGTGTGGATCTGCGGACGTCCCAGGAGATCTGTGACGTCGATGGCATGGAGGTTTGTGACGCTGGCCCGGCCGGAGACGATGTCCCGGGTGGGAGGCATGAGCAGCAACTTCAGGCCAGCCTCGTCCGTGATTGCGGAGATGCTCTGCTTCAGTTCCCGTGGGGCGGTGGGGATGGCCAGCACGACGGTGCCGACATTGTTGGCCCGAGCCTCCTCAACGAGTCGCTCCCGCCCGCCGAGGACCTTTGCGCCTGACAGATGTAGGTTGGACTTGGCGGGGTCGTCGTCGATGTACCCGACGATCGTGAACGGCGCGTCGGGATCACCGTCGATGAGGCGGCCGAACTGCTCGCCAGCGTTGCCTGCCCCATAGACGATCACCGGCTCCCGCTCCTTGGCGTTGCGGGACGGGCGTAGGGCGGCGCGCACCAGAAAGCGACCGGAGGCCATGAGGATCAGGGCCACGAAGGGGACGGTGAACGTGACCACGCGCGGATAGGCCGGTGGGGCGAAGAGCGCGAACACAAAGGCGAGGGCCACACCGACAGCCAGCGCTATCACCGCCAGCAGCGTTGCCTCCTCAAAGGACGCCACCCCGTGCCTTCCACGGTAGAGCTTCGTCGCGAAACCGAGGATCAGCTGCAACGTCATTGCGGAGAGGGCATAGGCCAGCACCGTCTGGGTCTGGACGTCGGTCAGGACGAAGTTGTACCGCATGATGACCAGGGCGAACGAGGCCGCTGCCCATGTCAGGAGATCCCATGCAGCCAAGCCGCTCCGAATCAGTCCCACTCGCTTGTGCAACGCTCAACTCCTCCGTGGTACGGGCTTTTGATCGATGATCCTAGTGGCGTGCACCTGACATGTCCCATCGGATGGTTGTTGTGGCAGGGGCGACCAGGGCGGAGCGCCCATGGGATGCGCCTGCGCGGCCTGGAAGGCTGCTAGACCCTGTACAAGGGGCTGAGAGACAGACGGAAGTCGCGCTGAGACTCTGGCTGCGGCCAATGCTCCGAGGCGCTGCGCCCCAGCCGTTTGTTGCAAAAGCGTTATCGACCCGCGCATCCGGGAAAGCCCGGCGCTGGAGTGCGTCGGTGATGATGCTGCAAGGCCCTGCACGATGAGCCATGCGACCTTGGATGGTTCAGTCGGTGCCGAAGTCCATGGCCGACCTGAGGGCTGCGTCCTCGACCTCCTCGGTGGTTTCCCCCGAGCCCAGCTCCGCGATCTTCGCCGCACCGCCCTGCTCTAGCCGGCCGATGAGGTCGACGTGATTCGCCAGCAGCGTGCCCTGGGAGGCATACAGCTCCAGCTTCTCGCGGGAGTCGGCGATGTCCAGGTTCCGCATCGTCAGCTGCCCGATGCGGTCGGTGGGGCCGAAGGCCGCATCCTCGACGCGCTCCATCGACAGCTTCTCCGCCTGGTAGGACAGGTTCGGGCCGCGAGTGTCGAGGATGGTGTAGTCGTCGCCGCGACGCAGCCTGAGATCCACCTCGCCGGTGACGGCAGAGGCAACCCAGCGCTGGATCGACTCGCGCAGCATCAGCGACTGCGGATCCAGCCAGCGGCCCTCGTACAGCAGCCGGCCCAGCCTGAGGCCCTCTGAACGGTAGTTCGCGAGGGTGTCCTCATTGTGGATGGCTGACAGCAGCCGCTCGTAGGCGATCCACAGCAGTGCCATGCCGGGGGCCTCGTAGATGCCCCGTGACTTCGCCTCAATGATGCGGTTCTCGATCTGGTCGCTCATCCCCAGACCGTGACGTCCGCCGATGGCGTTGGCCTCTAGCACCAGGGAGACGGGACTGTCGAAGTGCTTGCCGTTGATGGCGACGGGCTGGCCCTGCTCGAAGCGGATTGAGACGTCCTCCGTCGCGATCTCTACCGCCGGATCCCAGAACTTGACGCCCATGATCGGCTCCACCGTCTCCAGGGAGACACTCAGCTCCTCCAGCGTCTTGGCCTCGTGGGTCGCGCCCCAGATGTTGGCGTCGGTGGAGTAGGCCTTCTCCTGAGAGTCGCGGTAGGGCAGGCCGCGCTGCGTCAGCCAGGTGCTCATCTCCGCGCGGCCGCCCAGCAGCGACACGAAGTCCTCGTCGAGCCAGGGCTTGTAGATCCGCAGGCTCGGGTTCGCCATCAGACCGTAGCGGTAGAACCGCTCGATGTCGTTGCCTTTGTAGGTGGAGCCGTCACCCCACACGAACACGTCGTCCTCGGCCATGGCTCGCACTAGGAGGGTGCCGGTGACAGCTCGGCCGATGGGGGTGGTGTTGAAGTATGCGCGACCACCTGAGCGAATGTGGAAAGCACCGCATGCCAGCGCGGACAGCCCCTCGGCGACGAGCGCTTCCTTGCAGTCCACGAGCCGGGAGATCTCGGCTCCGTAGACCTCGGCGCGGCCCGGCACCGATGCGATGTCGGGCTCGTCGTACTGGCCGATGTCGGCGGTGTAGGTGCAGGGGACGGCACCTGACTCGCGCATCCAGGCGACTGCCACGGAGGTGTCGAGGCCACCGGAGAACGCGATGCCGACGCGCTCGCCGACCGGAAGAGAAGTGAGAACCTTAGCCACGCGGTCAGCCTAGTGGACTCCACCGGAATAGTCCGCCCCGGCGTCCGGTTCGGTGGCTCTCAGAACTCCAGGACCAGCTTGCCGACGTTGTCCCCGGATTCGAGGATTTCATGGGCTCGCCGCACCTGCTCGAAGGGGACGCGGGTTTCCGGGGCGGGACGAATCTGGCCGGAGCCGATCATCGGCCACACCGTCTCCGCAACCCGCGAGCAGATCACAGCCTTCTCCTCGACGGGACGGAACCGCAGCGAAGTCGCCGCGACGGTGCCCATCTTCTGCAACAGCAGCCCCAGGTTGAGGGTTCCCTTGGTGCCGCCCTGGAGGCCGATCACCACCATGCGGCCCCGCTTGGCGAGGGCCTTCACGTTGGCCTCAAGGTATTTCGCACCCATGATGTCCAGGATCACGTCGGCCCCGTGACCGTTCGTCACCCGCTGCAGCTCACCGACCCAGTCGCCGTGGTAGTCGATGGCGTAGTCGGCGCCGTGGTCGATGCAGTGCTTCAGCTTCGCCTCGCTGCCGGCCGTCGTCACAACCTTCGCGCCCATCGCCTTCGCGTACTGGATGACGAAGGTGCCGATGCCGCCCGCGCCCCCATGAGCCAGGAGGGTCTCGCCGGGCTTGAGGTGAGCGACATCCATGTTGGAGACCACCGTCGCCGCGACCTCCAGCAGCCCGGCAGCGGTGACCAGGTCGACGGCGGGTGGTGGTGACACCAGCTGGCCTGCCGGGGCGACGAAATACTCGGCGTAGCCGCCGCCCGCCAGCAGAGCGACGACATGGTCGCCGGGTTTCCAGGCGGTCACCCCGTCGCCGACGGCCTCCACGACGCCCGAGGCCTCCAGGCCGATGACATCGGTGGTGCCCCGCGGCGGCGGATAGTAGCCGCGACGCTGCAGGAGGTCGGCGCGGTTGACGCCGGCGGCGATGGTGCGAACCAGCACCTCTCCCGGCTGTGGGGTCGGCGTTGCGACCTCCTTGATGGTCAGGGCCTCGACGTCCCCAGGCTCTTCGACGATGACAGCTCGCATGGCACCGATTCTATGCGAGTTGCCAGATCGCCGGGCCGCCTTTCCCGGTCCTGCGTGAACGATCCGAGTCCTTAGCCGATGCCTGACTCCTGCGCCTCATATCAGCGCGCGACGGCGTCGAACTTCAGACTCTTCCGAGAAAACTTCAACGTGATGCAGAAGGCCCAGAATAAGGCTTTCTGCAGGGAATGCGGAGCGTCAGCTCCAAGGCGTGGTGGGTGCTGATGGCCCTGCGTGCGATTGATCCCGCTCTTGCCCTGACTGTCGTATGAGAGCATCCAGAGTATGTCTCACCTCACCTATCGAACCTCCCGCGACGGTCGCACCGGAGCACTTTCCATGAGAGCGCTGCGTGGCTGTCTGCTGGGGATCGCCATCTTTCAGGGTCTGTCCGCGTGGGTGGGGATGGTTGTGATGGTCAGTATATGGAATAAACACGTTCATTGGGCTGTCCGCGTGGGTGGGGATGGTTGAGCTGCTCCTGGTGCCCCAGTGGTTCGCGCCCATGCTGCAGGGCACGCCTTTTGCGAGCAAACGGGACTGGCGGCGCTGCTGCTCGGGGCTGTCGGTGTGGTGCAGTGGGTGGCTGTAGTCGTGCACCTGCGACGGTGCGCCTGGTTGCCTGCGGCGCACGTGATCGCCGGCACTGTCATGCTTGGATGGATCGCAGGAGAGTGCCTGGTGCTGGACTCTTTCCAGTGGATGCACGCACTGTGGGGCGGAATCGGTGCAATCCACGTGCTGTTGGTGACCGTGCTGCTGGGCGCATTCCGGCCGTGGGAGAAACTCTCGCGATAGAAAATTTTGTGCCTCTCCCCGGCTGTCCTCCGTCCCTGGTCGCTGACTAGGCTCACGTGTCGATGAGCGAGGAGATCTATCTGGCAGGTGGATGTCTGTGGGGAGTGCAGGCGTTCGTGTCCACCCTGCCTGGGGTGGTCGAGACGGAGGCTGGTCGGGCCAACGGCGCCAGCCGTCGCCTCGACGGCCCCTACGACGGCTACGTCGAGTGCGTGCGGACGTGCTTCGATCCAGTTGCTGTCAGCGTCGCTCAACTTGTCGGGCACCTGTTCGAGATCATCGACCCCTACAGCGTGAACCGGCAGGGCCCGGATGTGGGGGAGAAGTATCGGACGGGGGTGTACTCGCGGAACCCTGCGCACCTGGTGGAGGCGCGGGCGTTCATCGACGGTCGCAGCGACGCGGACCGGATCGCCGTTGAGGTCCTTCCGCTGACCAATTTCGTCCGCAGCGCCGACGAACACCAAAATCACCTGGCCCGCTGCCCCGACGATACCTGCCACATCCCGCGAGAGGTGCTGACGAGGTACCGACGGTGACTGGCGATGGGGCCGAGATGTCGGCAACTTCTATTTCTACAGATCGCCGCTGGGAGTCACCGGCCAGGTCAGCTCCCGGGCCGAGACGAAACGGCGTGGAGTGCCGTCGATGGGGTCGGTGAATGACAGCTCCCGGGCCAGCAGGCGCAGCGGGGTGGTGAAGTCGTCAATGTCGGTCTCCGCGACCTCCGGGTACAGCGGATCTCCCAGCAGCGGCAGCCCGAGCTGGTTGAAGTGCGCACGGATCTGGTGGGTGCGACCCGTGAGCGGTCGGGCCTCGTAGCGGGCCCAGCCGCCGCGCACCTCCACCAGCGAGATCCGGGTCTCTGAGTTGGGCGGCAGATCCAGGGTCTCGGCCTGGAGCGTCCCGACGCGCTTGACCAGATGCGACCTCACCGTCTGCGGGAATTCGAGGGCCGGGTCGAAGGGAGCGATGACCTCGTAGACCTTGCTCACCTCACGGCGGGCGAACACATCCTGATACGCCGACCTCCACCGCCGCTCAGCGGTCATCAGCAGCACCCCGGCGGTGCCACGATCCAGCCGGTGGGCGGCCGACAGCTCCGGCAGCCCCGTCGCCGCCCGCCCCCTAACGACGGCGCTTTGCAGCACGTGCCGTCCGCGGGGGATCGTGGACAGGAAGTGGGGTTTGTCGAACACCACGATACGGTCGTCGCGATGCAGCACCTCCAGCGTGCCTGGGACCTCCGCCTCCGGCCGCAGCTCCCGGTGGAACCAGACGAAGGTGTTCGGCCGGTAGGGCTCGTCGCCTCGCCACGGGATGCCATGCGCGTTGATGAAATCACCTCGCGCCAGCATCGGGTCCACTGCGTCGCGCCCCGGCCCCAGCTTGTCCAGCAGGAACTCCCGCATCGTTGCCCATGGCGCGGCTGCTCCCCGGTCTGGGGTGCGGACCCAGGCAGCCTGCAGCCCGTGTCGGGGCGGGAGCGGGGACTTCGGAGGCATGCGCCCAGTGTGCCTGAAGCGGGGGAGGCGAGCACTGTTTCGCGGGTTCCACCCATGACCGGTAGAATGACGGTCGCGGGTTGATCCCGCACGGCGAGATCGCATAGTGGACTAGTGCAGCCGCCTTGAAAGCGGCCGAGGGGTGACCCTCCGTGGGTTCGAATCCCACTCTCGCCGCCATACGCCGAGTCGGGACATCCTTCTTACAGGGTGTCCCGACGTTGTTTTATGCGCGGTGTGGTGGGTGGTGAGACTCAAGACACCCCTACCTCCGCCAGCCACATCAAGCGACGTGGTGACCCAGCTGGGTCACCACGTCGCCCTCTTCCACCAGGTCTCAGCGCCTCATGCTGTGTTTACGGATCCTCCTGCGGTCGGTAAGCGCAGGCATCCCCGACCTCCTCTGGGGCCGACGGGGCTTCCTGGCTGCTGCTGGGTGACGGAGCCGGTTGGGAGGGTTGGGAGGTCTTGGCCGGTGTCGCTGGCGCGCTGGTTGTGGGTGCGGGTGCCGGCTCGCTGGTGGGGGCCTCTGTGGTGGGCTGCGTCGGCTCCGCGGTTGGCTGTTGGGGATTGATGGCTGCCTGCACTTCCTGGCGCATCTGCGCGAAATTCGGGTTTGCGTAGAGATAGCCATGCTTGCCGTCTGCGAAGGCAAGGCGTGAGACATTTCCATCTTTGACCTTGAAGGAGAGATCTACCAGTGGCCCCAGCGCGTTCTGCGGGATGTCGGTGACCACCATCTCCTTGGAGGCCTGCACGATGTCCTCATACGATGTGAGCATCACGGAGGGGTTTGCCTGCCTGACGACGGCGTTGACCAGGCAGGATTGACGTGACATGCGGTCGAAGTCATGCGTGCCGTAGCGTCCGCGGGCGTACCACATGGCGTGATACCCGTCGAGATGCTGATTCGGTCCCGGTTGGATCCAGGCGCTGGGTTTGATGTGCGCATCAGTGCTCCCCCCGATGGGAACGGGGCGGTTGATGTTGACGCTGACCCCGCCCATCGCGTCGATCAACTCCTGCAGGCCATCGATGTTGATTGCCACGAAGTAGTCCATCTTCAGCCCGGTGATGCCCTGGATGCCTTGTTTCAGGGCTTCTGCGCCGGGGTATGGGGTGTTTCCGACGGCCTTGGTCATCTGGGGGTAGTCGCCGTTGACAGTCTTCTCCCAGATGGCGTTGACCATCCACTCTCCCTCGCCGCCCTCACCGCGAAAGCCCCTGGGGAAGAGCTTCGCCAGTTCGCTGCCCTCGGGGAATGGCGTGTACTGAACGTTGCGTGGGATCTGGATCAGAGTCAGATCACCGCTGGTCGTGTCGATGGAGGCCACCATGATGGTGTCGGTGCGGAATGAGTACTGTCCGCCGTTGTCCTTTTTCCGGACCTCTGTGCTGTCGGTGCCCAGAAGCAGAATGTTGACTCGCGGGATGCCCTCCCACGGATTCTCTGCATGGGGATCGACGGGAGGTTGGTCGGTGGACTGTGGGTCGCCGAATACGGAGCCCAGAAGCTGCAGCTGGGCGATCGAATATCGCGCGCCGACAGCAAGCGGGGCGGCAATCACGAAGATGAAGGCAGTCACCACCAATGCCCCCACGCTCCGACGCAGTATCCGCATGCTGTGGGGTCGGGTGAGAAGGTGAGTCAGCGTGACGAGCCACGCCCAGACGAGAGCGACGGTGATGAGGAGGACGGTTAGGGTGGTCAGAAGCTTGGGACGGACGGCTAGTTTGGCTAGGACCTCCAAGTCCCAGTTGATGGAGAAACCTTTCCATAGCAGGAAGCCCACGCCACTCACGAAGATCAACGACATGAGGGCTCCGGTGATCTTCGCCCAGCGTGGGCGGGCCCCCAACAGGCCGAGACCAGGGATCAGGACGCTCGCCAGGGTCAGGCCGATGCTGCGGCCCAGAGTGCGGTGATGACGTTGCTGGGATTCGGGCTTGTCGGTGGTGTCCTGCGTGGCCTCGTCGGAGGTCTCCTCTGCGGTGGCCTTGTCGGGGGTCTCCTTTGCGGTGGCCTCGGATGTGCTGGTGCGCAGCCTGGGCCAGGAGCCGTCGCGGTCGAAGATCACCTGCCGTGGCCGAATCATGGTGCGTTCGGCCTCTGGCTCAGGGCCGTCTCCGGCGGCATCATGGGGATGTTGCGACCCGCCGTCGCGATAGAACCCCGAGTATCGGTTGTCCGACAAGACTCGACCTTCCTTTCCTCTTCCGTCGTCCGAACAGTTTACGCGGCGCCGAGGTTGCCCGACGAGCCCCAACTCGGCTAGCCTTGGGTCGTCATGGAGGTGTCGCCTAGTCTGGTCTATGGCGCCCGCCTGCTAAGCGGGTTTGGGGC
>ERZ773077.3161-NODE-3161-length-10218-cov-12.886648_pt1 | contig 10218 bp, 7 predicted proteins | sample MGYA00580612_ERZ773077 | MGnify/ENA primary metagenome ERZ773077 (study PRJEB29015, sample SAMEA2737971) | human oral metagenome | biome: human oral; feature: human-associated habitat; material: dental | place: China | collected 2021 ...
GCTCGTCGAGAACCCGGTCGTAGAAGGCCAGGCCCTCCTCGTTGGGCTCGGTCTCATCGCCGAGTGGGAAGATACGGCTCCAGGCGACGGAGAAGCGGAAGACCTTGAATCCCATCTCCGCGAATAGGGCGATGTCCTCGGCGTAGCGGTGGTAGAAGTCGATCGCCTCGAGCTTGAGGTTATCCGGGGTGGGGACGTCAGTGGGCGGGGCCATGATGCCCCGCGGCATGACATCTTGGACGGACAGGCCCTTGCCGTCCTCGGCGTAGGCCCCCTCGATCTGGTTGGCGGCAGTGGCACCTCCCCACAGGAAGCCCTCGGGGAAGCGCAGAATGCTGTGGGATGTGGTTGTTATAGTCATGTTCTCTCCTGTGTTTTCTCTACTCGGTCATACGATGCGGGCTCTGGAGTCAGTGATCGGCGGCGAGCGTCAGTGATCGATCTCGACCACGGTGGCGTCCGTGCTGACATCGCCGTCAACGATCGGCACGACGGCGCCCAGTGAGGCGGTATTGGTGACGACGAGGATGGTGGTGGGGTCGTAGCCGGCGTCGCGGACGGTCTTGAGATCCACGTCTACCAGGGGCTCGCCGCGTGCGACCCGCCGACCCGCACTCACCTTGGGGGTGAATCCCTCGCCCTTGAGATTGACGGTGTCCAGACCGACATGGATGAGGATCTCGACGCCGTCGTCGGTCTTGATGCCGTAAGCGTGGCCGGAGTCCATGGCGGTGACGATGGTGCCCGATGCCGGGGCCACGACGTGGCCATCGGCGGGAACAACGCCGACGCCGTTGCCGAGGGCCCTGGAGGAGAAGACCGGGTCGGAGACGTGCTCCAGAGGCATGGCGGTTCCGTTCACCGGCGAGGTGAGTGCGGTGGTGGGATCGATGTCGATGTCCTCAGACGCGCCGACGGAGCCCGTCTCCTCCTCAGCGGCCTCCTTGAACCCAAGGATGAGGGTGAGGGCCAGGGAGACCACGACGGCGACTCCCATTCCGATGACGACCAGTGCGAGGTTCCCGTGATTGATCAGAGCGGGAATGCCGATGAGGGAGGGGAAGACGAAGGATGTCGTGGCACCGCTTCCGGCGGCGACGATGACGCCGCCCACGGCACCGCCGATGCAGCCGTAGATGAAGGGCCGTTTAAGAGGCAGGTTGACGCCGTAGATACCGGGCTCGGTGATGCCCGCAAGGAACCCTGAGAGCGCAGCCGGTCCGGCCAGCTCCCGCATCTTCTTGCTGCGCGTGCGGATCATGACGCCCAAGGTCGCGGCGGCCTGGGCCAGCACGGCGGGGAAGATCGGTCCCGCCATGAGGGAGAAACCCGGGTCGCTGTACTGGGCGATCATGACCGGTACCAGTCCCCAGTGCACGCCGAACATGACGAAGACCTGCCAACAGGCGCCCATGACGGCTCCCGCCACCCAGGGCACATGCTCGAACAGCATGTTCATAAGCGAGGCGATGCCGTTGGATGCCATCGTGGTCACCGGACCGACTGTAATGAGGGTCAGGGGGACCATGACGAGCAGCACGAGCAGCGGCACTGAGAAATTGCGGATGGCCGAGGGCAGGAGCTTGGACAGCCAGCGCTGGAGATGGGACTGGAACCACACGGCCACGATGATCGGGACGAGAGAGGACGTATAGGACGCCATGACCACCGGAATACCGAAGAAAGTCACCGGGCTACCGGCGTCGTTAAGCGCGACGATCTCGGGATACACCAGTGCCCCGGCCAGGGCAACGGCAGTCATCTCATTGGCCTTGAAGTAGCGCGCCGAGGTAATGGCCAGCAGAACCGGCAGGAAGTACAGGGCCGAGTCGCCTGCGGCGTTGAGGATCGTGTGGGTGGTGGATTCCTCCTTCAGCCACCCCAGCGTGGTTGTCAGGGTGAGGAAGGCCTTGATCAGGCCCGATCCCGCAAGCGTCCACACCACAGGGTTGATCAGGGCTGAGACCATCTTGATGAATCGGTCGAACAGGTTGCCGCCGCCGTCCGCTGGCGCATTGTCGCCGTCGGTCAGGTCGGTGATCCTGATGAGTTCCTCGTAGAGCAGGGGAACGTCGTTGCCGATGACCACCTGGTACTGGCCGCCGGCTTGCACCACGGTGACGACGCCATCGAGCTTTGTCACAGCCTCGTTCGAGGCCTTGGACTCGTCCTTGAGGACGAATCGCATGCGGGTTGCGCAGTGGGTCATGGAGGAGATGTTCTCCTCGCCTCCGATATCATTCAGCAGCTGCGGCGCCAGCGCCGCGTAGTCGACTTTCGCCATTGATGTCCTCCTGAGCGGGCGACCACTTCCGGGGAACAAAAAAGACCCGAGACAATGACAGCGCATTAACGCTGACGTGTCTCAGGTCTTGCCCCGGACGGGTCACAATCCTGCGATTCCTTCACCGGAATTCGTTACGAAAAATGATATGAATCATCAGGACCTCGAACAAGCCACCCTTCTATGTTATGCGTCACGAGATCTGACTTGAGGGAGGGCCGAGGCGAGCCGGGCCACGTGCAGAGCGAGGTAGGCGGTCTCGTCCTCGGTGACAGCGGCGCCCAGCCGGATCTCCAGCAGATCGCGGATGCGCAACGCCACCCGATAGGCATCCGGATTTGAGGTGCGCAGCGCCTGGGCCACCAGGGAGGCAGTGCCGTCCTCGATCTGCACCGTAGTACGTGCGCGCACCAGGAAGTAGCGCAGGTGGACCGCGAAGCGAGCTGCGTTGACGGAGTCCGGGTCGAAGGCGTCGCCGAAGGTCTTCTCCAACAGGGTCATGACCTGGCCGATGAGACGCGATTGCTCGCCGGCGGCCCTGGCAGAGGGGGCTCCGATGGCCGCGGTGAAGAGATGAAGGGTCAGAGCGAGGGCTTCGCCATCCGGCAGCTGGATGTCCTGCGCCGCGTTGATCTCCTCGACCATGACCTCGGCCAGCCGCAGCTCCTCGGGATGCAGGTGGGCGACTTCGGCACGCAGAGGGTAGTCCATGGTCAGCCCTTGGCGGACGCGCTCCATGGCCTGGTTGATGTGGTCGACGACGGCGATGATGGTCGAGGAGGGAATATCTGTTCCCAGATTGCGGGCCGCCTTGCGGAAGACGCGTTCGGCGAGCGCCAGGCGCTCCAGCGGGATCCCGGCGATGACCTCTGCCACCGACTGGGCGTTGTCGGCCGGGATGTAGCGGCGGGAGATCAGAGAGGTGTCGACGTCCTGGCCGCGCTTGCGCTGGAAGCCGAGGCCGCGTCCGGTCAGGATCGCCTCGCGCCCGATCTCATCGCGCGCCAGCACGACGTTGTTGTTGAGCACCCGCAGTATCTCCACGAACCGATTGTGCCATGCGCCACTCGCCCCTCGGATGGCGAGGAGCGAGCGGCCACAGGCACGAGATGGGAGAACTTGCTCCGGGGGCAATCCCGGTGCCGGTGAGACCGGCTCGGTCCTGCTCAGTCCTGGAGGCCCACCATGACGGAGGATGCCTTGACGACGGCGACTGCCTTCCTACCCTCGGCCAGCTCGAGCTCCTCGATGGCCGCGTTGGTGATGGAGGAGGTGATGATGACGCCGGGAGCAATCTCGATCTTGACGACGCCGTTGACGGCGCCCTTCTCAATGGAGACGACCGTGCCGGGCAGCTGGTTGCGTGCAGAAATCCTCATAAAGGTTTCCTTTCGGGTTGACGACGACTCAGTCCAGCATGTTGTGAAATCACACTACTGTTCATTATCTGGACTGTTGAGGTGGGCCAAGATGCTACCCGCCAGAGCCGGACCGATGCCCTTGACGCGGGTGATGTCGTCCACATCGGCTTGCCGGATGCGTTTGACGGAGCCGAATTGTCGTAGGAGGGCCGCCTGACGGGCCGGTCCCAGGCCGGGAATCCCGTCCAGGATCGAGCGGGTCATCCCGGCCGAGCGCTTCTTACGGTGGTGGGTGATGGCGAATCGGTGGGACTCATCGCGCAGGTGCTGGAGCAGATAGAGGGCCGGAGAGGTACGCGGCAGGACGACAGGAAACTCCTCCCCCGGTACCCACACCTCCTCGAGGCGCTTGGCCAGTCCGATGAGCGGCACATCGATGCCAAGCTCATCGAGGACGGCACGGGCGGCGTTGACCTGCGGCAGGCCGCCGTCGACGACGACGAGTCCGGGAGCGTAGGAGAAACGCCGGGCCCGCCCGGTCTCGGGGTCGATGGGCCCGGAGGCGACGACGACTCCCTCGGCGTCCTCGACCTCCTCTGCCGCCCGAGCAGCGGCCTCGCCCTCCCCCTGTTCGGCGATGAGCCGTTTGAACCTCCGAGTGAGGACCTCGTGCATGGCTGCGGTGTCGTCGGTGGCGCCGCTACCGTCCTGGCCGCGCACGGTGAAGCGGCGGTAGTCGGACTTGCGCGGCGCACCGTCCTCGAAAACGACCATGGAGCCGACCTGGTAGGTGCCCTGGGTGTGGGAGATGTCGTAACACTCCACGCGCAAGGGCGCCTCGGGCAGATCGAGGGCCTCGGCGAGCTCGTCGAGGGCGAGGGTGCGCTGGGTCAGGTCGCCGGCACGGCGGGTCTTGTGCAGGCGCAGGGCCTCCTCGGCGTTCTTGCGCACCGTGTCCATGAGGGCGGCCTTGTCGCCGCGCTGGGGGACGCGCAGATCGACCTTCCCGCCCCGCAGCCCGGCCAGCCAGGCGCGCACGGTGGCGGCGTTGGTGGGCATCTCGGGCACGAGGATCTCCCGGGGCACCGCGGTAGTGGCCGTGTGGGCGACGTCGTCGACACTGGTGGCCGCTGACTCACCGTTGCGTCTGGAGGAGGCGCCGCTGGAGCCGCTCGGTCCGCTGCGGGGCTGGGGACTGGAGGGAGCGCGATCCCCCACCCCGGCGGATGTGGTAGTGCCCGAGGAGGTGGGGGCTCCACCCTGGTGAACGGCCCCGTCGTCGGCCGGATCGAGGAGGGAGGCGTAGATCTGCTCGAGAAGACGCTCGATGAGCTCGGCGTCCCCTGCGTCGTCAATGAGGTCCACGACCCAACCGCGTTGACCGCGCACCCGACCGCCTCGCACGTGAAAGACCTGGACGGCGGCCTCGAGCTCGTCGCGGACCAGGCCGAAGACGTCGGCATCGGTGGCGTCAGGCAGAACGACGGCGTTGCCCTCGATGACCTTGCGCAGCGCGGCGGCGTCGTCGCGCAGGCGTGCGGCCTTCTCGAAGTCGAGGGCGGCGGCAGCCGCCTTCATCTCCGCCTCGACCTGACGCAGGTAGGGACCAGTGCGCCCGGCCATGAAGGCGCAGAAGTCCTCGGCCAGTGCCCGATGATCCTCCGGGCCGATACGGCCCACGCAGGGGGCCGAGCACTTGTCGATGTAGCCCAGCAAGCAGGGGCGTCCCGAGGCCTGGGCGCGGCGGAAGACTCCGGTCGAGCAGGAACGCACCGGGAAGACGCGCAGCAGCTGGTCGACGGTCTCGCGGATGGACCAGGCCTGGACGAAGGGCCCGAAGTAGCGGGTGCCGGGCTTGCGGGCCCCGCGGACCACCTGGACCCGGGGGTAGGTCTCCCCCATCGTCACCGCCAGGTAGGGGTAGGACTTGTCGTCCTTGTACATGACGTTGAAACGGGGGTTGAACTCCTTGATCCAGGAGTACTCCAGGGCCAGGGACTCCACCTCGGTGGATACGACGGTCCACTCCACGGCGCAGGCGGTGGTCACCATCTTCTGGGTGCGCGGGTGCAGGGCGGCGAGGTCCTGGAAGTAGCTGGACAGACGCTGGCGCAGGTTCTTGGCCTTACCGACGTAGACGACACGCCCCTGACCGTCCAGGAACCGGTAGACGCCCGGGGACGTGGGGATCTCGCCCGGGGCGGGACGGTACGTCGAGGGGTCGGCCATGCCCGCTAGGGTAGACGCCGACCGTTCTCGCCCACGACACGCCCCGGGGCTGCGCCGATCGAGTCGACCGATGCGCTCGCGGCTGGCTGTCTTCATGGAGGAGGATTCGATGAACGCCGTAACCGTCCCCCGCACAGTGTTCCTCGACGTCGACGGCACACTCGTCACGTATGACAACGTCCTGCCGGACTCCGCGGTTCGGGCGATCAAAGAGGCCAGGACGGCCGGTCACCGCGTCTATGTGTGCACAGGGCGGTCCCGCGCCGAGATTCCGGAGACGATGTGGGCGATCGGGCTGGACGGGATGATCGGCGGGAACGGAGCCTACGTGGAGGATGGCGGCGAGGTGCTCCTGCATCAGCACCTGTCGGCCGCCCAGTGCGAACAGGCGGTGTCGTGGCTCAGACGTCGAGGCCTGGAGCCCTATCTGGAGGCGAACTCGGGCCTGTACGCCTCTCCCATCTTTCGGGACACCGCCAGGTCTGCGATCCGCGCCTACGCCACCGGCAAGGGCACGACTGGCCCCAGCAGCATGGAGGTCGACGATGCCTTCCCAGGCATGGTCTTCACTGACGAGCTGGTACGCGATGACGTCAACAAGATCAGCTTCCTATTGAACTCGCCCGAGGCCGATCTGGCGGCGGCCCGCCGCAAGTTCCCGGACCTGATCGTCGGCTCCTGGGGCGGCAGCGGCCACGAGCCGCTCTTCGGGGACGTGAGCTGCGCGGGCGTGTCCAAACGGCACGCCGTTGATGTGCTGCTGGCCCACCGTGGCGCTGCCCGGCGGGATGCGGTTGCCTTTGGCGACGCGGCCGTCGACATCGAGATGCTGGAGCACTGCGGTACCGGGGTGGCGATGGGCAACGGGTCCAGAGAGGTCAAGGATGCGGCGGATCTTGTCACCGACGACGTCGAGGCCGACGGCCTGGCCAAGGCGTTCAGGCGCCTGGGGCTGAACGGGTAGCGGCTTGCTTGACGGCGAAAACTCGGACCTTCGCCTGACTTATGACACTTCGGTGGGTTGAGGTTCCGGGGCAGGGGGATCGAGCACCTGGGCTCGATCCGCGGCGGGGCTGAGCCGACCGCGCTGATGAAGGTCGGCCGGCACCGCATCGCCCCGGGGCCGACCTCCAAGGAGCCGGTCCTCCGCTTCCCGGATGGCCTAAGGCTGGAGCGGTCGGCGTGCTTCGTAGAATGGGGTGTCGCGGGACGTACCCGTGCGTGTTCCCGCGGTTGTGCGGTGAGGCCCAAGGCCTTGCGGCGGCAGGGGTGTTCTCAGTCTTGAGCAATGGCCTGGACGGGAGGAATCCTGCTGGCGTTCTCGGCAGGGCGCAGTGAGGCTACGACACCGACGGTGGCGGCAGCTAGGAGGATGCCGACGAGAGTCAGTGTCAGCCAGGGGATCTCGATAGTGAGGAAAGTGCCGGAGTCAGTGTTGAGCACGGCGGAGGCACCCGCGATGCCCACCCCGCAGCCGAGCAGGATGCCGATGGTGCCGCCCAGGAGCGCGGTGAGGACGGCCTCGGTGATGAGCAGGCGCCTGATCTCGCTGCGCTGGGTGCCGGTGGCGCGCAGGACCCCGATCTCTCGGGTGCGTTCCAGGACGCTGACATCGATGGTGTTGGCCAGGCCTGACAGGGCGATCAGCAGGGTGAAGACCAGCATGGCGCCGATCGCTATGGAGACCTGGCGGACCTGATCAGTGAGGTTGGTGCGGCCCTCCTGGGAGTCGCCGACGGAGAGGCCGCTGCCCGCCACTGCCTCGCGGACGGCGGAGACAGGAGCCCGATCCGAGCCATCGCCGTCGGCGCGCACCCACAGGAGGGAGGCGGTCGGAGCGTTGCCGACCAGCCGATCCGCGACGGCGGGGGTGACGGCGGCGTCGAGCCCCTCCTTCACTCGGACGGTGAGGTCAACGCTGCCGGCGGGCCCCGTGAGGGTCACGGGGGTTCCGTCGGCGATGTCGTAGGTGCGGTCCAGCAGGAGAACCCGGTCGTCGAGAGCCTCCAGCGCCTCCCGGGAGCGCAGGACCGGGGAGACCTTCTCCTTGTCGACAGCGGAGACGGTCAGGGTCTCCTCCCGGTTGTTCTGGCGACCGCCGGTCATGGTGACCTCGAGCCGCGGCACGGGGACGACGCCCTCCACGCCGTCAACGGCGGCGATCCTCGCAACGGTTGAGGAGGGGTCCTGGCCCGCGCTCAGCTCTCCCACGGTGATGTCGACGGGGGTGTGGTAGCCGACGTAGGTCTGCATGGAGGAGGCGACGCTGGACAGGCCACTGGACATCGCGGCAGCCACCGCGACGGCGACGAGCAGGGACGCGGTGGTCGCCGCGGCGCGGCCGGGGTTGCGGGCCAGGTTGCGGGTGGCCAGGTGGAGGATAGGTCTGCGCTCCTGGCCGCAGACCGATCCGACGAGGCGGGACGCCCCGACGACGAGCAGGGGAAGCGCAAGGATGATCCCGAGGACGGCGACGACCGCCCCCGTCCCGATCATCTCCAGGACCCGCCAGGTAACTCCGCCGTGGATGAGGCCGAGGCCGAGCGCGACGACGACCGCCCCCGCGACGGCCGCAGCCACCCGCCGTCTGCCCAGCGACTCATGGCCGGCGGTCTGCCCGGTCAGCGCCACGAGCGCAGACACCCGGCTGGCCTGGCGCGCCGGCCTCAGGACGGAGACCAGGGTCACCACGGTGCCGACCAGGACCGCCAGGGCGAAGGAGGTCCAGGAGATGGTCAGGTGACGAGACTCGACCTCCTCGATGAGGCCGGAGCGGATGACGGGTACCGCGATGGCGACTCCGACGACGGCTCCGGAGACGGACCCCGCCAGCCCGGTGAGCAGGGCGGCGCGCAGCACGGAGCCCACGACCTGACGGCGGGTCGCGCCCACGCAGCGCAGCAGACCGATCTGGCGGGTCTGGCGCGCCATGAGCGTCGTGAAGGTCGTGGCAATGACGATCCCGGAGACGACGACGCACACGGGGGCGATGATCTGCAGAAGAGTGATCGTCCTGGAGGCGGCGCCGTCGGAGCTCTTGGCGCGCATGGTGACGATCTCGGAGGCGGTGTAGGCCTGTGCGCCTGGCTGCGCGGTGGCCAGGGCCTCGGTGACGGAGCTGAGAAGCTCCTTGTCGCTGGTCCCCGCCTTCCCAGTGACGTAGAGGACGGCGGGGTCGTCGGGAAGCCCCATGGCGGCCTGCGCCTGGCCCGTGGCGAAGATGTAGGGGGTGTCCTCGGCGTCGTACCGGGTGACGTCAGCCCCGGGCCGGACCACGCCCACGACGTTCACGGTCGTGGAGGAGGCGTCCTCGGAGGCCTTCACCGTGAGGGCGCTGCCGACCTTCACGTTCTGCTGCCGCTCCAGGACGGCGGGCGAGACGGCGATCTCGTTATCCGCCTGCGGCAGGCGACCCTCCACCAGACGGGTGCTGCCCGTGAGCGCCGGTACGTCCAGGACCAGGAGGCTGCTCTCCTGAGCCGCGCCCTGGCGGCCGGCCAGGACCCCTCCCTCGACATAGGGACGCACCGATGCGACCCCGTCAGCCGCGGAGACCTGCTGCACGGCCCGCTCGGAGATCCTGCCTCCGGCAGCGTCGTCCTTGCGGTCCGCCAGGACCACCACGTCGGCGTTACCGACACTGGCGCGGGCACTCTCGGTGACCCTGGTCCGAACGGAGTCGGAGACGATGAAGGCGAAGACGATGAGGGCCGCGCTCATGGCCACCGCCACGAAGGCGGCAGCACTGCGGCGTAGATCGAGCAGGGCGGGCATCAGCAGTCCTCTTCTCATTCTCTTTCCCAGCGGGAGTCGTGGTCGACGAGTCGCATGGTCCAGGAGGGGTCAGTGGATGCCTTGAGGCTAGAAATCGAGGAGAGGAACCGGAATGCGTCGAAGGGACGGGCTGCGGAGGCGTCTCCGCCTTTCGGATGAGGGGCGACCGGTCAGTCGCACCGAGGTCGTGAGGTCCATCAATCTCAACCAAAAACTCATGGACGACACGGCTCCGCGTCTTCTTGAATTCTTGGTCGATGCCGGCCGCCTCGACCCGGACGGATCGTGTCCTGGCTCTCAGTTTGCGGCGGGCTGAAGATGTTTCGGTCCTCCCGTAGCGCCGGACCAACCGTTAGCCTGGCCCCGTGACGATTCTTCCCGACGCCGCTCCGGCCCCCCTGCCGGGGCGGGTGCCTCGCGACCGGACGCTCCTCATGGGCGTCCTCAACGTCACCCCCGACTCCTTCTCCGACGGCGGCCGCTGGGCCGACCCCGAGGCGGCCGTCGCCCATGCTCGCGAGCTCATCGCCCAGGGCGCCGACATCATCGACATCGGCGGGGAGTCCACCC
>ERZ773077.3162-NODE-3162-length-10216-cov-5.342388_pt1 | contig 10216 bp, 10 predicted proteins | sample MGYA00580612_ERZ773077 | MGnify/ENA primary metagenome ERZ773077 (study PRJEB29015, sample SAMEA2737971) | human oral metagenome | biome: human oral; feature: human-associated habitat; material: dental | place: China | collected 2021 ...
ACAAGCAGTAAAACAGGCACTTAAAAAGCGAACTACACAAGCCTCTTCCAAGCGGAGAGGCTTTTTTATCTTAACTTTTATTTAACAATGAAAAACAAAAAAGAGTATTATATTTGCAGCAAATTAAAAAATAACATATGAAAAAGATTTTACTTGGCTTTTTAGCCGCAGCTACTTTTTTGGTAGGTTGTAACAAAAATGAGGACACACCTAATAACATTCCTCAGAACCCAAACTTGCCAAAGAAACTGATTGATAAAAATAAAGATGGTAATATAAAAGAAGTGCGCTCATTTACCTATACAAGGAATTTGCTTACTGAAGTTGCCATTACTGAATACAATAATGGTGTACAAACAGGTACCACTAAGATTGTTTACAGCTACGAAGGTAACCTTATAAAAGAAGTAAAAGGAGCTGAAAATGAAATGAAATACTACTACGAAAATGGAAAGATTTCTACAATAACCGAAAATGAAATGGGTCGTATCCATACTATCCAATGTACCTATGAGGGTAATCGGCTTACTAATGTATTAGTTACTCACTCGGAAACAGTATCTGTAAATGGAGATGTGCAAAGCGGCACAAGCCATATAGAGACACAATACATTTATGGTGGCAACACTGTAACCCAAGTAATGAACTCTTATACTAAAGATAAGAATGGGGTGATAATAAATAGCTACGGGGTGGATAGCAAAACAACAATTTACACTATTGTCAATGATAATATACTGAAAATCATAGACAATGAAAATTCTATAGTATGTGAGTACGACAATCACCCTAACCCTGCATATGAACTAGATAAATTGGTGGGAACAAATGTATATAAATTATTTGATGTGGTGTTCTCTAAAAATAACATTACAAATATTACTAAAACAAACCAAATGACATCAAAGGTGGAGGTAACAACTTTTGAATACCGCTATGATGCGTCAGGTCGCCCTATAGAGGTAAAAAAATATATAAAAGAGGGTGATGACGAGCGAAAATTAGATAGTATTAGAGAATTTGAATATTAGTGGTTGGTATCAAAGCGAACTATAGAAGCCTCTCCTAAGCGGAGGGGCTTTTTTATGTCTGCGGGTGGAATTGGCGCGTACTAAATTATTTATTAAACATTGCTTATTAAACATTATTTCTTACCTTTGCCAAAAATATTTTAATTATGAAAGTAACTTATTTAGGACACGCTTGCGTGAATATTGAAATTAATGGTAAATACTTTTTGGTAGACCCTTTTATTTCGGCTAACCCTTTGGCAAAACACATTGACATCAACTCTGTTCCTGCAGATTATATTCTTATTACTCACGCTCACGGCGACCACATTGCTGATGTGGAGGCTATTGCGAAACGTACAGGGGCTCAGCTGATTAGTAACCCTGAAATACTACAATACTTTCGCAACTTGGGGCTTGATGGGCACGATATGAACATCGGGGGGTCGCACCGCTTTGAAGACGGTACTGTAAAGATAAAAATGATAAAAGCTGAACACTCGTCTTCATTTCCTGATGGCTCCTATGGAGGTAACCCTGCAGGATTTTTAGTAATTTACAACGACCAAACTATCTACATATCGGGGGATACGGCTTTGCACTACGATATGAAGATTATCCCGCACCAATACCGCATCGATTTGGGTATCTTCCCTATAGGTAACAACTATACTATGGGGGTGCGCGATGCTCTTACTGCGGCTCGCTTTGTAGAAACTAACAACGTGCTGGGGGTGCATTACAACACTTTCCCTGTAATTACTATAGACACGGAAGCTGCGGTAAGAAAATTTAAAGACGACCACCGCAAATTGCTATTACCTGCTATAGGAGAAACGATTAATGTGATATAGGCATCGTTAGTTACTAATGATTAGTCGTTAGTCGCTAGCAAGTGTTGTGGGCTAACGATTAAAAACTATGGACTAACTACTAAAAGACTAATAACTCATAAAAAAAATGAATAAAAAACTCATCATTATACTCTTATCACTTGTTACTTGTATGGCAATGGGGCAAGCGTTTCAGCCTGTTATGCCGCTGAATACGCCTCCGCTATTAGCTGGGAACTTTGCTGAATTGCGTCCGAATCACTTTCACGGGGGATTGGACTTTAAGACTTTAGGGAAAGAGGGCTTGGAGGTATTGGCTGCACAAGATGGCTATATCTCGCGGATAAAGATAAGTCCGTATGGTTACGGGAAAACGCTTTACATTACTCACGCTAATGGTTATGTAACAACCTATAGTCATTTGCAAAAGTACGCCCCTGAAATTGAGGCTTTTGTAAAGAAAAAACAATACGAAAAACAAAGCTACGACATAGATATTATCCCAACGGAAGATATGTTTGTAGTAAAGAAAGGCGATTGGGTAGCGGTGAGTGGCAACACGGGCAGCAGCCAAGGTCCGCACTTGCATTTTGAGGTGCGCGACACGAGCAATAACGGCTGGAATCCGTTGCTTTTTGGCTTTAACGATATTGAAGATACCACTCCGCCAGAGGTTACACAAGTATTTGCTTACTCGCTTAGCGAAGATGCACAAGTGGAAGAAACCCAATTGCCACGCCAAATTCACAAAACCAAACAGCCTGATGGTACTTACCTTGCCGATAAAATTTCGGCTATTGGCACTATAGGTTTTAGCTTTAGTGCTTATGACAGGCAAGACGGTACTGCTCACAAAAACGGGATTTACAAAGCTACCTTACAGCTGAATGGTGAAACCCAATTAGTATCAGCCTTTGACAAAGTAAATTTTGACGATACTCGCTACATCAATGTATTAGTGGATTATCCTCACTATATAGATCATAAAGGCTTTGTGCAGCTGTTGTACAAAACACCAGGTAACAAACTGGAAATTTACCCTGTACTGAACCCTAACAATGGTTACCTTACTATCGCTGAAGGGCAACAATACACAGTTACAGTGATAGTGGAGGATTTTAAGGGCAATGCTACTCGCATCAATATTCCTATTGAAGGGGCGCGTGCTGAACTAAAAACTCCACGCCTAGAAAACAAAGGTAATACTGAAATTATCGCTAAGAGAGACAACTATTACGAACTGCCTAATGGCAATGTGTATTTCCCTGAAAACACTTTCTACGAAAACACTAAAATTAGCCTTAGTGGCGAAGGTGAATCGATGCAAATAGGCGACTATAAAACGCCGATACACAAGTTTTACACGCTGAGCATCAAGAATACGAAGTACAAAGATGACGAGGTGAGCAGGGTATACATATCACGTGGTGGGAGCTTTGAGCCTACAGTGTATAAAGACGGCTTTTTTACGGCACGTGTGCGTGGCTTAGGACGGTTTTCGCTTCGCAAAGACGAAACGCCTCCTGTAGTAAAAGCACTTAACTTTAAGAACAAAGGCATTGTAAAAGCCGATGTACTGAAACTGAGTGTAAGCGATAACCTCAGCGGCTTTTCTCATTGTTCGGCAACCCTAAACGGACAGTGGATTCTCTTTGAGTACGAACCTAAAAACCACACCCTGAAATTCAATTTTGCCGACATTACCCCTTCTGATAGCAACAGCTACGATTTGGAGGTAAAAGCCTTTGACAAAGCAGGCAATGTAGGCACTCTAAAAGCGACTTTTACAAGATAATTCAATAAATAACTAAAAATATACAGAAATGAAAAAGATTATTTTTACCCCCAATGCACCAGCCCCTATAGGTCCTTATACCCAAGCCGTAGTTGCTGGTAACACTCTTTACGTATCGGGACAAATACCCGTAAACCCAGCCACAGGCGAAGTCGTAAAAGGCATAGAAGCGGCTACCGAACAAGTGATGGAAAACCTAAAGGCTATTCTTAGCGAGGCAGGTGCGAGTTTTGAAAATGTAGTGAAAACGACTATTTTTTTAGCTGATATGGGTCAGTTTGCACAAGTAAATGCTGTATATGCGCGTTATTTTGACGAAGCTACCGCTCCTGCACGCGAAACGGTGCAAGTAGCGCAATTGCCTAAGGCTGTAGAGGTAGAGATTTCGTGTATAGCGGCATTGTAAACTTCAAAAACAATTGTAATGGCAGTACAAAAACCAAGTATCCCCAAGGGGACAAGAGATTTTTCGCCCAACGAAGTTGCTAAGCGTAATTTTATCATCAATACTATCAAGAATACTTTCACTAGTTTTGGTTTTCAACCTATAGAAACCCCAAGTTTTGAAAATTACGATACCCTGATGGGAAAATACGGCGAAGAGGGTGATCGTCTTATCTTTAAAATACTCAATTCGGGAGATTTTACACAAGGGGTAAAATCTGAAGATTGGGAAGCTAAAAATGCGCAACGCCTTACTCCGCAACTTTCGGAAAAGGCGTTGCGTTATGACCTTACGGTACCTTTTGCACGCTATGTAGTGCAACATCAAAACGAACTTACTTTTCCTTTTAAACGCTACCAAATACAACCTGTATGGCGTGCTGACCGACCACAAAAAGGGCGATTTAGAGAGTTTTACCAATGTGATGCCGATGTGGTAGGCTCGCACAGCTTATGGCAAGAAATAGAGTTTATACAGCTGTACGATTGCGTATTTACTGCATTAAACCTAAAAGGGGTAACTATCAAGATTAACAATCGCAAAATATTGAGTGGTTTTGCTGAAATGATAGGCGAACAAGATAAACTAATAGATTTTACTGTTGCCTTAGACAAACTTGACAAAATAGGCAAAGAGGGCGTTATTGCTGAAATGCTCGCTAAAGGCATTGGTACTGAAGCTATTGAAAAGGTAAAGCCTATTTTTAGCTTGGAAGGTTCATTTGCTGAAAAATTGGAAGTGTTAAAAGCTATGTTGGCTGGCTCGGAAACAGGTCTAAAAGGAGTGGAAGAGCTCTCGTTTGTAGAGCAACAGCTTAAGCATCTTCCGCTACAAACGGCATTGATAGACCTTGATGTTACCTTGGCGAGAGGGCTAAATTACTATACAGGTGCTATATTTGAGATTGCGGCGCCAGAAGGGGTGCAAATGGGCTCTATTGGCGGTGGTGGCAGGTATGACGACCTTACAAGTATCTTTGGACTAAAGGGTGTGAGCGGTATTGGAGTTTCGTTTGGTTTAGACCGCATAGGCTTGGTAATGGACGAGCTAAACCTCTTTCCTGAAACTATCAACAATGGGTTGGAAATATTATGCTTAAACTTTGGCGATGCCGAAGCCTTGCAATGCACACAGCTATTGCAACAGTTGCGCCAACAGGGCAAAAGGGCAGCTCTTTACCCTGATGCTGCAAAAATTAAAAAGCAAATGGAATACGCTAACAAAAATCAGATTCCTTTTGTAATCATTATAGGTGAAAGCGAATTGCAAAACGGCACTTTTGTACTGAAAAATATGCTAAGTGGCACTCAAGAAGTGTACAAAACAAGTGAAGTAAACACAATAGTATGGCAATGAGAGAAAAACAATTGGCAGCTTTTGGCAGGCTTTTAGACATTATGGACGACCTGCGCGCTAAATGTCCGTGGGACAAAAAGCAAACGATGGAAAGTCTGCGCCACCTTACTATAGAAGAGACCTACGAATTGGGCGATGCTATCCTGAACAACGACCTTCAGGAAGTGAAAAAGGAGCTGGGCGACCTGCTATTGCACATTGTTTTCTATGCCAAAATAGGCAGTGAAATAGGTGATTTTGATATTGCTGATGTGGCTAATGGCGTGTGCGAGAAACTTATAGTACGCCACCCCCACATCTATGGCGATGTGAAGGTAGCCAACGAAGAAGATGTAAAACGCAATTGGGAAAAAATAAAGCTACAAGAAGGCAACAAAAGTGTGCTGGGCGGAGTGCCCCAGAGTTTGCCTGCTCTTGTAAAAGCAAGTAGGATACAAGATAAAGCGGCAGGTGTAGGTTTTGACTGGGAGAATATAGACGATGTATTTGCTAAAATAAAGGAAGAGATAGACGAACTTCACGCGGAAGTAAAAGCACAAAAGCACACCGCCATAGAAGCAGAATTTGGCGATGTGCTTTTTAGCCTAATAAACTATGCTCGTTTTCTAAAAGTGAATCCTGAAGATGCCTTGGAGCGTACAAACAAAAAGTTTATTACGCGCTTTCAGTACTTAGAGCGCAAGGCTGCCGAAAGCGGCAAATCGTTGCGGGATATGACTTTAGCCGAAATGGAAAGCTATTGGCAAGAGGCTAAAGGGGTTTTTGAGCCACCAAAGCAATAGCATCGAGGTTTTGCTGATGCTTGCGGAAAGATTGCTTCATCTTTTGCACTCGCTTGCGCAAATCGGGGAAACGCAACAAATTAAACAGGAATTTGAGGGTACGGAAAAAGCCCTCATCTTCCAATATGCGACTGCTCTCTAACAACAACATTGGACTGTGTTGCTCTTTTATCACCTTAAAGCCTTGTTCTTCTAGGAGTGTTTTCCACTCTTTAGCTGTCATTGGGCGAGCGTGTACCCTAATATTACTACTGAGGTCTTTGAAGAGGTCGTTTTTGACAGCCTCGCTAACCTCATCAGGTTGCAACCCAAGTTCGTGAATGGCATAGTAGCCTCCTGCTTTCAAGATACGATAAGCTTCGGCAATGATAGCTCGCTTATGCTCAAGGGGTTGCATAGTGAGCATTGCTTCGCCATAAACTTTATTGACAGAAGCATCGGCGAGGGTAGTGTGGGCAGCATCGGCATTGATAACACGAGCACTTTCATACTTGATACTCTTCTTTGCCAGCGCAGCAGCTTCTTCATTTTTATCGATTCCTGTATAGCTAAAAGGCTTGTAACTGCAAGCGATATTGGCGGTGAACCCGAGTCCTGGGGCAAACTCTACGATGTCGTCTTTTGGAGTAATATCCAAATTTTTGACGAGCCACTCAGTAAGGACACGACCACCAGGGCGCAATACGCGTTTGCCTAATTTGGCGAGTATCCAGTGCCCTTGTTTTTCATTTAAAGTTGTTTCAGTACTCATAAAGATGATATTTAATATTTAGGACACAAAGGTACGAAATCTTTTTGAATTGAGGATATGAATGATTAATTTTTGGATAGCATTTGTTTAGAAAAAAATTATTATCTTTGCAGCATCAAATAATTTGTAGATATGAGAATGTATATTTTTATGGCATTGTTGTGCTGTACTACTACGGGGGTATTTGCCCAAAATAGTGAGGAGATAAATCAGGAACGAGCGAAATATGAACAGCCTTATCACCCTGAAGAGGACGGCGATAAGCGTATAACAGAACTGCTAAAGCAAGCTAAAAAAGAGCGCAAAAAACTATTGGTGCAAGTTGGTGGTAATTGGTGTGTGTGGTGCTTACGCTTTAACAACTTGGTTACGAAAACGCCTGAATTGAAACGCATTTTAGACAAGAAATATATTTACTATCATCTGAACTTTTCACCTGAAAACAAGAATGAAGCGGCTTTTAAGAAATATGGAAACCCCGGTGCAAAATTTGGGTATCCTGCTTTCTTGATTTTGGATAGCGATGGCGTTGTGCTTTTCACCCAAAAGAGTGAAGAATTGGAGGAAGGCAAAGGTTATGACCCTAAAAAGGTGAAAAAGTTCTTGCAAGGAAGATTATAAAGCTAAATAAAGCTTACTAAAATATTACTTTATATTTTTACGAATCACTTAAATGTATATTATATGAGTGAATTGAGTGTAAATCATCTATTGGGTATCAAATATATTACAGAGGAAGATATTCGGCTGATATTTGAGACAGCAGACCATTTTAAAGAGGTTATCAATCGCCCTATTAAGAAAGTACCTTCGCTGCGTGACATTACTATTGCCAATCTTTTTTTTGAGAATAGTACTCGTACTAGGCTATCATTTGAATTGGCTGAAAAACGACTTTCGGCTGATGTGATTAACTTTTCAGCCTCACAATCATCGGTTACAAAAGGAGAAACGCTTGTGGATACGGTGAATAATATTCTTTCGATGAAAGTGGATATGGTGGTGATGCGACACCCTAACCCTGGTGCAGGGGTGTTTCTCTCTCAACACGTAAAGGCTGCGATAGTGAATGCTGGTGATGGGGCTCACGAACACCCTACACAAGCACTTTTAGATTCGTATTCTATACGAGAACGCTTGGGGGAGGTTGCTGGCAAAAAGGTGGTGATAGTGGGTGATATATTACACTCAAGGGTGGCACTCTCTAATATCTATGCCTTGCACAAACAAGGTGCTGAAGTAATGGTATGCGGGCCTCAAACGCTTATTCCTAAATATATACACGAATTAGGAGTGAAAGTAGAGACAAATTTGCGCAAAGCACTAAATTGGTGCGATGTGGCTAATATGTTACGAATACAAAATGAACGTCTTGATATTAGTTATTTTCCTTCAACTCGTGAGTATGTGCAACAATATGGGCTTACAAAAGAAATTCTCGACTCCTTAGATAAAGAAATTGTAATTATGCACCCAGGCCCTATCAATAGAGGGGTGGAGATTACAAGTGATGTGGCTGATAGCTCGCAATCAATTATCCTACAACAGGTAGAAAATGGGGTGGCAATACGTATGGCAGTTATATATTTATTGGCAAGCAAGCTGTAAGTAAAGAGTAAATACAAAAAAGCGCGATGTTTATCATTCAAAACATCGCGCTTTTTTGTTGTCAATTATTAGAATAGCTATTTTTTTATTCGGATAGTAATAAGGGCAAAAGCTAAGGTAGTAAAGAATGAGAACATCGCATATACGAGCGCAGGTTTGGTCATATCAGTATTGTGCATTAAGGTTCCTGCTACAAAGATAGCCAAAACCGTGTTTTGTAGTCCTACTTCTATACTAATGGTAGTAGCTTGTACCCCTGAAAGCCTGAACGGAGGTTTTATAGCTATAAAATAGCTAAGAATCATTGAGCTGAGGTGCATTAGCAAAGTAGCTGGTAATAACCTGATAATTTCATCTACTGAGATACCACTTCCTCCAGCCTCTTCACTTGCAAAAAATTTGATAAGAAATACAATACCTAAAAGAGTAGTATTTATAACCTTTAGGGGAAACTTAATTTTAAGAGCTATATTTGAAAAAAAACGATTGAATAGCAATCCTAAGAGAGCTGGAGCAATAATAATTTTGGTTACATCCCACACCATATTGAGTATAGGAAGTGATACTTCGGTATGTCCACCCATAAAAACAGCTACAGCCCAATTGGATATAATAGGGATGGTAATGAGTATCAGCAGACTGTTTACTGCGGTGAGCGCTACAGCTAAGGCAGTGTCTGCCTTTATGAGGTAGCTGATGAAGTTGGAGGTAGTGCCACCAGGGCAAATAGATACTATAATAAGTCCTATTTTCTCAGCAGGTGAGAGGTTTGCAAATTCGGCAATAAGCTTTGAATCTGCTTTATCTGTTTTGGTATGGCTAAACTGACTTTTTGCGTATTCTTTTATTTTCAAGGGATTAATAACGTAAACTGTATAAAGTGCGCTCAAATATTCAGCTGCCTGTTCGTAGTAAATGCCTGTTGCTTCCATACTTATGGCAATTTTTCTAATTCGTTTTGTTTTTATCCAATTAATCAGATTCTCAAATCCTTCTGTACTATTGTATATTTTTATATAGTCTTTGCTTCCTTTAGTTGTAATCAATGTTGCGTCTATCGTGTCTTTAGATACGTCAAACCCTATTACATTCATTTTTCATTTTCCTTATTTATTCAGCCTGTAATGGCTATGATGATATTCAATCTTTAAGGTAATTGGACGGTTCGGCATATCTTTTCCTCAGTTTTTAACTCTGGCCGTTTTACTGTCTAAACCGCCCAGGCTTTTGTTTTGCGCTTAAACAAAAACCTGTAAACCGCCTCAAATAAAACGATTTACAGGTTTCAATTTAATTTACCCAATTTCAAAAAGGCGGGAGTTCCCGCACCCCGTTGATATTTATTTAACCGTTGATTCCGCTTAGGCTACATCAACAATTAAATAAATATCTCTTAACTGCCGACCTTTGCACCGTTTTGGAATCCGGTTGTTTCTCCTGCTTCGACATAACCGTCATACATCAGGTTTTGAGGGCTTTTACCGCCCATTGTAAGCACTTGTCCATTTTCAGGCGCGTAGGCTGTCTGCGGTGCTGTTTGTGTCTGTTGCGCGGTTTGATGTTCATCCTTATAAGGGTTGAACGGAAGGCCGTTTTTCACGTAATCCTTACACATGGTTTTAGTAACTTCTTTTAG
>ERZ773077.3164-NODE-3164-length-10210-cov-7.522600_pt1 | contig 10210 bp, 8 predicted proteins | sample MGYA00580612_ERZ773077 | MGnify/ENA primary metagenome ERZ773077 (study PRJEB29015, sample SAMEA2737971) | human oral metagenome | biome: human oral; feature: human-associated habitat; material: dental | place: China | collected 2021 ...
GCGTTGGGCAAAATCGGCAATCAACATCTCGCTGGTAGGCTGGTAGGGAAGTAGCACGATGCGGTGTCCTTCTCCTTGAAGTTTTTCGGCCAAGGCGCGGTGAGGACTATTCCCATTGAAGAAGATAGTGTGATCCGCCTCTTTGATAATATGTTCATTGACAATCTCTTTGATATCACCGAAGTCAATAACCATTCCATTTTTCACATGAGAACTATCCTCTATAGGACTGCCGACGACCGTTACCCAGAGTTTATAGCTATGTCCGTGAATATTCTTACACTTGCCATCATAGCCATAGAGGGCATGACCAGCTTCAAATTCAAATTTTTTAGTAATGCGTATTTTCGTCATTAGCTATTGTATTTTATGCGTTCTTTTATATGCGTTGAGGGTATTTTTCATCAGCATAGCGATAGTCATAGGGCCTACACCTCCAGGCACAGGGGTGATGTAGCTGGCTTTCTCTTTTACATTTTCGAAATCTACATCTCCTACAATACGGAAACCTTTCTTAGTGGAGGGATCTGCCACTCGAGTGATACCCACATCGATAATTACTGCTCCTTCCTTGATCATTTCAGCTTTGAGGAAGTTAGGGCTTCCTAAGGCAGCTATTATGATGTCCGCTTTCTGAGTAAGAGCAGCGAGATTCTGGGTGCGGCTATGGGTGAGAGTAACTGTGGCATTCCAAGGTTTTTGGGAGAGAAGGATACTGATGGGACGACCTACAATATCTGAGCGACCGATAACTACAACATTTTTCCCATCAGTGGGAATCTGGTACTGGGAGAGAAGCTCCAAGATACCATAGGGGGTGGCAGGGATGAAAGCCTCCAAGCCCAAGGCCATGCGCCCAAAGTTGGTTGGGTGAAAACCATCTGCATCCTTGTCGGGGTTGATTGCCAAGAGCACTTCTTGTTCCTTGATATGCTTAGGTAGTGGCAGTTGTACGATAAAGCCGTCTATGGTGGTGTCTTGGTTGAGTTTTTGGATTTCTCCAAGTAATTCCTCTTGGGTTACACTTTCAGGGAGGTTTACCACAGAAGAGGCAAAACCTACGCGCTCACAAGCGGTGACTTTGTTGTTTACATAGGTCATACTAGCACCATTTTGGCCGACTAATATAGCCACTAAGTGAGGAGCTCTGTGGCCTTTTTCTTTCAGATAAGCAACTTCCTTGGCAATGTCTTCTTGTACTTTAGTTGCTGCTTTTTTTCCGTCTAATAATTCCATCTCTTTAATTTTAATTGTTAATCACTCTTCACTATAAAAGAGTAGGAGCGAATAGAATAGTGTTCGCTCCTACCATTATGAATAAATTTTAAACCGTAAAAATATTAAATATCAATAGCCTCTCCATAAGCAGCTGCTACGGCTTCTTTCACACCTTCGCTCATAGTAGGGTGTGGGTGTACTGCCTTAAGGATTTCATGAGCTGTAGTTTCCAATTTACGAGCAACTACCGCTTCAGCAATCATATCAGTAACACCAGCACCAATCATGTGGCAACCAAGCCATTCACCATATTTGGCATCAAAGATAACCTTGATGAATCCATCAGTAGTTCCTGCTGCATTGGCCTTACCAGAGGCAGTGAATGGGAACTTACCTACTTTGATTTCATAACCTTTTTCCTTAGCTTGTTTTTCTGTAAGCCCAACAGAGGCAATTTCTGGAGTACAGTAAGTACATCCTGGGATGTTGCCATAGTTGATAGGTTCTACATGTAAGCCTTTGATTTTCTCTACACAGAGGATACCTTCTGCAGAAGCTACGTGAGCCAAAGCTTGTCCAGGAACCACGTCCCCAATAGCATAATAGCCAGGAACATTAGTTTGGTAGAACTCATTTACTTGGATTTTATCACGTTCAGTCTTGATACCTACTGCTTCTAATCCTATGTTTTCTATGTTAGTTTTGATACCTACTGCAGAAAGCAAGATGTCTGCTTCAAGTACTTCTTCTCCTTTGGCAGTTTTTACATAGGCTTTTACTCCTTTACCAGAAGTATCAACCTTAGTTACTTCAGAAGAAGTCATCACATTGATACCAAGCTTCTTGAAGCTCTTTTCTAGTTGTTTAGAGATTTCCTCATCTTCTACAGGAACTATGTTAGGCATGAATTCAACTACAGTAACTTCAGTACCCATAGAGTGGTAGAAGTAAGCAAATTCAATACCTATAGCGCCACTACCCACGATAATCATTTTCTTAGGCTGTTCAGGGAGGGTAAGGGCTTGGCGGTAGCCAATGATTTTCTTACCATCTTGTGGCAGTGCAGGCAATTCACGAGAACGTGCGCCAGTAGCTATGATAATGTGGTCAGCACTGTATTCGGTTACTTTACCATCTTTATCCTTTACTTCTACTTTTTTGCCTGGTTTTAGAGTACCATAGCCATTGATTACCTCTATTTTATTCTTTTTCATAAGGAATTGTACTCCTTTGCTCATAGTGCCAGCTACATCGCGGCTACGCTTTACAATAGCAGAAAAATCCTTATCAAATCCTTTGTCACTTACTTTTATTCCGTAGCTTTCCGCATGCTTTAGGTATTCAAATACCTGAGCAGATTTCAAGAGGGCTTTTGTTGGAATACAGCCCCAGTTAAGGCATACACCTCCAAGGTTTTCTTTTTCAATAACAGCAGTTTTGAAGCCCAATTGTGAGGCTCTAATAGCGGTTACGTATCCTCCAGGACCGCTACCTAAAACTATAACATCGTATTTATTCATTGGTAAAATATTTATGTTCTGAAAAACGGTACGAAATTACGAATTTTATTTTTTATAGAGAAAAATTTTCGCCAAAAAATTTCTATCTATTTTTTAATGTATTGATATTCAATAATCTAGTGAAATAAATATTTTTTAGAAAATATTTTTAAATTTCTCAGTTATTTTTTATCTTTGCAGGTGAAAAAACAAGATAGATTATGCAATATGTATATAGTAGCCTCTCATTGGAGTTATTAGCTATATTCATTATTTTACAGTCTTTTGTAGTTTCCTACTTGGTAATACCGCGAATTATTACTATTGTTAGGATTAAAAACTTAATGGACAACCCCAACCAACGGAGTTCACATAAAGAGAAAACCCCTACTATGGGAGGGGTCGCCTTTTTTGCGAGCTTGCTTAGTAGTTTATATTTCTTACAAGTCTATGACTCTCAGAAATTAGGACTCTCATTAGTTATAGGTCTTCTAATTCTCTTTTATGTGGGAGTAAAAGATGACTTGGTGGGAGTAACTCCAAAAACTAAAATTATAGGACAGATACTTGCTTTTGTATTTGTCATAGATAGTAATGAATTATCTATTGATACCTTTAATGGCTTTTTAGGAATTTATGAATTACCACTTTGGTTTTCTTATTCATTAGGTGTTTTTATTATAATATCTATTGTAAATGCTTACAACCTTATTGATGGAATCAATGGTTCTGCCTCTATGGTGGGAATTATGATTTTTAGTATTTTCAGTTTTATTTTCTATCAAACCCATGATTATTATTTTGTATTACTCTCTCTAAGTAGTATAGGTTGCTTATTGGCTTTCCTTAGATATAATATCTCAAAAAAGAATGGGATATTTATGGGAGATACAGGCTCTTTACTCATAGGGTTTATTATAGGGGTATGTACACTTCGCTTTCTAAATCTTCCTGTGGATAGGCTTGCTGCTGCTGATATTAAGTATTTCAATAAGTTTGTTCTTATATTTATTATCCTATTTATCCCTTTTGTGGATACTATGCGGGTGTTTCTTATACGTGTCCTTAAGCACCGAAGTCCTTTCTTTGCCGATAGAAATCATATCCATCATATTATGATTGATTATATGGGGCTTTCTCATATACAAGCAAGTTTGCTTTTGGCTTTGTTTAATTTATTGGCCTTTGTGCTTTTCTATATAGCAAATCTTTATATACCTACTATTACACTTTTTGTAATATTAGTATTATTTGTTATTGGAACAACGCTTCTTGTCTTTTACTACAATCGTAGCTTTGCGGTACGTAGAAATAAGCAGAAGATACAAAAAATATTGGATCAGACACCTATAGGAAGAAAGAAAAAAGGTCGAAGAAAGTAGTATAGGAGTTGGAACAGAGAGCAAAAAAAGAGCAATTTGCCTTACTATAAATAAAAAAGTGAAAAGTGGTATTACACTTTTCACTTTTTTATTTTTGTCTTTTATTTCCCAAACGCTTCTATAATCTGCGTTGCTAGTTCGTCTCCTACACGTTCTTGTGCTTCAAGAGTGGCCGCTCCTATATGAGGGGAAAGGGATACGCGTGGGTGCATAAGTATTCGAATAGAGGGAGTAGGTTCGCCCTTGAATACATCTAAGCCTGCAAAGGCTACTTTCTCATGCTCTAAGGCGTGCAAGAGCGCTTCTTCATCAATCACCCCTCCACGCGCTACATTGATGATGCCTACACCATCTTTCATTAGCTGAAATTCTTTCTCTCCTATGACTACTTCTTGCTGTGCAGGGATATGTAGCGTAACAAAGTCAGCCTCTTTCAAAAGAGTTTCCTTACTGATAGTCTGTATCCTAAAATCAAGACTACGTCCGTCAAAGAAAGAGAGGGTAATAGTAGCTTCGCTTTGGAGTGGATCATGAGCGATAACCTTCATACCAAGCCCCAAGGCAATGGTAGCTACAGCTTTTCCTATACGTCCCAAGCCTATGATACCAAGGGTCTTCCCTTTGAGTTCTTGTCCTTTGGCATAGTCTTTCTTAAGAGCATCAAAGCGGGTATCTCCGTCCAATGGCATATTCCGATTGGCATCATAAAGGAAACGAACCCCTGAAAAAAGGTGGGCAAAAGTAAGCTCTGCTACTGAATGGGAGGAGGCATTAGGGGTATTGATAACCTTGATACCTTTCTCTCGGGCATAGGCTACATCTATGTTATCCATACCTACGCCACCACGCCCAATGAGCCTTAAGGAAGGGCAAGCATCTATAAGGTCTTTCTTGGCTTGGGTGGCTGAACGTACCAAGAGAATCTCCACTTGCTCCTCATTGATAAAATTGGCTAATTGGTTTTGGGCGACTTTGGTGGTAAGAACCTTAAAACCAGCAGCATCAAGTGTTTTTATAGCTTTCTCACTGAGGCCATCATTGGCTAGTATCTTCATAAATTCGTTATTTATACTGTTTTTTCGAAATGTTGCATCACTTCTATAAGCAATTGTACGCTTTCTATAGGGAGCGCATTGTAGATGGAAGCACGATACCCCCCTACACTTCTATGACCTTTGATGCCGCTAATACCAGCTTCTGCCCATAGGGCATTGAAGCGATCGCTAAGGGATTCATCTACTAAATTGAAGACAACATTCATACGCGAACGGTCTTTTACATCGGCATAGCCTTTGAATAAGGGATTACGATCAACTTCTTCGTAGAGCAGACGTGCCTTTTCCTTATTCTTAACTTCTATAGCTGCAACACCACCTTGCTTTTTAAGCCATTCCATGGTAAGCAGACAGGTGTATACGGCAAAGGTAGGAGGGGTATTAGTCATACTCTCGTTCTTGATATGTACCTGATAGTTTAGGTGAGTAGGTATCTTATGGCTTACCTTACCTAATATATCCTCACGTACGATAATCAAGGTGGTACCTACGGCGCCTATGTTCTTCTGAGCCCCTGCATAGATAAGACCAAAGTCCTCAAAAGGCATTTCCTTAGAAAAAATATCTGAACTCATATCGGCTACCAGTGGAACGGATACTTTAGGGTATTCAAAGTATTCAGTACCATATATAGTATTGTTGGTGGTGATATGTAGGTAATCGGCATCCTTAGGAAGGACGTATTCTTTAGGTATATTGCGATAGCCATTTTCTTTGGAAGAGGCTATTACTTCAGTAGCACCTACAAACTGGGCTTCTACCTCTGCCTTGTGTGCCCAAGTACCGGTGTCTATATAAGCGCCCTTGCGTTCCAATAGGTTCAAAGCGGAGGCATAGAAGTGCAAACTTGCACCACCTTGTAGGAATAAGGTTTGGTAGCCCTTACCTGTAAGACCTGCCAGTTCCAACGCCAAAGCTCTGGCGCGCTCCATAATAGCAACAAACTCTTTGCTGCGGTGGGACATCTCCAAGATGGAAAGCCCTGTGCCTTCCAACTCTATAACTGCTTGGGAGGCTTTCTCAAATACCTCTGTAGGGAGAATAGAGGGACCTGCACTAAAATTATGTTTTTTCATATTCTTTTTCTATAATAGGTAGGTGGCAAAATTAGAACTAAAAAATAAGCCAGCCAAATTAATTAATACTATTTAAGAAAGCCATAGTATCCACGCCATCTGCATAGTCAGTAAGCGACGGTACTTGGCTCTGTCCAAAACGGACAGTATGGGGAACATCACTTCCACTTACAATACATTGTATCTCTTCTTTATCTGCCTCTAGGCGTTGGTTAAGGGTAGCCATATCCTTATAACGTTCATAGAAAAGGGTGGCAATAGGGGAGGCATATTTTTCATCTTCTTTTAGTAACAAGAAGCCGTTTTCTAAGAGCTTAAAGAGGCTCATTAGGTATACAGCCTTGTTGTAATCATAGTTATTGACATACTTCTGGTGGTCTAAAAGAGTATGATAAGGGTAAATAGCTTCAAAAAAGGCGACAAAATCATAATCTTCAGGGACAAATAGTTTGGAAACACTCCTACAACCCAATCCAAAATATCTAAAGATGTCTTCACCCAATTGGAAAAGCTCCTCAGGAGTCTCTTTTCCTGTAAGCACAGCTACCGAATTACGGTTTCGGCGAATGATATGTGGTTTTTTTCCAAAATAATACTCAAAATAGCGGGCAGTATTATTACTACCTGTAGCTATAACGGCTTCAAAATCGTTGATTCTTTCTTCTGTGAAACTTACAGTTCCCTTGAATTTAGGGGCTATTTCCTCAAGTTTCTTAATCAAAAAGGGAAGTAATACTTTGTCTTGGGAGGAGAGTTTTACGATGGCTTTATGTCCTGAAAGCAATACACAGAGCAGATCATGGAAGCCGACCATGGGAATATTTCCTGCCAAGATAAGGGCTACTTGCTTAGGAGTTCTTTCTTCTATAAGATAAGTAGAGAGCCATGCTTTCAAAGAAGTTTCTTCAAGAAGGTTAGCCCAATGCTTTAGTGCAAAAAGACAGTTTTCTCTATCAAACCATGCATTCTGTTGTTCTGCTTTTTGGAGAGTTTCCTCCAAGTCTAGGTATATAGGGGCTTTCTCTCCATGTAGGAAATAGTCTGTAAGCATAGCACCTAAGGCAGCCACACCTTGTATTCTCTGTTCTAAAGTCTGCATTAAGGTTGTTTTTTCAAGCCACAAAAATACGAATTATAATTGTTAATTATTGATGGTCGATTGTTAAAATACAGACTTTTGTAATTTATATAACTAATTTATTTTCAAATATATATCAATTTCTTTCAAAATTGGAGTTGTTATAAAGCGCTATAAATGATAAGTCTTCCAAAGCTGATGAGTGCCAACTACTAAAGGGGAAAAGTTTATCTACCTTATTTATTAACAATTAACCATTAATAATTAACAATTAAAAAAAGCTACTTTGTTTTGCATAGTACTGAATTTTTTTATAACTTTGCAGGGTCAAATCAGATGATTATGGAAGCTATTAATTTAGAGAAGATCAAAACCCAAATGCGAAAAGGGGTCTTGGAGATGTGTATTCTTTCTATCATTCATAAGAAGAAGGAAGCTTATGCATCGGACATCATGGAAGCGCTTAAGGAGGCGGATATGATCGTAGTGGAGGGGACACTCTACCCGCTGATGACCCGACTGAAAAATGCCTCCTTACTTAACTATTCTTGGCGTGAATCTACCGCGGGACCGCCGAGAAAGTATTACACCCTTACCGACAAGGGCAACACCTTCCTTAACGAAGCCCTTGCCTCTTGGAACGAATTACAAACAATGATAACCAAACTTATATAATCATGGACAAAACACATAACATCAGTTTAGGCGGCTTTTCCTTTATCATAGAAAATGGCGCCGCTTCCCAGCTCTCCGCTTACCTTACTAAGGTGCGCCAATACTTAGGTCAATCTGCTGATACGGACGAAATACTCACCGATGTAGAGCAGCGCATGGCCGAGCTTCTTAAAGCACGTATGCAGAATACAGAAGTAGTTATTTCTTCAGATATAGATTACTTAATACAAGTAATGGGTAAGCCAGAACAATACGTGCAGGACGATGAGGAACTTACTTTTGAAAAACCTGCCCCAGTACTCCCACTAAGGAGCAGAAAACTTTATCGGGATATAAGCAAAGGGAGTATAGGTGGAGTGCTCTCTGGCCTAAGCTACTATTTCCACATAGATGTAACCCTCCTTAGAATCATCTATATGCTGCCTATCCTCTTGAATATCGGAATTTTATCCTTCACTTTCAACGGGTCTGCCATGTCGCTCTCTACCTTCTCTATACTCCTTTATGTGGTGCTTTGGCTAGTGATTCCACCTGCAAAAACAACTGCTGAAAGACTGGAAATGAAGGGAGTAGAGGTAAATATCGATACACTTTCTGCTTACAAAACAGAAAGTGAGACACCCCAAAGGCGTCAGTGGCTTAGAAGTACTTCCGATAAGTGGCTGATGGGGGTCTTGGGCGGATTGGCTAAGTACTTTTCTATCCCATCTATCTGGCTGAGAATAGGGGTTATCTGCTGTATGATAGCAGCTCTTATCTCTACCCACGTACGCGCACTACTTTTTGTGCTCCTCTATGGGTTCTTGGCGTACGGTCTTAAAAAGGATAATGAACCTGACAGTGAGCAGGATAAGCAACAGGATAGTATTATGCCTTTGGTGGATAATACAGCACCGCAAAGGCATTCTCGCTCTATTTTGGGTCAGTTTTTCCATATAATGTTTAAGGGGGCAAGCTATTTCTTAGTGATGATATTTATCTTTATTGTCTTTATCTTGCTCTTGATGGTGCTATCAGCCCTCTTAGGAATAGGGATTTTCAGTGGGGCTTCCTTAGTGCTCTTGCATAATTATTTAGATTTTGTCCTAACCGAGAGCTGGCAACAGGTGTTGTTTTACCTATCTACTATCCTTTTGATAGTGCTTTTTATCTCTATCTTTACCCTTTTGATAATGAAGGTGTTTTCTGCCAAGGGTTACCAAACACCTCGCTGGTGGTTTGCAGGAAATATCTTGATTACCTTGGTGAGCTTCTTGGGGGTATTTGCCTTAGTAACGAGTGCTTCAAGGAGTTTTATCTCTTACAATGCAGTAGAAGAAAAGAATCCTATCACCTTGACTTCCGATACACTCTTTGTTTATGAAAAACCAATTTTCACTAATGGCTTCTTGGTTGATAGCAAGGGGGTAGGGCGAAGTGGAGATGTACACTTCTTAGGCTTAGGTACAACCCAACAGCAAACGCCTTATTTGTTAATAAAAACAACCTCTCAAGGAAGAGACACTGATGAGGCTATAGAGAATGCCAAAAAGATAGAATACCCATTAGAGATAGTAGGGGATAGCCTAACCCTCCCTGATGGCTACTTCTTGAACAAAGGTAACCCTTATCGTATGCAGAGGGTATATGTCAAGCTCTTCCTTCCCCAAGGGAAAATGGCCAAATTCACCAAATTCCCTACCATGAAGCGTGGCAATCTATTTCCTCGTGGTATCTATAAGGCTGTCAATGACAGCATTGTAGAAGTAAAAAAGTAGAATACAATTTGCTAACTTTTTAATAAACAATTTATTGCGTCTCTACCCCGATCTTAGTCAATCCCCCCGTAGAGACGCAATTTATTGCGTCTTAACTAATTAGACGCAATTTATTGCGTCTTAATTAGGTGTAATTTATTGTTTTTTAACTAATTAGAAATAATTTATTACATCTCAACTAATTAAGAATGTAATTTTTAACCTATTGATTTATATTAGCAACTAACTCAAAATTCAAAACTCAAAACTCAGAAAAAAGTAGTATCTTTGCCCTTGTAACCATGCAATCTGTCTCGTCCATATACGATTGGACACCTCTGCTGGCGCGAGCTTGCAGTTCGTGTCTACTATAATAAGAACTTATAGCTCATTCTTAAAGGGCTAAATCCTAAAATTATGAATTTAGTAGAATTATTTTTAATACACGACAAAAAATAATATAGAAGGTACTTGACAAAAGAGCTGAAATT
>ERZ773077.3166-NODE-3166-length-10204-cov-10.097744_pt1 | contig 10204 bp, 9 predicted proteins | sample MGYA00580612_ERZ773077 | MGnify/ENA primary metagenome ERZ773077 (study PRJEB29015, sample SAMEA2737971) | human oral metagenome | biome: human oral; feature: human-associated habitat; material: dental | place: China | collected 2021 ...
AAATAATAGGAACGATAACAGTAGCATGTGTGTTAATGATGACAGCAGGTTGTGGAATAATGGGCATGGGAAGTAAATCATGGATAGAAAAACAAGTATCAGATATAGAAAAAGTCTATCCAACAGAAAATCCAGAAGACTTATTTGAAAAATTTCCAATTGGATTTAGAATAGAACAACGAAAGATATTTAAGAAAGATGGTAAAAATTATAGCGTAGAGATAGAAATGAGGGGGAATCCTAAAACCAAAAAAATAGAAGGTATAGCGAGGGAAAGTTTTACAGAATACAAACCTTTTAAGGAGACAATAGTAAAAGAGAGTAAAGTAGAATATAAAAAGGGCAAAGACTTGTTTTTGGAAAAACCCGAATTGACAGACGAGTTGTTGCCTAAAAATTATTTCTTATTTCAGAAATTGAAGTTAAATAGAGATATATTGAAAAAATTAGATATGAAAGATAAAAGTTTTAGTTTTGAAACGTATAGGTACTACATAAATTATTTGTTTTCAAGTAAAGAAATAGATGATTATCTTGGGCTAGATAAAGGTAAAGTAAGTTTAGACATAAGAGGACACTATAGCGAAAGAGATAAAACATATTTTCATTCAGTAGTAATAACAGAAGATAGAAAAGAGCTTTACTTTGGAGAAAGAATAGTAGAAAATCAAGAGGAGAAGAATGGAAAATAATACACTATACGCCTCAGATATAACTTACTAATTTGAAAAAGCAAGAATAAAGGGAGCCAGTGATGATAATATTGCAAAAGAGGCCTAAAATCAATTCCTGAAGGGGTTGAATACCTAGATGAGTTTTACGATAAAGATACAGGTACAAGCGGGACAGCATTTAAAGATAAAGATATTAGAAAATAAAGAAGATTCATTCAAAGGGGATATCTACTTTGGTCGATATGATGACGGTGGTTTTAATTCGGATTTAGATGAGATAAATACTTATAATCGAATAATGAAGCTAAATAAAGAAGATATATTTAAGGTATTGACTCAATATAATTTTTGAATAAAAAATAACACAATAAATAGAGTTAGTGAATTTTATAAAATACACGGATATGGTAATTATGACCAAGGGAAAATAGCAGTAGAAAGATTAGTAAACACTGATACAATAGCTAAAAGATACATATCTTCAGAATATACAAAAGAACAAAAGAAAAAACACCAAGAAGACTTTTTTGATTATTTAGAGAGAGGTAAATTTAAGAATGTTGAGTAGATTTTTCAAAGTAATATTATTACTATTTATGGTAGCTCCAGTAATAGTCGTTTTGTATGATGTATTAGCAGCTCCTAAAGTCTTAACAAGAGAAAACAAATAACGATAACAAATCAGAGAAAAAAGAAGAAAAATCTTCTGATAAAGAATCAAATAATACCTTACTATATGTAGGTTCAGGGCTACTAGTATTATTACTAGCGGGTGTACTATTTAGACGTCGTGGTTAATAAATAATAAAAAAGAAGTATCTTAACTCATTATGAGTAAAGATGCTTCTTTTTAAATGGAGATTGTAGGAATAAAGTATATTAATACATACCGTATAGTGTATTTGTTAAATATTGTAGCTCGATATACATAGCTAGTTATACTTGTTATGTCAAAAATAATTTAGAAATAATATATGAAATATTCTACTATATATAGTTTGGTTTATCACGTGAAAAGTATTTATGGAAATATTAAAAATGATAACAGAAATTCGTTTAAAATATAGTAACAATAATAATATTTAATAGTATGATTAGATATGGAGTAGAACAGGAGTATTCTTATAGAATATAATATACTTTTTTTAAAAAGTATGGTATATTTACATTATAACAGTAAAAATTAAGGTAGGAGAATCTATTATGAAAAAATACTGTATATTTCAAGATGAGGCTTTCCATGATTTAAAAATAACAGAAACTAAAGGAGAAACTAATTTTGATAAATATGATGCTTCTCCATATTTTGTAAATGTTTTTTTGGGAGGAGAACATAAGTTATATCAACAAATAGAAGAGAGATATTTAAATTGGGAGAGAGATAACAAAAGACTTTTAGGAATAGCGGAGAATATTGAATTTAAAGGGGAGTCTATAAAAACTAAGAATTTTAAGTTTGGCTTTGCTAGCATGGATTTAAAATATATAAAGTTTTATAAATTTTTATTTGAACTAATTAGTGTGGATAATTTAATACTTCATATTTCTACAACAAATAAATTTGAATTACTAGTAAGCAGGGTGTTTTCTACTAATTTTCTACCAATTGAATATTTATTTGGTATTGAAGAAATGAGGAAAATGGTGTATACTCTAACGAAATTTATTGATAGAAATCGAACGGACAAACTTGTAAAGCTTATGTTTGCTGATGATTCGGATAATAATGAAATTATTACAGAAATTCATGATATTTCAGTGAGTTTTCAAAAAATAAATGGATCGCATTTTCATCTCCGTAGAGAACTTCAAGCAGCTAAGTTTTTAGAATGTACTATTGACCCTTTATTTAGTAATGTTGAATCTTTACAAAAGTATGAATGGGATTACTCATGGTCTATTGAGGGCTTAAAAAATCTATTAAGTGAATTAAATATTCCCGAAAGGGGAACGGAACTGTATCTTGACGGAAAAGGGTATCGTACAGAAGGAATGTATAATGCAGTTAAAAATAATTTTAAATTTTTACAAATTGAACGAGTTGATTCACAAGACTATGCTGGCACAAGAATAGCTGATTTTCTTTCGAATTTTATTGGTAGAATGATAAAATATATTGATTTGGACACGAGAACACGTGATAGAAATAACCTAATCTATTTAGATAAATCTTGGTTTGATTTAAGGGAGGAAGCGTTTGAGTGCTATCGATTATTTGGTAAGATTTTAAGAAAGAGGCAGGACATTTATTGGACTACTCATACTGGACTATATGGAGATAAAGCAATAGCATTTTATGTTTTAATCGAATATATAACTAGTTTTGATAGTTTTAACTCTTTTTCAATTATTAGTCTTCAAGAACATGCAAAAGAAGTAAATGAATGTGTGAAAATAAAGTTATTGAAGGTGTTCGGAGAAATAAGATAAAGTGCTTTTTGGAATTAGAATGAAGGTAAAACGATTATCCGAATAATTTTAGGTAATGAATCAATAAGTAGGTTTCTGGTTGGGTTTAAGGTTTAAAATGACTTATAGTTATAGTTTGAAAGAGTTTAAAGTGATATCTTTAAAAAGAGTATTTTCAATTTTTGAGTGATATTATTCAAACGAATATATTGAGGTAAGGAAAGTAAGAGAAAGTTACTGATAAAGCTCCTGAAAAATCTTCAAGCTCAGATGATAAAGCAAAAGACCAAGCTAAATCAGAAGAGAAAACAAATAATGATAACAAATCAGAGAAAAAAGAAGAAAAATCTTCTGATAAAGAATCAAATAATACCTTACTATATGTAGGTTCAGGGCTACTAGTATTATTACTAGCGGGTGTACTATTTAGACGTCGTGGTTAATAAATAATAAAAAAGAAGTATCTTAACTCATTATGAGTAAAGATGCTTCTTATATATATAAATAAAAGAGGAGTAAGAATTATTATCTATTTTATATATTTTAGTTTAGGAGATTTGTAATTCTTTTAATTAATTTTTAATGAATCGGAGTATGATTATAGTATCAATTTACATAAGGGTGTAATATAATAATTTAAAGATAATGGAGGATTTTCCAATGAAAAAACATAGCATTTTAAATGATCCGTTCCTTAATAAAGGAACTGCCTTTACACAGGAGGAGCGAAAGGAACTAGACCTTATTGGGTTATTGCCCCCTTATATTCAAACTATTGAAGAACAAGCGGCACAAACCTATGCGCAAATGCAAACAAAAGTAAACGATTTAGAAAAACGTCTATTTTTGATGGAGATTTTTAATACAAATCGCACGCTTTTCTATTATTTATTCTCTCAACACTTAGAAGAGTTCAATCCAATTGTGTATGACCCAACAATTGCAGATACTATCGAGGGTTATAGCGATCTTTTTGTTGAGCCACAATATGCAGGATATCTAGATATTAATCATCCTGAAAATATAGAAGAAACCCTTAAAAATGCAGCAGATAACCGTGATATACGTCTAATAGTAGTTACTGATGCAGAAGGTATATTGGGGATTGGAGATTGGGGTGTTAATGGAGTAGATATTTCTGTAGGTAAACTTATGGTCTACACAGGAGCGGCAGGAATTGATCCTTCTATGGTTCTTCCGTTAGTTATTGATGCAGGAACAAATCGTGAGGAATTACGTAATAATCCGAATTATCTAGGTAATCGTCATGAACGTGTACGAGGAGAGCGATATTATGAGTTTATTGACCAATTCGTCCAAACTGCTGAACGTTTATTCCCTAAACTTTATTTACATTGGGAAGACTTCGGGCGAATGAATGCGGCGAATATACTGGAAAAATATCGAAAAAACATCCCAACATTTAATGATGATATTCAAGGGACAGGTATCGTAACTCTAGGAGGTATTTTTGGAGCTATGGATATTACAGGTGAAAAATTAGTTGACCAAGTATATCTTTGTTATGGTGGGGGAACTGCAGGTGCAGGAATTGCATCACGTGTACTACGTGAGATGGTAAGTCAAGGGTTATCTGAAGAAGAAGCATATGAACGTTTCTTTATGGTAGATAAACAAGGACTTCTCTTCGATGATATGGATGATTTAACTCCTGAACAAAAACCGTTTGCTAAAAACCGTGCTAATTTTCCAAATGCTGATAAATTAACAGATTTATTAGAAGTTGTTAAAACTGTTAAACCAACTATTCTAGTAGGAACTTCGACACAGCCGAATACTTTTACTAAGGAGGTAGTCGAAGCTATGTGTCAAAATACTGAGCGTCCATGTATATTTCCGTTATCAAATCCTACTAAATTAGCAGAAGCATCAGCAGAAGATTTGATTGTTTGGTCTGATGGTAAAGCGTTTGTAGCAACAGGTATTCCTTCTGATAATGTTATATATAAAGGTGTGGAGTACATTATTGGTCAAGCTAACAATGCCCTTATATATCCAGGGTTAGGGCTTGGAGTGTTAGCATCAGAAGCTAGCCTTTTAACAGATGAAATGATTGGTGCAGCGGCACACTCATTAAGTGGAATTACAGATATTACTAAACCTGGAGCTCCAGTGTTACCTCCGTTCAAATATGTTGCAGATGTTTCTATTAAAGTAGCAGAAGCGGTCGCTAAAAAAGCACAAGAACAAGGATTGGCTCGAGCTCAAGAAAAAGATATGGCGAAAGCGGTTCGAGATTTTAAATGGATTCCAAAGTATAAATAATTAAAAAGAAGTATCTTAACTCATTATGAGTAAAGATACTTCTTTTTAAAATATAGATTTGTAAAATTCTCCCCAGTCATGCATACTCTTAATAATAGGGTCTAGAGTTTTCCCTAAATCTGTAAGTCTGTATTCGACGCGAGGTGGCACTTCTGGGAAAACTTCTCTTTCTATAATTCCTTTCTCCTCTAACGAGCGAAGGTTGGCAGTTAATACTTTTTGGCTGACTCCATTAAGTGATTTTTTTAATTCTCCAAAACGTTTAGTACCGGTAAATAAATCTCTTAAAATTAGTATCGTCCACTTGTTACTCAGTAAAAGTAATGTGACTTCAACAGGACAAGCAGGAAGATTTGAAAGTAGTTTTTTATTCGGCATATTATTCTCCTAAAATAATCATATATATTGATTTTATATTATATATAATTAAGGTCAAGATAAAATAGGTTGATATATTTAAAAATTTTTTCTTGATAAATATATTCTTCTACTTAGCTCGTTGTGGAAATAACACAGCTAACCCTTGATTATATACTGCTTGTATCAATGATGGCCAAGCATTTTTTGTGGCTTTTGGTTCCTTTCCTTTTGCGATATTTTGCATAAGAACTTGATAATATACAATACCAAGGAGAGAGCCAAATATTTTATCTAACTTCTTAACTCCTGTTGATACACGTGTAGTTTCTACAATAGTGTAAGTTCCTTGTTTTATTTTATTAGGTATATTTGGATCAATTGTCAGTGGACGAGCGATACCTATAAAATCAGTAGTATTATCATTTAATAATGTGTTCATCGCATTAATAGATCGGATACCGCCAGTAACGACAACAGGGATTTCAATTTTTTGTTTTAGTTTTTTGCTGTATTCTGCGAAAAATACTTGATTAGTAGATTTACTTGTAGCGCCCATCATCGCAGGTCTTTCATATGTTCCTCCTGAAATTTCAACAAAGTCTAGACCTAAGTTAGCTAATTCAATTATAGTTTTTAAAGAATCTTCTTCTGTAAGTCCATCTTCCTTAAAGTCGGTAGAGTTAATTTTTATTCCGATAGTAAAATCTTTTCCTAATTCTTCTCTCATCCCAAGGTAAATTTCTTTTAAAAATCTCATTCTATTTTCTAGAGAACCACCATATTTATCAGTTCTTCTATTATCGTGTGGAGATAAAAATTGACTAATTAAATAACCGTGTGCTGCGTGAATTTGAACCCCAGAGAAACCTGCTTCTTTTGCAACCTTCGCAGAAGTTACAAATTTTTGAACAAGTTCTTCAACTTCACTAGTCGTCAGTGCGCGTGGAGTACTAAATAATTTATTAAGGCCATTTCCTAAAGGTATAGTGCTAGGTGCAACTGTCTCTTTAGCTATAGTTTTTGGGACTTGTTTACCAGGGTGATTTAATTGCACCATAACCTTAGCACCGTGTTGCTGACCTTGTTTTGCCCAATTTTTAAGAATTTCCATATTAGAATTTTTATCAAAAACTATATTTCCTGGTTCTGCAGTTCCTTTAGGGTCTACCATGATATTCCCTGTAATAATTAATCCAGTTCCTCCTTCAGCCCAACGTTTGTATAATGTAGCAATATTCTTTTTAGGTTGAAAATCTCTTGTGCCCATTCCTTCACTCATAGCCGATTTAAAAAATCTATTTTTTATAGTAGTTCCATTTGGTAATGTGATAGGGGTGAATAGTAAGTTTTCTGTCATTTTTTTATCTCCTTACTTTTATATGTTTAAACTATTCTACTATAATAAAAAATATTTAGCAATATAAAAAGGGCGTTAAAATTAGGGTGATTAAATAGTTTATTTAGAATTTATTAATTAATGGTAACTTTAAAGTAACTTACAGATGTTAAAGTGCCTACTTGTTAACTGGAAATCATGGTGTTAATATATAATTGAAATTAAAGAGATAGAGAGTTGGAAAAAAATGGATAAAATTTTACAAGCGAAAAAATTAATTGAAGAAGCAGACGCAATAGTAATAGGAGCTGGTGCAGGGCTTTCTGCAGCCGCAGGTATGACATATAGTGGAGAACGTTTTGAAAAGAATTTTGGAGAATATATAGCTAAATATGGGATGACTGACCTGTATTTGTCAGGTTTTTATCCGTTTGAAACATCAGAAGAAAAATGGGCATATTGGAGTAAACACATATCGTTAAATCACTATGATGAGGAAGGTTTGGAGTTATATAGAGATTTGCATGATATAGTAAAAAATAAAGACTACTTTGTAATTACGACTAATGTGGATAGCCAATTTGAGAAAACTGGTTTTGGTAAAGATAAAATTTTTGAGGTTCAAGGTAATTATGGAGAATTTCAATGTAGCACTCCTTGCCATAATAATGTTTATAATAATAAAGAACAAATATTAGAAATGCTAAAAGAACAGAAAGATTTAAAAATACCAACAAGATTGATTCCAAAATGTTCAGTTTGCGGAGAAGAAATGGCTATGCATCTTCGTATAGATGGCACATTTGTAGAAACGAAAGAATGGCATAAACAAAGTGATGCGTTCTACGATTTTTTAAACAAGAACCAAGATAAAAAAATTGTCTTATTAGAGCTTGGAGTAGGTTTTAACACGCCGACAATAATCAGATTTCCATTTGAAAGATTAAATAAAATCCTACCAAATGCTTCATTGATTCGTGTTAATAAAGAAAATTTTGAAGCTGAAGGGGTATTAACAATAACTAATCCGATGGATAAAGTTTTTGCTGAGTGGAAGAAATAGTATAGAATGAAGATAGGTCAAGTATTAAAAAATATTAAGAAAAGAAGGTGATTGGAATGGATAAATTAGAGTATTTAATAAAAACATTAAATTCTAATGTAGCAATTCCTCAAGATAAAAAAGGAAAAGAAGATTTACTTAGAACGCTAATGAACGTTTGGGAAGTTGAGGAATTACCTGATGAATTTTACAGACTTCAAGATGAATATTTACAGGAAAAGTTAGCTCAAACGGAGTTAACAAACCTAGAACAATTAACAGAAGTAGAGAAAAATATTTATCTTTGGCAAGGTGATATAACAACGCTTAAAGTTGATGACATTGTCAATGCAGCAAATAAAGCTTTGCTTGGATGTTTCATCCCACATCACCGTTGTATAGATAACGCAATTCACTCTAAAGCAGGAGTACAATTAAGACAAGAGTGTTTTGATATTATGCAAAAGCAGGGAGAATATGAAAAAACAGGACAAGCAAAACTGACAAGTGGTTATAATTTACCAGCAAAGTATGTATTACACACGGTAGGTCCGATAATTTACGATAAGGTAGAAGAAAGCGATAAAGAATTGCTTGCATCATGTTATAGAAATTGTTTAGAACTTGCAGTAAAAAATGGTATAAAGTCTGTTGCGTTTTGTTGTATAAGTACGGGAGAATTTCGTTTTCCTAATGAACTAGCTGCAGAAATAGCAGTATCAACGGTGAGAACATTCATTAAAAACCATCCTGAAAGTGAAATCAAGGTAGTATTTAATGTTTTTAAAGACAGTGATTTTAATATTTATAGAAAAATTTTAGATTAAGACTTTACTGATAAAATAGCGAGTAGATATATTAAAGATTCACAATTTGTGAGTCTTTTTTCTTTGACAAAAAAGAGATTTAATTTTATAATAGTTCTAAATAGAACGATTAAAAAAGAGAGAAGAAAAATGAATTTTTGGGATCAACATAAAACAATCACTTGTTATTATGCGATGCTTACTAAATCTGTTTGTGATAAATTCAACCTAACCCAGATGGAGTATGCTATATTGATGTTTTTGCATAATAATCCACAGTATAATACGGCTGCTGATATAGTGAGGGAACGCAAGTCTACAAAATCACATGTATCAACTACGTTAAAATTGCTGGAAGATAATGGCTTTGTTATGAAAAAACAGAGTGCAGATAATAAGAAAAGAATAGAAATAGTATTGTTAGAGCCAGCGCAAGAAATAATTCAAGCAGGGCTTAATGTGCAAAAAGAATTTATCCAAAATATGTTTCAAGGACTTACAGAAGAAGAAATGGCTATTTGGAAAAATATTTTTGTTAAGATGTGTGATAATGCTGAAAAATGTTTACAGGATAGATAAGAATGGAGATGAAACCATGTTTAGTGTAAAAAAGAGAACTCTTTTATTAATAGCGGGAATAGTGTGGTTTATAGCGGGATTTAATGTAGCGAGATTAGGGTTTTTATCATATTTTATGATAAAATCTCAGTGGTATTTCTATATATTTTCTATAATAGTTTTCTCTTTATTTGCGAAAATGTTTTTCAAAATGAGTATGAATCATACTAAAAGGATAGTTGCGTATGAAGATTACAGACCATTTTGGCACTTTTTCGATTTAAAGTCGTATATTATTATGACTTGTATGATGAGTATGGGAATAGGTTTCAGAATAATGGGGATTTTCCCAGATAATTTTGTTGCATATTTTTACTCTGGACTTGGTTGTGCGTTAGCATTAGCTGGGGTGTTGTTCTTTAGAAATTATCTTTGTTATGCAGAAATAGTGAAAAAATAACTACGAGATTTTAACAATATTGATTATAGTTGATTAAGGAAGTTTTTAATAATTTTTAAAAAGACTCGCAAATTTTACGAGTCTTTTTTCTAAATTATACTTATTCATCTTTTGCGAAAAATTCAGTTGCACGAACAGCGCGCTTCCAACCTTTGTATAATTTTTCACGTTCATTCTCTTTCATGGCTGGAACAAATAACTTTCCAGCAGAGTTAAGGTTTTTAATTTCTTCAAGGTTTTTCCAATATCCAGTTGCTAGTCCAGCAAAGAATG
>ERZ773077.3171-NODE-3171-length-10194-cov-3.212250_pt1 | contig 10194 bp, 10 predicted proteins | sample MGYA00580612_ERZ773077 | MGnify/ENA primary metagenome ERZ773077 (study PRJEB29015, sample SAMEA2737971) | human oral metagenome | biome: human oral; feature: human-associated habitat; material: dental | place: China | collected 2021 ...
AAATTTTAAATATTGAAAATGAATAAAAAATATGTTATACTAAATTATAAAAATTGCTAGACAAAGAGACAAGAAAAGTCAGGACTACCACAAATGCCTGACTTTTTTATTTCTCAATTTTACCACTCTGTAAATAACTTAAAAAATATGGTACAATATACAATAGAATTCAATAACCATAAGGAAAAATATAAGGGGAATGTGATGGAAAAGATTTATAAAATTGTAGCTGAAGAATTAAAAATACCAGTTGATAAAGTTGAAAACACAATAAAACTTTTAGATGATGGAGCTACTATACCTTTTGTTGCAAGATATAGAAAAGAAATAACAGGAAATTTAGATGAAGTACAAATAGGAGATATTTTACAAAAGGTTGAATATTTAAGAAATTTAGAAGAAAGAAAAGAAGAAGTAATAAGACTGATTGAAGAACAAGGAAAATTAACAGAAGAATTAAGAAACAGCATAATAGAAGCAAAAATTTTACAAGAAGTTGAGGATATTTATTTTCCATATAGAAAGAAAAAGAAAACAAAGGCTGATATTGCTAAAGAAAGAGGTTTAGAACCATTATCAGAAAAATTTTATTCATTAAATAATTTAGAAGAAATTATTAATCAATTTATTGATCATTATACCAATAAAGAAATTGAACTCTACACTCCTACCATCTACGGCAAAATCTCCCAAAAAGAATTTATTCTCAAAGAAATGGAAAGCAGCAATGGAAATTTTTGCAAAAAAGTATTTCCTCAGTACGCAAGATATATCCAAACTAGGGATTTAAGCAAAGTAGATATCAGCACGGTTTCAAATTCTGATTTTATCCAAAGAATTACGCTCGAAAAAAACAAAAATGCACTAGCCATAAAAACAGCCTCCGAGGTAGGTAGCGTAAAACAAGCTACCGAGATATTTGAGGTCATAAACGCTATGCCTAACATCCCAACCGTAACCCTCAACTCCCACACCTACGACATAAGAAACCTTTCAAATTTAGAGATAAGAAACGCAATCGATAAGATACCTCAGGTATCTTTCCTACTTTCCAATATCCTGATAAGAACAGGCGAAGAGCTGGATCTGGGAAGCAAAGGAATATATAAAGTAAAAAGCGGAGATACCCTCTCAACCATAGCGCAGAGAAACGGTATGGTTACTAAAGAGCTACTAAAGCTAAACACTTGGCTGGCAGATGAAGGCAGAGTAAAATTCCTAAAAAACAAGGTATTGGTAGAATCAAACATACTGGAACTAAACGAGATAGATCACGTCCTAGTAGGCGATAGAAACGCAGAAAATATACTCATAGACGCAAACAAAGGAGACAATACTCTAGTGGGCGGTAATAAAAAGATATCCTAAATGTGGGCGTAACAATAGTAAAGATTCAAAAGAGTTCTATCATATTTTATTAAAGATAATAGGAGTTCTTTGGGTGGCAATGTAAGTCGTAGCTAAAACTACGTTTAAGTTATTATAGTTTGTATTTTTGTCTTATCAATCTAAGAAAAGTGATGTATGGGTGGGTGGTGGAAATAAAATTTAAGAAATTTAAGCCCTAAAAAGGGCTTAAAAATTATAGTCCTTCAAAAGGATTAGTTACTACGTCGTCGCGATCGACTACGTAAGGTATCAAAGCTGCTTGGCGAGCGCGCTTGATAGCCTTTTCGACCATCTCTTGGTATTTTTTAGAAGTGCCGGTTAGGCGTCTTGGCATGATTTTAAATCTCTCTGACAAGCAGTACTTCAAAAGCGAAGTGTCCTTGTAGTCGATAAAATCTATCTTTGCCTCTGTAAATTTGCAGTATTTGCGTGAATATTTTCTTTTTTCAGCCATCGTTTTTTCCTTAATTAAAATGGTATCGTTTCGTCGCCGTCATCGTATTTGTCGGCATCTATATCTATTTCTCGGACGTTATCGCCATAGTATTCGTCTTTTGGCTGTTGCTTTTGTTGCTGCGGTTTATTAAAATTTTGCCTTTGCGCGCCGCCTTGAGCGTAGCTATTTTGCTGATTTTGTCCGCCTTGATAGCCGCCGCCGTAGCTGTTATTTTGGTAACCGCCTTGCTGATAGCCTTGATTACTATTTTGATTATATCCGCCTTGCTGTTGTCCTCCGCCTAGCATCTCCATATTTTCCACACTGATTGTGTGCTTGCTTCTGTTTTGTCCGTTATTATCCGTCCACTGGTCGAATTTTAGGCGACCCTCGACTAGAAGCTTTGAACCTTTGGAAAGATATTGGTTTGCTATCTCTGCTTGTTTTCCGAAAAATGTAATGTCAATAAAGCACGTTTCTTCGCGTTTTTCGCCGTTTACGTTAAATTTTCTAGTTACGGCGATGGCGCTGTTGCCTATGGCTGCGCCCGCAGTCGTATATCTAAGCTCGATATCTCGTGTCAAATTTCCTACTAAAACGACTCTATTAAACATTTTTTGTCCTTATTCTTGCGTTGTCGGAGCTTCTTCTGCTTTGACTTTCGGTTCTTTTTTGTTTAGTTTGATGCCCTTGCTCATCTTTTCCCAAGCGGCGATCTCTTTTTTGTTTTCAAATTTGACCGTTAAGAATTTGATGATATCTTCGGTGATTCTGATGATACGCTCGACCTCGGCAATAGCCTGGGTTGGAGCTTCGAAATACACGACGAAATAAGTTCCGCGCTCGTATTTTTTTACGGTGTAGGCTAGTTTTCTAGTGCCCATAGACTGAACAGACGCGATATTTGCACCGTTTTTGGTTAGGATTTCTTTAACGAAATCAACTTTTGCGCTTACTTCTTCTTCCGTCAAAGTAGGCTTCAAAATGAATAAAAGCTCGTAGTGCTTCATTGATTCTCCTTGTGGGTATTAAGCTCGCTTGCGCGGTTGCAAACGGGCAAGGAAGTCTTTCGACAAGAGCTGATTTTATCTTTTTTTTACTTAATATTTGCTGTTTTTGCCGATAAGGTTTTGTAGGCCCAGCACGCAGGAGAGTAGAAAAGTTTTTTTATCGAGGGCAGAGTTTGTTTTTAGCTCAAATTCCGCCAAATTTAACGCGGTAAATATTTCCCTATACGCTTTTAAATTTACAGCCAGACACTGCCTTTTTAGTTCGTTTGCGACGTTTGGCGGCGGCGCATAGCCGAGCGTTTCTTTTATGTCAAATTTACCTGTTATTTTGATGCCGGCATGTAGCTTAAAAAGTCTAAAAAACGCGCGGTAAAGGGAGTTTATAAATAAAATTTCATTAAAATTTCCATCATCCGCGCAGGAGAAAAAATCAGCTCTGATATCTTTTAGCGCGATAAATTTATCGAAAAAATCGTCAAAACTAACGCTTGATAGCGAAAAGACCAAGCTTCTCACGATATTTTCGTTTATGGGTTCGTTTAGAGAGGCTAGTTTGTTTAGCTCGCTTGCAGCCAGATATAAATTTTCGTTATGTATGCGGTAGAGTTCAAAAAGCGCGTTTTTTGTGATGTTTAGGCTCATTTTTGCGGCTTGTCTGCCGAGTAAATTTACGGCTTCTTCGGGCGAGCCGGGTTTAAAAAATCTTGCAAAATTTACCCCAAAAGCCTTTTGCGTATCAAAAACGGCTTTGGCGTCGGACTCAAAAAGCTCAAAAATAAATACGCCGCCGTTTTTGCAACCGTCTATCAGGATTTTTAGCTCTTTTGCGGGGATTTTTTTATCGCTTTTTACGTGCAAAAGCGGACTGCCGCCAAAAAGCGAAGGCTCGCAAAGATGCGCTCGCGCAGCGTCAAAATCGTACTCGTCGTAGTAAAGGCTCAAAATTTCGAAATCTTTAAATTTGGCTAAAATTTCCTTTGCAAAAAGCTCGATTTGGTATTCGTCCGCTCCGTAAAGCAAGAAATAATTTGGAAATTTAGCCGAATTTAGCGCGGCTTCAAGCTCTTTTCTATACATCGATTTTCTTTACGACTTTGCCGAAAATTTCGGCCGTTGCGATATTTGCGTCCGTGATTTCGACGATGACTTTTTGTAGCAAATTTACGCCGTACGCGCCCAAAAATATCCTGGCGCCCTTTATCTCGTCGTCAAGCCTAGCGACCGCAACGTTTTGATTTTCGCCGATATAGGCGCTAAATCGCTGTCCGATGCGCTCTTGCGCCCAGCGCGCAAATTTCCTATCCATAAAGTCAAATGCGACCCTGTCGGCTTCGCGCTCGAGTTCGCTTAAATTTAAACAAGTCGCTTCGATATTTAAAAGCAGATAGTTGAAAAATTTCTCGTCATTGCGCAGTTTGGCCTTTAAAAGGCGGTGCAGCGTAAGGTCGGAGTAGCGGCGGATCGGGCTCGTAAAGTGCGTGTAGCGCTCAAAACCTAGCCCGAAGTGGCCTAAATTTTGCGCGCCGTATTCGGCCTTTTTTTGAGATTTTATGATGAGTTTGTCGATCTCCTCGCGGTTGCCTACTGCATCGGCCTGCGCCTGGATTTTGCGAACCAAATTTGCGATATCGCTCTCATAAACGAAGTCAAAGCCCAAAGCGCCGAGATCTTCTAGTAAAATTTGTATTTTTCGCAGATCCGGCGAGCCGTGATTTCTAAAAACGCCTTTGCCGATGCGTTTTGCCGCCGCGACGTTGGCTAGCAGCATGCAGTCCTCGACTAGTCTGTGCGAGTCCGTATCGGTCTCAAATCTCGTAGAGGCAAGCCTGCCGTCCGCGTCAAGGCTCATGCGAAGTTCCTGCGTCCTAAAGTCAAATGCGTTTTTTAGGCGTTTTTTGCGTAGGCGCGAGGTGAGTGCGAAAAGAGGTTTTATCCAGCAGGTTTCATCCTCGCGTTCGCCGCGTAAAATTTGATCGACCTCGTCGTAGTTAAAGCGTCTTTTTGAGGCGATTAGAGCTTCTAGGAGCTCTTCTTTTACGACTTCACCCTCTTCGTCTAGCGTGATTTTGAAACAAAACGCAAGGCGCGCGACGTTTGGCTTTAAAGAGCAGATGTTTTCGCTCAAATTTCGCGGCAGCATCGGTACGGCTTTGTGCGGAAAATATATCGAAAATCCGCGCGTTTTGGCCTCGGCGTCTATCGGAGAGTAGGGCGTGACGTATTCGCTAACGTCTGCGATCGCGACGTAAATTTCGCGCTTTTTCTCGTCAAAATATATCGCGTCGTCAAAGTCTTTGGCGTCTACCGGATCGATCGTGCAAAAAGGTAATTCCCTTAAATCTACCCTTTGCGGATACATCGAGGCATCGACCTCGTCGCCCCACGCTAGAGCTTCAGCTTCGCACTCCTCGTTAAATTCGTTGTTTTTGTTAAATACGGCGAGCGAGATTTTTTCGTCGCTGAGCGGGTCGTTGATATTGTCGATGACTTCGACTATTTCGTTGTTTAGATTGCCGATTTTTAGTAGAGTGCCGGGCGGCAGCATTTTTAGCGATTTTTGCGAGGCTTTTAGAGCCGAGCTGAGCGCGGTTTTTACGTTTACGCCAAGGATTGCCGAGCCTATTTGCTTGGTATAGACTACGCTCGTTTCGTTGGCGAGTTTTAGCGTCATCACGACTTTGGCGCTTTGGCGTTTTTTCTTTAGCGGCAAAAGCTTTGCCAGCACGATGTCGCCGTAGTGCGAGGCGTTTAAATTTTTATTTTCTATTATTATATCTTGCTTGAAGCGTTTGTCGTAAGGCGCCAAAAAGCCCGTGCCGTTTGCGCTTATATCGAGTTTGCCGCAGACAAAGCCGTTATTTAGATAGTAGCGATCTTTGTGGCGGCTTACGGCGTTTAAATTTAGTAAATTTCGTAGGATTTCTTTATCGGAGGAGGCGACTTCCTTTTCGCTCACTCCGTCAAGTAGTTTGGTTAAAAATTCTTTCACAAATTAGCTTTAACTTTTGCGACGGCTTCTAGGAATTTATCTTGCGCAAAGCCGTATTCGTCGAGGCACATTAACGTATTTTGCAGATTGTCGTCGTTTAGTTGGTTAAAGATATTGACAGCATTTTTTACGACTTTAAGCGCTTTTGAGTAGCTTTTTATGTGTTCAGGCGCATCGTCCGGGTTGTTTGAATATAAAATCGCGTCGACAAGCTCGGGCTCAAGGTTCCATTGCTCGAAAATTTTAGCGGTCACGGTTTCGTTTGAGATACCAACCATCTCGTTTTCTAGCTCCGATAGATCAAATGGGCTTGATATGCTTTTTAATTTTGCCTTAAATTCATCAGCTTTTCCTGTTTCGTTTAGCTCGTTGGATATAACGATTTTGCCGACTTCTAGCATGAACGAAGCAGGGCTTAAAACTGTAAGCTCGCTAGCGTTGATTTTTGAATACCAGTTATACATCAAAGCATTTTGCATTATAGAAATATTTAAAAAATCTTGACTAGTGATACCGTAAGGATCTAAATTTATCTTAAAGCTTTTTTTGACTGCGCTTGATAGAGCGAAACCGCGTATAGTCGCCATGCCAAATAGCGTAACGGCTCTTGATATCGTAGTAATCTCTCTGCTAAATCCATAAAGTGGAGAGTTTGCCGAGCGCAGTATATTCGCCGTTAGCATCGGGTCTTTTTCGACGATTTGAGATAGTTCGTTGAGCGAGCTATTTTCGTCTGAGCAAACGGTTTGAATTTTTATTATCGTATCGTCAAGTGGTGGAAGAGCTTTTATATGTTTATAAATTGATTCATTCATTTTCTACACTTTGCATCAAGATTTCATGAGTGACAATTCTACACTAAAAGGCTTTTTAAAAAACTTAAATATACGCGTTAAGCTTATTTTAGCGACTAAATAGTATAATCTCGCAAATTTTTTAAAAGGAGAGAATATGGCAGTAAGCATTTACTATGACAAAGATTGCGATTTGAGCTTGATTAGAAGCAAAACCGTGGCAATGATAGGTTTTGGCTCGCAAGGACACGCGCATGCTGAAAATTTACGCGATAGCGGCGTAAAGGTGATCGTGGGTCTGGCAAAGGGCGGTAAAAGTTGGGCGAAGGCTGAAGCAAAGGGCTTTGAGGTAAAAACGGTAGCCGAAGCCGCAAAGGCTGCAAACGTCATAATGATACTGACTCCGGATGAGCTTCAAGCAGAAATTTTTGAAAGAGATATAAGGCCGAATTTAAACGAAGGCGATGCGATAGCCTTTGGACACGGCTTTAACGTGCATTTTGGACAGATCAAAGCTCCTGAAGGCATCGATGTCATCATGATCGCCCCAAAAGCGCCTGGCCATACCGTAAGGAGCGAATTTGTACGAGGCGGCGGCATCCCTGATCTAATCGCCGTAGAGCAAAACGCAAGCGGAAAGGCTAAAGAGCTAGCTCTAAGCTACGCTAGTGCGATCGGCGGCGGCAGAACGGGCATCATAGAAACTACCTTTAAAGATGAAACCGAGACCGATCTTTTCGGCGAGCAGGCGGTGCTTTGCGGCGGGCTTTGTGCGCTGGTAAACGCGGGCTTTGAGACGCTGGTAGATGCCGGATACGAGCCTGAGATGGCGTATTTTGAGTGCTTGCACGAGCTAAAACTAATCGTGGATCTAATGTATCAAGGCGGTATGGCCGATATGCGCTACTCTATCTCAAACACCGCAGAGTACGGCGACTACGTGAGCGGACCGCGCGTCATCGGCGAAGACAGCAAAAAAGCGATGAAGGAAATTTTAAAAGAGATCCAAAACGGTAAATTTGCAAAAGACTTTATCCTCGAGCGCAAGGCCGGATACGTCCGCATGAACGCAGAGCGCGGCATCGCCGAAAGAAGCCTACTAAATCAAACCGGCAAAAAACTACGCTCCATGATGCCTTGGATCAGTGCGGGCAAACTCATCGATCAAAGCAAAAACTAATTGAACTCGAAACCTAGAAAAAAGGCCGCGAAAAGGCGCTCCAAAAAGGGGCGCTCGCGCGGCGGCCTAAAGCTACTACTTTCCGCTTTTCTCATCGCCTGTATCTTGCTTGTCGGGGCGTTTTATCTGCTGGACGTCAGAGTAAAAGTTAAGAGCGACAACGCGCTAATCGCTAAAATCGAGCAGTATTTCGGCAATAAAAGCGAGCCCGAGCAAAAGCAAAATTTAAGCCACAAGCCAAGTCTTTCGGCCTCAAACGACTCCGAAAAAGTCACCATAAAAGACGCGCAAGCCGCATCGGGCGTGCACTCAAGAGCAAATTTGACCGATATAAAGGCACTTTTTGACGAGGCGGAAGCTAAAGGTAAAGTAAAAATCGGCGGCGAAAAAGCTAAAGTTGAGGGGAAAAGCGATTTAAATTCGCCAAACGAGCAGGCTAAATTTGACAAAAACGTACAGGGCGCGCCTGCAACCAAAGATAAAATCTCGCCCGAGAGCGTAAATTTAGACTCCCGCGATACATCCGAGCTTGACGGGGCGAGCGCTAAAAAGGTAGACGAGTTAAATTTGGCAAATTTAAGCTCTAAAAACGAATCCGCTAAATCCGCTCAAAATAGCGGCGATACCGTCAAATTTGACGCCTCGCAAACGCCTCGGCGAACGCATATTTTTGCAAATTCCGAAGCTGTGATCTTTGACGATACGCCTATGTCGCAGGCGCAAAATAACCACCTCGAGCAAGCGCTAAAAAAAGAAAAAATCCATATCGAATTTAGCGACGTAAACGATCAGACGGGGCAGGTCGAAGTAAAATTTGACGCCGAAAATGCGCCGCAAAGCACCGAGAAAAACGAGCAAGAAAAGATCGAAAAAGAAAAGCCTAAAAAAGACGAAAAAGCTAAATTTGCAGACACAAAAAGGACGGATAAAAAAAGCGCGACCGAGGCAAATAAGGTAAAGGCTGCCGTAAAAGCGGGCTACAAACCGCGTCTAGTCATCATCATCGACGACGTGGCGTACAAACACCAAGCAGACGCGATAAAATCGGTAAATCTAAAGCTCACGCCGTCATTTTTCCCTGCGACCTCCGCCCACCCAGAGACGCCTGTTTTGGCGCGGCGTTTTAGCTTTTATATGATCCACCTGCCTATGCAGGCTCTAGGCGGCTTTAAGGGCGCTGAAATCGGCACTCTCACGGTCGACGACGATTACGAAAAGATCGCAAAAAAACTGCAAAGCATCAAGCGAGACTTTCCGAATCTAAAATACATCAACAACCACACGGGTAGCCGCTTTACGAGCGACGCGGCCGCGATGGATAGGATGATGCGGGCGGTGCGGGACGAAAATTTAATATTTGTCGATAGCAAGACGACCTCGCCGACTAAGGTCTACGGCGCAGCAAAAAAATACTCGATGCCATACATCGCGCGCGACGTGTTTTTGGATCACGACGGATCAAAAGCGGCCGTGCGAAAGCAGCTAAAATACGCCGTCGAGCTAGCCAAAAAGCGCTCATACGCCATCGCGATCGGCCACCCGCACAAAAATACGCTCGAAGTCCTGCAAGAAAGCGCCAAATTCCTGCAAGAGGTCGAGGTCGTCTATCTAAAGGATCTTTTTTGAACGTCTTAACCGAGCTTCCACGCGGCCTTTTGCGTCTTAAAAAGCCGCCGGCAAAGCTCTATTCCGAGGGAAATTTAGCCCTGCTTGAGCGTCCGATGGTCTCGATCGTTGGATCTAGAAAGGCTAGCGCCTACACCAGGCAGTGCGTAGAGGCGCTGGCTAGGACGCTCGCAAGCAGCGGCGTTTGCGTGGTTAGCGGAGCGGCCATCGGCGTAGATATCGCCGCGCATAGGGGCGCATATCCGTATACGGTTGCCGTTTTTGGCAACGGACTAAACAAAATATACCCGCCAAGCAACGCCAAAATCATCAAAGAAATATATCAAAACGCGCTGGCTCTGAGCGAATACGCCCCCGATGAGCCGCCGCTTGCTTATAGATTTTTGGAGCGAAACCGCATCGTAGTCGCGCTCTCGCAGGCTCTAGTCGTGGCGCAGGCCGACGCTAAAAGCGGCTCGATGCAAAGTGCGCGCATGGCAAAAGAGCTTGGTGTGCCGATATTTACGCTGCCTCAGCGCCTAGGCGAGAGCGACGGGACAAACGAGCTAATAGCTAGCGGCGCGGCAAATTTAATAAACGATTTTAACGAATTTGCGCTTCGTTTCGGCGGCAAACCCGCGCCCGCGCAAGAGGATGAGGTGATAAAATTTTGTAAAAACGGCGCGAGCCTTGATGCGGCTTTGGCGAAATTCGGCGATAAAATTTATGAATACGAACTCGAAGGCAAACTGCGAATATCTGGGCTTACGGTGTTTGCGGAGTAAATTTGC
>ERZ773077.3177-NODE-3177-length-10186-cov-4.482282_pt1 | contig 10186 bp, 8 predicted proteins | sample MGYA00580612_ERZ773077 | MGnify/ENA primary metagenome ERZ773077 (study PRJEB29015, sample SAMEA2737971) | human oral metagenome | biome: human oral; feature: human-associated habitat; material: dental | place: China | collected 2021 ...
CGTGATGGATGATGAGCCCGTTCTCAAATATTCTATCAGCCAAGGTCAAAAATTAAAAACGCCAATCGCTGGAACTCCAATCGGTGAAACAGCCTTTGCGGTCAAGAAAGGCAGCAATCCTGAATTGATCCAGATGTTCAATGAGGGACTTGCCAACCTTAAGGCGAATGGAGAATTCCAAAAGATTCTGGATAAATACCTAGCAAGCGACTCTACTACCGCAACCTCAACTGCTGATGAAACGACTATTTGGGGCTTGTTGAAAAACAACTATAAACAACTCCTCAGCGGACTTGGAATTACTCTCTCATTAGCACTTATCTCATTTGCAATTGCGATTGTGATTGGAATTATCTTTGGGATGTTTAGTGTCAGCCCATACAAATCTCTCCGTCTTATCTCTGAGATTTTTGTTGATGTGATTCGTGGTATTCCATTGATGATTCTTGCTGCTTTCATTTTCTGGGGTATTCCAAACTTCATCGAATCAATTACAGGCCAACAAAGCCCAATTAACGACTTCGTAGCTGGTACTATCGCCCTCTCACTCAATGCAGCGGCTTATATCGCTGAAATCGTTCGTGGTGGTATTCAGGCCGTTCCAGTTGGCCAAATGGAAGCCAGCCGAAGCTTGGGGATCTCTTATGGAAAAACCATGCGTAAGATTATCTTGCCACAAGCAACTAAATTGATGTTGCCAAACTTTGTCAACCAATTCGTTATCGCTCTTAAAGATACAACCATCGTATCTGCTATCGGTTTGGTGGAACTCTTCCAAACTGGTAAGATTATCATCGCCCGTAACTACCAAAGTTTCAAGATGTATGCAATCCTTGCTATCTTCTATCTTGTAATTATCACGCTTTTGACTAGACTAGCGAAACGCTTAGAAAAGAGGATTCGTTAATGGCAAAACTAAAAATTGATGTAAATGATTTACACAAATATTATGGAAAAAATGAAGTCCTAAAAGGAATTACGACTAAGTTCTATGAAGGAGATGTTGTTTGTATCATCGGCCCTTCGGGTTCTGGTAAGTCAACCTTCCTTCGTAGCCTCAACCTTCTAGAAGAAGTTACGAGCGGTCACATCACTGTGAACGGTTATGACTTAACTGAAAAAACAACCAACGTTGACCACGTCCGTGAAAACATCGGAATGGTGTTTCAACACTTCAACCTCTTCCCACACATGTCTGTATTGGACAACATTACTTTTGCTCCAATTGAACACAAGTTGATGACTAAGGAAGAAGCTGAGAAATTGGGAATGGAGTTGCTTGAAAAGGTTGGACTAGCAGATAAAGCTAATGCGAACCCAGATAGCCTATCAGGTGGTCAAAAACAACGTGTGGCTATCGCTCGTGGACTAGCAATGAATCCTGATATCATGCTCTTTGATGAACCAACTTCTGCCCTTGACCCTGAGATGGTTGGAGACGTACTAAACGTTATGAAGGAATTGGCTGAGCAAGGTATGACTATGATTATCGTTACCCATGAGATGGGATTTGCCCGTCAGGTTGCTAACCGCGTTATCTTTACTGCAGATGGTGAATTCCTTGAAGACGGAACACCTGATCAAATTTTTGACAACCCACAACACCCACGTCTGAAAGAGTTCTTGGACAAGGTATTAAATGTCTAAACGCAAACTGTAAGGATTTCCTTGCAGTTTTTTTCTATCTCGTATTGGATTTTTTGATTTTTAGGAAAATTATGTTAGAATTAAGTTTATGAAATGAGGTTTCCTCATACCTAGCAAGACTAGGAATAAAATAGAAATTAGGTAGCTAGATGTCATCTAAGGTTATTGTTACAATTTTCGGTGCGAGTGGAGACCTGGCTAAACGCAAGCTCTACCCTTCCCTTTTTAGACTATATAAATCCGGCAATCTTTCCGAGCACTTTGCAGTCATTGGAACTGCTCGTCGTCCTTGGAGCAAGGAATATTTTGAATCTGTTGTAGTCGAATCGATCCTTGATTTGGCAGATAGTACCGAACAGGCTCAAGAGTTCGCTAGCCACTTCTACTATCAAAGTCACGATGTCAATGATACAGAACACTACATTGCTTTGCGTCAATTGCAGGCTGAACTAAATGACAAGTATCAAGCTGAACACAACAAGCTCTTCTTCTTGTCTATGGCACCTCAGTTCTTTGGAACTATCGCCAAACACCTCAAGTCTGAAAACATTGTGGATGGTAAAGGTTTTGAGCGCTTAATCGTTGAGAAACCATTTGGTACAGATTACGCAACTGCAAGCAAGTTGAATGACGAGCTCCTAGCAACATTTGACGAAGAACAAATTTTCCGTATTGACCATTATCTTGGTAAGGAAATGATCCAAAGCATCTTTGCAGTTCGCTTTGCAAACCTGATTTTTGAAAACGTTTGGAACAAGGACTTTATCGACAATGTTCAAATTACTTTTGCAGAGCGCTTGGGTGTAGAAGAACGTGGTGGCTACTATGACCAATCTGGTGCCCTCCGTGACATGGTCCAAAACCACACTCTACAACTGCTTTCCCTCCTTGCCATGGACAAGCCAGCAAGCTTCACAAAGGACGAGATTCGTGCCGAAAAGATTAAGGTCTTTAAAAATCTCTATCATCCAACTGATGAAGAGCTTAAAGAACACTTTATCCGTGGTCAATACCGTTCTGGTAAGATTGATGGCATGAAATACATCTCTTATCGTAGCGAGCCAAATGTGAATCCAGAATCTACAACTGAAACCTTTGCATCTGGTGCCTTCTTTGTAGACAGCGATCGATTCCGTGGCGTTCCTTTCTTCTTCCGTACTGGTAAACGACTGACTGAAAAAGGAACTCATGTCAACATCGTCTTTAAACAAATGGATTCTATCTTTGGTGAGCCACTTGCTCCAAACATTTTGACCATCTATATCCAACCAACAGAAGGCTTCTCTCTTAGCCTAAATGGGAAGCAAGTAGGAGAAGAATTCAACTTAGCTCCTAACTCACTTGATTACCGTACAGATGCAACCGCAACTGGTGCCTCTCCAGAACCATACGAGAAATTGATTTATGATGTCTTAAATAACAACTCAACTAACTTTAGCCACTGGGATGAAGTTGGTGCGTCATGGAAATTGATTGACCGTATCGAAGAGCTCTGGGCTGAAAATGGGGCCCCACTTCATGACTATAAAGCTGGAAGCATGGGACCTCAAGCTAGCTTTGACTTACTTGAAAAATTCGGTGCCAAATGGACTTGGCAACCAGATATTGCCTATCGTCAAGAAGGTCGCTTAGAATAAACAAAAAATCCTGCAAGTTTACGCCTTGCAGGATTTTTGCTTCTGATTAGATTAAGCCTTCCAAGAGCCCCTTCATAAAGTTTTCTGAGTTAAACTCTCCAATATCATCGATTTTTTCACCAAAACCAATCAATTTTACAGGAATATTAAGTTCTTCTCGAATAGCTAGAACAACACCACCTCGAGCAGTTCCATCAATCTTAGTCAAGACTATTCCTGTCAAAGGGGTAATTTTTGAAAATTCTTTGGCCTGTACCAGGGCATTTTGACCTGTTGATGCATCAAGTGCTAAGAAGGTTTCATGAGGAGCTTCTGGCACAACACGCTTGATGATACGACCAATCTTTTCCAACTCAGCCATAAGGTTATCCTTGTTTTGTAGACGACCTGCAGTATCAATCATGAGAATATCAATGCCTTCTGCTACAGCACGTTCCATGCCATCAAAGACCACACTAGCTGGGTCAGCTTTTTCAGGTCCAGTTACAACTGGAACGTCTACACGACGGCCCCATTCAGCTAGCTGGGCTACTGCTCCCGCACGGAAGGTATCTGCCGCAACCAACATAACCCTCTTTCCTGCTTGTTTGTAGCGGTGGGCTAGTTTCCCGATAGAAGTTGTTTTCCCAACACCATTCACACCAACAAAGAGCATGACTGTCAAGCCATCTTGGAAGTGGATGCTTTCATCGTAGTTACCATCCTTTTCATAAAGCTCAACCAATTTCTCAATGATAACACGACGAAGTGCGTCTGGTTTCTTGGCGTTTTCAAGCTTGGCTTCGTAACGTAACTCCTCTGTTAAGTTAGAAGCGACTTGGACACCAACGTCACTCATGATTAGCAGTTCTTCCAGTTCTTCGAAGAATTCTTCGTCAACAGAACGGAAATTGGCAAAGAAGGCATTCAAACGAGCACCAAATCCTGTACGAGTTTTCTTGAGACTGCGGTCATATTTTTCCTGAACAGTCTCTTCTACTTGAGTCGTTTCTGCTTCAAGAACTTCAGAATTATTTTCTTCTACAGTCTCTAGGAGCTCAGTATTCTCTTCCTCTGGGACTTCTTCTGAGTTTGGCAATTCTTCTACTTGTTGAACTTCTACAACTGGCTCTGAATCCTTATTTTCTTCAACTGTGTCTTGATTTTTCTCTTCTTTGAGCAGAGCTTCTTCAGAACTTTCAACCTCTGCTTCTTCCTGAGGAAGTTCCTCAGCTTCTGTTAAGGCAGGCTCAACATCTTCAGACAAATCAAGATTTTCCAGAGCTTCTTTTACAACTTCTTCGATTTTAGGTTCTTCTTTTTTTCCGAATAAACGGTCAAATAATCCCATATCTTAGTTCTCCTTTAGCACATATTCTTCGATAGCCCAGGCGACAGCCTCTTCATCATTGGTCATAGGAGTTACCACATTTGCGACTGCCTTGACTTCAGGAACAGCATTTTGCATGGCAACACCGAGCCCTGCCCATTCAATCATAGAGAGGTCATTAGCCTCGTCACCACAGGCCATAACTTGGCTTTGGTCAATTTCAAGATGACTGATTAGTTTTGCCAAGCCTGTTGCTTTATGAACATTCTTTGGTGACCACTCTAGCAACATTTCACGTGATTTAAAGATTTCATATTGGTCAAACAATTCTGGAGAAATCTTCTGAATGGCTGCATCCAAGGGTTCTTGAGCAAAGGCAGTCACGCACTTATTGTAGGTCATTTGACTAGACAGGTCTTCAAAGTCCACTGGAACAAAGGTCAAAGCTGGATTGAATTTGGCATACAGACTTTCTTGGTCCGATTGGATTTGATAAACAGTTCCTTCTGAGATAGCATCAAGAGGCAGTGATAATTTCTCTGTTTCCTCATACAAGCGTGCTACATCATCATATGAAAAGACTGTCTTATCAAGGATTTCACCTGTATTTTTCTGAACCAAACCACCATTAAAGGTAATCGTATACTCATCTTCATGACCATCAGTCCCTAATTCTTTGAGGAAGAAATCCATGGCTTTTAAGGGACGACCAGTTGTCAATACGACCTTGATACCACGATCACGCGCAGCTTTCAAGGTTGCCTTGGTGCGATCCGTCAATCTTTTATCAGTAGTCAGCAAGGTCCCATCCAAGTCCAATGCAATCAATTTTATATCTGCCATTATAAGCCCTCCATATAAGCTATAACCGACTGGTCCTTATGGTGACCAATCACAGTCTCTGATAATTCTAAAATTTCTGGTCGAGCATTTTCAGGAGCTACAGGATGTCCCACAACCTGCATCATATGCAAGTCATTTAGATTGTCTCCAAAAGCCATGACCTGATCCATTGTGATACCAAGTTTTTTAGCTAATTCAACAATAGCCACACCCTTATCGACATAGTCCAGAACAATATCAATGGATTCAAAGCCAGTTGTCATAGCCTTAACACCAGGAACATTTTCATTTACCCAAGCTTCCCCAGCTTCCAGCGTTTCTTCTGTGAAATTGGTTGTAAATTTGAAAATGTCATCTGTGATATCTTCCAAACTCGCTACTTTTTGGATATTTTCATTATAATGCTGGCTCTCTTTCAAATAGGTCGCATCAACCGTATCTAGCACATAAGAACCCTTCTTACCCGTCAAAAGCAATTTATTGACATCTACGTAAGGTGAAGTTTGCAGCTTTTCAAAAGTCGTCAGATAAAAGTCACGAGACATGGTCGCTTCATACAAGTCCTGACCTTGATACTCGACCAAACTGCCATTTTCCGCGATGAAAATAATGTCATCACGAACATCAGCAAATAATTTTTCTAGAGACAGAAATCCGCGCCCCGAAGCCACCGCAAAGTAAATCCCTTTTTCCTTGTAGGACACCAAGAGAGACTTGAGGCGGTCCATATCAAAGCGTCCATTCTCATCTAGGAAGGTTCCGTCCATATCCGTTGCTACTAGTTTAATCATAAAATCTTTCTTACTCCGATTAGTAAATCTACCTCCTATTATACCATAGATAACTAGAAAAAGGACTAGTCTATTAGCTTTGCTTCTCTTTTATACTTCTCTACTAGCTAGTGCTGTTTCTAACTTTTAAAAAAGCTCGTAAAATTAAAATCGTGCAACTTTTTTCAGATACTTTTAAAAGATTGATTTCCCTATATTTTTCCTTTATACTGGATAAAAAGGAGAATAGTATGTCAGAAACAAATCACGAAATCGATTCAAATTTTGCAGGTCGTTTAAATATCCTGCGTGCGGGTGTTCTTGGTGCTAATGATGGAATTATTTCCATTGCTGGTGTGGTTATCGGGGTTGCCAGTGCTACGAGCAATATCTGGATTATCTTTTTATCAGGATTTGCGGCTATCTTAGCAGGTGCCTTTTCAATGGCTGGCGGAGAATATGTATCCGTTTCAACTCAAAAAGATACTGAGGAAGCAGCTGTTGCACGAGAAAAACTCTTGCTAGACCAAGATTTGGAGCTAGCCAAAAAGTCCCTCTATGCTGCCTATATCCAAAATGGAGAATGCGAAACCTCTGCCCAGCTCTTGACAAATAAGGCCTTTCTTAAAAATCCACTCAAGGCTTTGGTAGAGGAAAAATATGGGATTGAGTATGAAGAATTTACCAATCCTTGGCACGCTGCCATTTCTAGCTTCGTTGCCTTTTTCCTTGGAAGTTTGCCTCCAATGCTCTCAGTAACCATTTTCCCAAGTGAATACCGCATCCCTGCTACTGTCCTGGTTGTAGGAGTTTCACTCTTGATGACTGGCTACACAAGCGCCAAACTTGGAAAAGCCCCAACTAAAACAGCTATGATTCGGAACCTTGCTATTGGTCTTTTAACCATGGGAGTTACCTTTCTGCTAGGACAACTTTTCAGCATTTAATACTCTTCGAAAATCTCTTCAAACCACGTCAGCGTTGCCTTGCCGTATATCAGTTCTATCTGCAACCTCAAAGCAGTGCTTTGAGCAACCTGCGGCTAGCTTCCTAGTTTGCTTTTTGATTTTCATTGAGTATAAAATACAAGAAATACCTCGATTTTTAAGTCGAGGTATCTTTTTTTACATTTGCACAATCTTGCGATAGCTTCTTGAAGTAACCATGAAAATCAATACATAGGCGATGAGGAAGATAGCGCAGATAGACAAGGTCACAATCAACATCATATTCGTATCTATTACACCAATCACTTTTAAAATCAGACTAAGCATATGGTAGGCAAAGGCGAGATGTATGAAGGCAAAAAGCAAAGGAAGGAAGAAAACAGTTAAAACCTGTTTGTTGATGGTTTGCTTGATTTGCTTTTGATCCAAACCGACTTTCTGCAAGATAATAAAGCGCTCATGATCTTCATATCCTTCAGAAATTTGTTTGTAATAGATGACCAGAACAGTTCCGACCATAAAGATAATGGATAGGAAAATACCGATAAAGAAGACACCACCAAAGAGGGCACTCATCTGAGCACTAGCATCTGCTAGATTGCTACCATACACATAGCTACCTTCAGTGTTTAATTGAGCATTAAACTTTTGTAAGTATTTTTCATATTCTTCAGCGACTTTGAGTTGTTCTTCTTCACTGATATTTACATTCATACCACCGTAAAGCTGATTATAGATAGCCGAATCTGGGAATTGGTCTAAAAATGCTTGCAAATTAGGAACAACAAGGTAATTGTAATCAGTAGTAAAAATATTAAACTGATTTGGGACATGGTTCACAATAAAATCTGTATTAAATTCTTCTTTGACAGAAAATTGATGGTTATTTAGAGTTAGAGCTTTCTGTCCTTTCAGTCCGTCATTTTTGGCAAATAGACCGACCTCATTCCCTGATAGAGAAAGCTTTTGACCAGTCATATTTTCATAATCTTTTTGGTCAAATACCATGAAGACTGTTTTAGGTTGGACACGGTTTTGTCCCCTTTCGAAAATAGTTAACTTGGTTCCTTCTTGATTTGCAATACCAAAGTTACTGTAACGAAGCACTTCTTTCTCTTTGACACTATAACCTTTGTCACTTGCAAACTGGCTCAAGAGTTTGTCCAAATCTTCTTTTTCAACATTTTGTCCAGTAATGCCAAAGTCATGCGGATTCATCACTTTCTTAAAGGATTCTGAGGCATTGAAAATACTTGTCGCTGCTGACATGGTTACCAAAACCATTGTTGACAAGATAGCGATAGTTGCAAGGCCCACCGCATTTTTCTTCATACGGAAAATCAAGTTGGAAACAGAGATGAGGTTATTAGGTTGGTAATAGTATTTCTTGTTTTTCTTTAAGATTTGTAGGAAAACGGTAATCCCTGCATTAAACAATAGATAAGTACCAAAGATAACCAGCAAAACAGCTAAGAAAAAGGTTGTTAAGGCTGTAAGAGGATCTTTTACTGTAAGGGCAAGATAGTAGCCAATCCCTAAACTAATCGAACCAAGAATCGTTTGGAGAGGTAAGAAGCGACCTTTTTTCTCACCGCTAGCTTTCTCACGAGAGAGCTGGAGAGCATTCATACGGGCGATTCGAAGGGCATTCAGAAACATGAGGCCTAGGAAAATCAATCCAAAGACAACAAGTACCGCAATGACAACATTCATTTGGAAGGTAGCGACCAGCTCAACCTTTAATTTCATCAGTTTGAGCAAGAAAGCGAAAATTAACTTGTCAAACAAGGCTCCAATACCGATACCCGCTCCAACAGTTAGAATCCCAAATACCACTAACTCCTTAAAGGTCATACTGATTAGATGGCGCTTTTCCAATCCCAACATGCCATAAATCCCCAGTTCCTTGGAACGATTTTTCATGACAAAACTATTGGCATAGAGGACGATAATGGCTGACGCAAGGGTGACGACAAACATACCAAATCCAAGTGTAGCCTGAATGGTTGTTCCTCCACGGATTTCCGCAATCTTTGGATTGAAAGTTAGAGAGTAAAAGAGATAGGTGACGGTGACTGCCAAGAGAACAGCCAGCGCAAAAGGATAGTAGAGTTTGCGGTTTTTAATCAAGTTCGATACCGCTAACTTATTGGTTAATCGAAACATACTAATTCACCTCGCTTGCCATGACAGTCAAGGTATCAGAGATCTCTTGGAACATCTGACGTTCTGTCTTCTCTCCACGATAGATTTGGTTGTAAAGAATGCCGTCTTTGATAAAGAGTACACGTTTAGCTCTGCTAGCTGCTGCTGTTGAGTGGGTTACCATGAGAATGGTTTGGCCTCGCTCATTGATTTCATCAAAGACATCAAGTAAGGCTGCAGATGACTTGGAATCAAGGGCTCCTGTTGGCTCATCCGCAAGGAGAATTTCAGGTTCTGTGATGATGGCGCGGGCTACTGCTACACGCTGTTTCTGACCGCCAGAAATCTCGTAAGGGTACTTCTCTTGTAATTGGTTGATGCCTAGATTCTCAGCTGTCACCACCAATTTCTTCATCATCTCCGTAATGGGTCTTCTTGACAATACAAGCGGAAGCAAGATATTGTCCTTAACGGACAGAGTATCTAGCAAGTTAAAGTCTTGGAAGACAAAACCCAACTTTTCACGACGGAAACTAGAAGCCTGTGAATTTTTAATGGTTGCTGTATCAGTTCCATTCAGATAAACCTGACCACGAGTTGGTTTATCCAGCATAGCTAGAATATTGAGAAGGGTTGATTTACCAGAACCAGACTCACCCATGATGGCAACGTAGTCACCCTTTTCTACGGTAAAGTGAATGTCCTTGAGGGCTTCTACTTGGTTGCCCTGAAAACGAGTTTTATAAATTTTTTGAACGTGTTTTACATCTAAAAGTGTCATGAGAATCTCCTTTCTTAATATCCCATCAAATGAAATGTTGCTTGTATCATAGCGCATCCCAGTTGAACACGCTCGATATCTTTGTGGCTTGGTTTTCTTGTTTTCTT
>ERZ773077.3182-NODE-3182-length-10175-cov-5.211166_pt1 | contig 10175 bp, 8 predicted proteins | sample MGYA00580612_ERZ773077 | MGnify/ENA primary metagenome ERZ773077 (study PRJEB29015, sample SAMEA2737971) | human oral metagenome | biome: human oral; feature: human-associated habitat; material: dental | place: China | collected 2021 ...
TTGCATAAATTTTAGACCTGGTTTGAAATCACTGGTAGTATATGTAGCCATATTAAAAATATCCTAAAAAATAGAGATTGTTTGAAAGTGCGTATTTTAACCCGAAATATTGCGATTAGAGAAGAACAAAATTGGTTAGAAACCCTAAAAAATGCGATTTCTGATCCGAAAATCTTGTTAAAAACCTTAAATTTGCCTGTTGAGGATTTTGCCGAGGATATCGCTGCCCGTAAACTTTTTGCTATGCGAGTGCCTTTACCTTTTGTTGAAAAAATGGAAAAAGGGAATCCGAAAGACCCACTTTTTTTGCAGGTAATGACGGTTCAGCAAGAATTTATTGAAGCGGAAGGCTTTAGCCAAGATCCTTTAGACGAACAGCAAAAAAATGCCGTGCCTAATATTCTGCATAAATACCAAAATCGCTTGCTGTTCATGGCAAAAGGAGGCTGTGCGGTTAATTGCCGCTATTGTTTCCGTCGCCATTTTCCTTATGACCAAAATCCAGGCAATAAAGTCAGTTGGCAACAAGCAATAGACTATATCGCCGCACATCCAGAAATTGAAGAAGTGATTTTTTCGGGTGGCGATCCGATGATGGCGAAGGATAGTGAATGGGCGTGGCTATTAGAACGCCTTGAAAAGATACAGCACTTACAACGTTTGCGTATTCACTCTCGTTTGCCAGTCGTGATTCCAGAGCGCATTACGGATGAATTTTGCGATTTATTGTTGAATAGTCCATTACAAGCTGTGTTTGTGACGCATATCAATCATCCAAATGAAATTGATGAAGGACTCGCTTTCGCTATGCAAAAACTGACAGAAGCTAAAGTAATATTACTCAATCAATCGGTCCTATTAAAGGATGTGAATGATAACCCACATACATTAAAAGTATTGAGCGATAAGCTATTTCAAGCGGGAATTTTGCCTTATTACTTGCATTTATTGGATAAAGTACAGGGGGCGAGCCATTTCTATATCTCGGATGAGCGTGCCTTACAAATTTATAGAGAATTGCAGGCACTCACTTCTGGCTATTTAGTACCCAAATTAGCACGAGAAATCGGTGGAGAGCCAAATAAGACTTTATACACAACGTAAGATCCTATAAAATACGATACAATTTTTCACCGCACTTTTATGCGATCTTTAGTTTAGCAAATCGAGGTAATACCGTGGATAATAAAAATCAACCTAACGACAATTCATCGCAAAATGAATTAGATTTAGGATTTAATCAATCTGACTCTGTGACACCAAGAAAAACGATTCAACAAAGTGGCTCAATTTTTGATAAAGCCAAAGGTTTATTTGGTAAAAAACAACAAGCAGATACGCAATTTCATGTTCGTCGCGAGCCAACTTTTGGAGCAGCCACAAGCCAACCTTTTTCGCCATCTCAAACATTCCAAAGTGAAAATGCCGAACAAGTAGCTCAAGCAAGTGCTTGCAGCTCTCAGGAGCCTGTTGAAAATGTTCAAGTAGAAAACGTAGTTGAAGAAAAAGTGATTTTTGAAAACTCACCTACAGAAGAGGTTGTGGAAGACGCGACAACTCAAGCAGAAACCGTTGCACCAGCCGCTGCAGCAAGCTTGAAATCACCTGAAAAATGGAAGGTTTTACAAATATTACCAGAAAAACATCGTCGTTTATTTATTGCGATTTTGGGTTTAGTGGTATTACTAATCATTTTCTTCACCTTAAAACCAAATTCAGATACGGTAGAGTCTTTTGAACAACAAAACAGCAATGAAATTCCAGTTCAATTCCAATCATTGGATCAGTCTCAACCAGTTGAAACCACAGTATTAGATAATAATAACAATGCAGCGCCGGCAACAACGGAACAAGCCGCAAATGAAGCTAAATCAGATGCACCTCCAGCCATGGAGTACGTAGGTGATAAAGCAGATGCTGCGAAATCACAGCCTGCAGAGCCTGCACAACAAACTGTTGCTCAACAACCAGCAACTCAACCAGCACCGGTTCAACCAGCTGTTGCTCCTGTACCAGTTAAAGAACCCGTGAAAACAGTACAACCAACTGTAGAAAAACATACCGCAACGGTTGAGCATAAAGCAGAACCTCGTCGCGAACAGACACCTGTGGTTCAAGAGAAAAAACAACCTAAACCTGTAACTGAAAAAGTGACAGTTCAGCCGACTCAAACCGTGAAAAAAGAGTCAAGCAAAATTCAAGAAGCGAAACCGGTTGCCACTAAAGACAATAAGGTTCAAATTGTGGATGCGAAATCAGCAACCCAAAATACAGCGAAAGCTGCTGAACCTGCAGCACAAACCGCTTCAACAAGTGCAACAAAAACATTAACTGTGCCTCAAGGTGTTTCACTGATGCAAGTATTCCGTGATAATAAATTGAATATTTCAGATGTGAATGCTATGACAAAAGCAAGCGGTGCAGGTAATGCATTAAGCAGTTTCAAACCTGGTGACAAAGTACAGGTTTCAGTGAATAGTCAAGGTCGAGTGAGTGAGCTTCGTTTATCAAATGGCGGCAAGTTCATTCGTCAAGCCGATGGTTCATATCAATATAAAAAATAATTTTTAGTGGGCGAGTAATCGCCCATTTTTCTAGATGAGATTGTTTATCCTTGCTCATTTCGAAAAGTGAGCAATCATAAACAAACCTTGATGGAAATAGAATTCATGTTAAAAAAATTAAGCGTAATTTTGACCGCACTTTGCCTTTTCGCTTGTTCACAAAATGTTGAATTAAGCAAGCCCGCACCACAGAAAATGAAAGTGCAAACCGTGGATAAAAAATCTCAAAAGGGTTCGGCGACGGTTTATTTGTGTAAAGGCAATAAAGAAGTGAGTGTGGTTCATACGAAGCAAAAACAGAAAAGTAAAAAAACACTCAGTCAGGTGACCGTTACTTTTAATGATGTAACCGAAAAATTGACTCGTGTGATTTCTGAACGTGGTAGAAATTATGCGAATATTCGTTGGTATTGGCAGGAGCGTGATGACTTCAGTCAATTACAAACTAGCGTAGGTGAAGTGCTCGCTGAACGCTGTGTTAAACAACCAAGTGAATTAAAATCAGGCAAATAATTCTTGTATGGATCTCCAACGCGGCTTTGTGTTACATCGTCGTCCTTATAGTGAAACCAGCCTTTTGGTGGATTTATTCACTGAAGAAACAGGGCGTTTGACGGTTATTGCAAAAGGTGCACGTGCGAAACGTTCTGCATGGAAATCTGTCTTACAGCCTTTTACGCCATTACTTCTTCGTTGGTCAGGAAAAGGCGCATTAAAAACACTCACGAAAGCAGAGCCCGCAGCAATTACATTGCCTTTGCAGCAAACGGCTTTATATAGCGGGTTTTATGTAAATGAGCTGATTACTCGAGTGATCGAGCCAGAAACAGCCAATCCACAACTTTTTCAGCATTATCTTCAATGCTTAACAGGCTTAGCCACTCAACCACAGGTTGAGCCTACACTGCGTCTATTTGAATTTCATTTACTTAAAATCTTAGGTTATGGTATCGATTTTTTGCATTGTGCAGGCTCAGGTTTACCAGTAGATGAATCGATGACTTATCAATATCGTGCGGAAAAAGGATTTATAGCTTCGTTAGTGAAAGATAACTTGACCTTTTATGGTCGAGATTTGCTCGCTTTTGACCGTTTGGAATTTACCGATGAGTCCGTCTTGCAAGCAGCAAAACGCTTTACTCGAATTGCGCTCAAACCTTATTTAGGGGATAAACCGCTGAAAAGCCGAGAATTATTTACGCAAAACGTACTTTATTTAAAATAATCCCTTTCTTTAATACAAACAGATTAAAACACCATCATGGCTTTACTTTACGCTCCACAAAAAAAACAGAAAACCACCCAAAAAGTTATCGCTGAAATTCAGGATTTAGATTATCAAGGACTGGGTGTGGCTAAAATTCAAGGTAAAACCTGGTTTATTGAAAATGCCTTGCCAACGGAAAAAGTGGAAGCGGTAGTGACTGATGAAAAACGTCAATATGGTTTAGCCACGGTACAAAAGTGGCTACAAGAGAGTAATCAGCGAGTTGAACCGCTATGTCATTATTATGGACGCTGTGGTGGATGCCAAGGCCAGCATATTCCTGTGGAAATGCAGCGAAAAGCGAAAGAGAAAGCCCTTTTTTCTCGATTAAGTAAACTGCAATCAGAGCCTATTCAATTAATGCCCATGATTTGTGGCGAACAATGGGGCTATCGTCGTCGTGTACGATTAAGTTTGCTGTGGAATGCTAAAAATAAAACTATTGAAATGGGATTTCGTCAGAAAAACTCCAATCAGTTAGTGAGTATTCAGCAATGCTTAGTCGCTGAGCCTGCGATTAATGATCTTATTCCAAAATTGACCGCACTTTGGGCGCAATATTCGGTCCCGAAACAATTAGGGCATGTTGAATTAGTTTCAGCAGAGAATGGCGTAGCCATGTTGTTACGCTATAAGGGAAATTTAGCCGAAACTGACCGCACTTTGTTACTCGAGTTTGCACGTGTCAATGCTGTGAATTTGTTTTTACAAGATGATCAATGTATTCAACTTGCGCATGGTGAAATGCCTTATTATTCTCTGGACGATATTCGTTTATCTTTTGATATCCGCGATTTTATTCAAGTGAATACCCACTTAAATCTTCAAATGGTTGAGACTGCTTTAGATTGGCTTGATCTGAATCAGGATGAGCATGTCTTAGATTTGTTCTGTGGGATGGGCAATTTCACTTTGCCTTTAGCCAAACGCGTGAAAAGTGCGGTTGGAATTGAAGGGGTTTTTGATATGGTGCAAAAAGCCCAATCGAATGCGCAATTTAACCATCTTGAGAATGTTGAATTTTATCAAGCCGATTTAGATCAAGCTTTTTCAGAACAACCTTGGGCAAAACAACATTTCAATAAAATTCTCCTCGATCCGCCTCGTAGCGGTGCGGCTTTTGCGCTGAATGCGTTATGTGAGCTTGGTGCCGAAAGCATTCTCTATGTATCTTGCAATCCCGCAACCTTAGTACGAGATGCAGAAATTCTCCGTTCTTTCGGGTATCGCATCATCAAAACGGCCATGATTGATATGTTCCCGCATACCAGTCATTTGGAGTCAGTGACATTATTTATCAAATAAGATGTAAATTCTGATAGAATAGTCAGACTTTTTTGTTGTCTTAAAAAGACAACTCGGCGGACAGGATGTTGCCGAGCCATATTCATCAAAAAGGGGGTATTATGGTTGCAGTTCGTGGTTCTCACTTATCAAATCCACATGATTTTGAGATCGAACAATGGTGTTCGAGCCTTAAACTTGCTGCCCCCGTAGAAAAGTCTCTAATTGATGCATGGTATTATGCCCAAGCCCAAATAGCTGAACATGCCGATCAAATGGAGAATGCAATCCTTACATTACAATCCGGTGTGGAAATGGTGGAAATTCTGCATGAAATGAATATGGACAGCGAAAGCTTACTCACCGCTATGCTATTCCCCTTAGTAGCAAACAAAATTGTCGATTGGGAGCAAATTCAAGAACATTTTGGTCCTAAAATCACCAAACTGCTTAAAGGTGTGGAGGAGATGGATAATATCCGTCAGCTCAATGCCAGCCATTCTGCCAATGCCTCTCAAGTGGATAATGTTCGTCGTATGCTCCTTGCGATGGTGGACGATTTCCGTTGCGTGATCATCAAACTTGCTGAACGTATTACGTTTCTTCGTAATGCGGAAAATCACTTTTGTGAAGAAGAAAAAGTATTGGCAGCCAAAGAATGTTCCAATATTTATGCCCCATTGGCGAACCGTTTAGGGATCGGTCAATTGAAATGGGAGCTTGAAGATTACTGCTTCCGCTATTTGCATCCAGAACAATATCGAAATATTGCCAAATTATTACATGAGCGTCGCTTAGATCGTGAGCAGTATATTGCGGATTTCGTCACAGAGTTAACCGGTTATTTAAAAGAAAATATCGAACAGGTTGAAGTTTATGGTCGTCCAAAACATATTTATAGCATTTGGCGAAAAATGCAAAAGAAACATCTGGAATTTAGTGGTTTATATGATGTAAGAGCGGTTAGGGTTATCGTGCAAAAATTGCAAGATTGTTATACGGCACTCGGTATCGTTCACACGCACTTCAAGCACTTACCAAAAGAATTTGATGACTATGTTGCTAATCCAAAACCGAATGGCTATCAATCTATTCACACGGTGGTATTGGGCAAAGGTGGTAAGCCAATTGAAGTGCAAATTCGAACTCAGCAAATGCATGATGATGCCGAACTTGGTGTAGCGGCGCACTGGAAATACAAAGAGGGCACAACAGGTAGCCTTTCCGCTTATGAAGAAAAAATCACTTGGTTACGTAAATTACTTGCATGGCAAGATGATATTACGGATTCTGGTGAAGTGATGGCTGAATTGCGTAGCCAAGTCTTTGATGACCGCGTATATGTGTTTACGCCGAAAGGTGAAGTGGTTGATTTACCTGCGGGATCAACACCTCTCGATTTTGCTTATGCGATCCACAGTGAAATTGGTCATCGTTGTATCGGGGCGAAAGTAGGGGGACGTATTGTGCCATTCACTTATCACCTGCAAATGGGTGAGCAAGTGGATATCATCACGCAGAAAAATCCAAATCCAAGCCGAGATTGGGTCAATCCGAACTTAGGCTTTACCCATACCTCAAAAGCGCGTGCTAAAATCCAAGCCTGGTTTAAGAAACAAGATCGTGATAAGAACGTTCCAGCTGGTAAAGAGCAGTTAGATAATGAACTTGCGCGTTTGAATATCAGTTTGAAACAGGTTGAGCAACTTGCCTTGCCACGTTATAACTTAAGAAACCTCGAAGATTTATATGCCGGCATTGGTAGCGGAGATATTCGCTTAAATCAGTTGATGAATTTCTTGCAAAGCCGATTGATCAAAGTGACGGCTGAAGAAGCAGATCAAGAAATTCTCCGCCATGTAGCGAGTAAAAGCGCGAATACTGCACAGCAAAAGGCGCAGCAGAAAGCAGATCAGCAACAGAATAAAGGCTATGTCATTGTTGAAGGGGTCGGTAATTTAATGCACCACATGGCGCGTTGTTGTCAGCCTATTCCAGGTGATGCGATTGCAGGCTACATTACGATGGGACGAGGTATCTCAATTCATCGTTGCGATTGTGAACAGTTCATTGAATTACAAGCTGCCCATCCTGAACGCGTGGTAGAAGCCCTTTGGGGAGATAATTATGCGGCGGGGTTCCATATTAATATTCGCATTGTGGCCAGTGATCGAAACGGTTTATTACGCGATATTACAACCGTGCTCGCGAATGAAAAAGTCAGCGTGTTAGGGGTTTCAAGCCGTGCAGACACCAAAAAACAAGTGGCAACGATGGATATGGAAATTGAACTGAAAAATGTCGAAAGTTTAAGTAAAATACTGGCTAGATTAGCGAAGTTAGACGACGTTATCGAAGCAAAACGTTTATAGATTACAACATAGGAATTTTTATGTATAAAACCACGGGATTAACTCATTTAATTAACTCTACAAAATATTCTTTGCAAGGCTTAAAAAGCGCATTCAAAAATGAAACCGCATTTCGCCACGAATGTTTTCTTGCGTGTATTATGATTCCGCTCGCCTTTTGGCTGGGTGACACTAAAATTGAAATTGCTTTGATGATTTCATCGGTTTTACTTGTGATGGCAGTTGAACTGTTAAATAGTGCAGTTGAAGCAGTGGTGGATCGTATTGGCACAGAACGCCATGAGCTTTCTGGGAGAGCCAAAGACCAAGGCTCAGCAGCAGTATTCATTGCCCTTTGCATTGTTGTTGTGGTTTGGGTAAGTATTTTATTTTTCTAAAGTGCGGTCAATTTTCAGTAACAATTTCGGCTTATGTGTTTTACATAAGCCGTTTTTGTAGGTGGAAGTCGGACAAGATTTTATTCCTCTACTTTTGCTGATATAAATGTCAAAGAACGCTTAAAACTGATTCCTTATGAAAGTGTGATCAGTTTGATTATGACGGTCGTTTCTACGCTCATTTTCGGTGTGTTTTATTGATTTCAGGAGTTTAAAGAGCGGTCATAAAATGTAATGAATTATGACCGCTCTTTTGATGCTATTTTTTGTATTTTTCTAATATTTCTTTAGCTTGAGATTCTAATTCTGGGAATAAAGTCTTTTGACTAATTCCGAAAGTTTTTAGTTCAGATAAAATATTTTCCTTACTTTTTTTGGGAATGATAAACTTACTCCCATTATTGTCTTTTTTTATCCAATTATTGTTTAATATAGCTTTTTTTTCTTTTATTTTATCAATACCGAATAATAGGAAGCAACCCTGTTGTCTAATAATTCTATTATTGTTTAATTGTGGTTTTACACATATTACTTTTTCTAGGTCATTATGATTTATTAAGGATCTGAAACTTGGCTTATCCTTACGGATATCATGTAATAGTTTAGATATTTCAGGGGTATTGTTGAATGCTTGTATATATGAAATTTCTTCTATTTCTTTTAATCTATTTTGGTATACTTCTTCTACTAAATCATCACTTGTGCCAAGATCAGCATCTTGAATTTCACGTTCAAATTTTTCAATTAATTCTTCATCATATGGTAAATCTAGCTCTGATTTAAAGTGTTTTTCAATTTCATTTTTTAAATCTAGACAGTCGTTGGTTAAATTGAAATTTTTATTTATTTTATATAGGAAATTAGCTTTTTCACATAAAACTTTTGCTTTTAAAGTTATTATATGAGTATTTGTTGAAAAATTATGTTTTCTTAAAGATAATGCTGATAATACAGAAACAGTATCACTGTCAAAATATTTTATATCTTCATTTGGAATATCAAATATAATTATTTCTCCATCATATTTATCATTATTTCTTACTGAAAAATAAATAGAAACTAAGGCATTAGTAGTAAGATCTAATAATCTTGTTGGATAGCCATAATGTTGCAATTTAACTAATGTATTAAACAGAGTATCTTTATCTGAAAATTCACTAGGATTGTTAACAATCGCATCTCTAATTATATTATCTTCATTATAATAATATTTGTTATCTTCCCGATATATGCTTGGTTCTAATTTATATTCTCTAGCATTAGAGTGCCCCCTAAAGAATCTTGTATGTCCCTCTTCTGGTTCTCCTAATCCTTCTAATGCATCAATAAGATCTTTAATGCTATTAATTTCCATATTTTTTCCTTAGTTTATATAAAGTTAATATAAATTCCTTTTGCAAGAATAATTTATGTTTTATTTATCCCCTCGGATGAAATCTTTCATGAAGGTGTTTCAAGCGTTCTTTGGCCACGTGAGTATAGATTTGCGTGGTGGAGAGATCGCTATGTCCGAGGAGCATTTGCACAACACGGAGATCCGCACCGTGATTCACCAAATGTGTCGCAAAGGCATGACGGAGAACGTGTGGAGAAAGTGCATCTGTATCGATTCCTGCTAACACGGCATAATGCTTTATACGATGCCAAAAGGTTTGGCGAGTCATTTGTTGAGCCCGTTGACTAGGAAAAACCACATCAGAGCTTTGCCCATTAAGCAAAATAGGGCGACCGTAAAGTACGAATTGTCGCACCCAAAACGCGGCTTCTTCTCCCATTGGTACAATGCGTTCTTTGTTGCCTTTACCAATCACACGCACGACACCTTGTTGCAGGTTCATATTCTCAATAGTGAGCGTGACCAATTCTGTTACACGTAATCCTGTGGCGTAAAGTAATTCCAACATGGCTTTATCGCGTAACTCGAGCGGAATTTCGACATCTGGCGTATTTAATAAATCCGTGACTTGTTGTTCGGTTAAATATTTAGGTAAGCGGCTTGGCAATTTAGGTGAGCTCAGTACGGCACTCGGGTCATCCGTACGATACTTTTCACGATATAAATATTGGAATAATTTCCGCATCGCACTTAACATTCTTGCAGTGCTCGTGGCTTTGTAACCTTGCTCTAAACGACTGCCTAAAAATTGTTGCAGATCTAAGGGTTCGAGGGTTTCGAGGGATAAATTTTGTTTATCCAACCAATCACAAAGTGCGGTCAAATCGAGACGATAAGACTGCACGGTGTTTTCGGACAACCCTTTTTCGATCCAATATTCATTCAAGAACAAATCGACTAGCGTGAGGTTATTCA
>ERZ773077.3183-NODE-3183-length-10172-cov-25.432045_pt1 | contig 10172 bp, 10 predicted proteins | sample MGYA00580612_ERZ773077 | MGnify/ENA primary metagenome ERZ773077 (study PRJEB29015, sample SAMEA2737971) | human oral metagenome | biome: human oral; feature: human-associated habitat; material: dental | place: China | collected 2021 ...
GTGGGACGACGAAATCGAATTCTAACGAATTACCGATTTCTGTCCCACTCTCCTTCCTCAGCAATTTTCTTTTTCAGTCCTTTTGTTCTTGGGTCAATGTTGATTCATCATCTTGCTGACTAGCTGAGCTTTCTCTACTAACTGAAGAGGCTGTATCATCATATTTGTACTTCAGTTCAGCTTTGTTAGGAACCTTTTGTGATAAATAATAAAAGCCAAAGAACAAAGCAAATGAGATCGCCAAACAAAGAAGGAGATAGGCCAAGGCAAGCCTTTTTCTCTCCTCCTGCATCGTCATCGTGCTGAGCTCTTCCCTTTTTAGCTTTTGTTGCCGATAAAGGTCTCTTTTGATCTCTCTAAATGAATGAAGATCACGCTTTTTCTTGCTACTCCTCCTCATTTTTCTCCTCTTTCTTATCTATTTATTTTACTTACTTTCTTTAGACACCAAACGCCATCTACCATCTACTTGCTTGTAGAATTCTAAATTAACCCTTTTCAATTGTTCTGGGTTTTGCCAAGAATCTGGATTAACATAATCAACCTGCATCTTCAGTTGATTGTCGTCTCCAGTAATCTTCTGATATAGTGGTAAACCAACTTTTAAAACAATCTCATCATATGGTGTACCTTTGTCTGTTCCTTCTTTAGTACCAATAACAAGACTATCTACGTATTCTTGTGTCCATAAAAAGGATCTTTTAGGATTGTTATCCACCTGAATTTTATCACTTGGAAGGCTAAAATGGTGTTTTGAAATGACCTTATAGACACCATCAAATTCAGCAAAGGTTAAAGATACATAGCCTAGACTACTATTTTTCGATTCCCAGATAAGACGAATACGCTTTTGAACTTCGTGATTTGGCAAAAATTCAATCCAGGCCCCACCTTGAACTGGTTTTCCAAATTCTTTTAAAACATCTTCCAATACGGCTCCGCCCTTGTATTTATTCATGGGAAGCGCGATTGCCTTTTCAACTGTCCAAAGAAAGGGCTCGCTTTTTTCTGGAGGGACGATAAGACTTTTAGCGAATTGTTCTGCTTCAGCTTTCTCATCTTCCAAACTATTTGATGGCGAACTAATCTGGCTAGACAGAATTAGCGTCTGCTTGGCTTTGCTTTTTTCCGGCAGAGAAAGCGTCAAAAAAACCGTTCCAATGATAGAAAATACAATAATAGCTACTACCATGAATGGTAAAATTTTGGACTTATAGGTTTGCTTTTCTAACTCGAAAGCAAGATCTTCAAACGAATCTTCTTGTTTCTTCATAACTACTCCTTATCAGTCTAAAAACTCATCATATCACGAATAGATTGAAATTGCAAAAGGTGCTTGAGTCTGTTTCTATATACTTGAGAAAGTGCCAGACTCTCCACCATTCAGAATATCCTGTCGGCTTACTTGGGCTACCAAAGGAGGGCATCAATCTCCCTAGCTTTTTGTTCTATCGATATGACTAGTAACTGTCGTCAACCGAAAGACGCCATCTTCTTGACGGTGTAAAGTTAAATGAACCCATTCATTATCATAGACTTGATCTGATGTTAAGTATTTGAGTTCCAAGCCAATATGCTGGCTATCTACCGCATCCAAACGCGAAATAAATACTTCTGATTCTCGAGGCAGATCAAATAATTGAACGATCTCTTCGTAGGACATACCAGTATGGCCTGTGTTCTCGTCACGAACTTGTAAAGCAGCAATATCAGCCTTGGTCCAGAGATAGGGACTATCTCCCTGTGGCAAAGTTGGATAGGCCTCATCAAGAATATTCGCTCTCTTACCAATGAGATGATAGCCTGCTCCATCTTTTTCAAATGTCAACCTTAGACTGCTATGATGACCTTGAATCCCCTCACTGACATAGCTTAATTCAATATTCCCATTGCTCTCAGTATAAAGAAAGCTTGAGGCCTTACCATGCTTTTCAAGGACTTGGTCCAGAGAAGATCCGTTTTGACCAGCAGCGGGATCCTTTATTTGCAGATTGATGATTTCCTCAGTTGTCCATGTAAAACGATGGTTTCCTCTCTCTAAAACTTTCTCTTCCAGCTCAAGCTCTTCTGGTGACTTTTGATAAACAGACGAGGACATACTCTTTTGCTCCAAATCCTTATAAACAGCGTGAGCTCCCCACATAAGCATTAGTTTCCCAAGTGGAAGCATGATACAAACTGTCATAAAGACTATAAAAATAGTAATTGGTCCAACTACTGAACGCTTCTTATAGTCAGCATCTTTGGCCATATCGCCCTCCTTATTTCTTTCATTTTAGCACAGGCAAGTTTGGCAAGCAAACATTTGCTAATCTTCCTGATTTGTCAAGAAAAAATCCCCAATTTGTGATAAAATAGACCTATGAGAATTCAACAATTACACTACATTATCAAAATCGTCGAGACCGGAAGCATGAACGAGGCTGCCAAGCAACTTTTTATCACCCAGCCTAGTCTATCCAACGCCGTGCGGGATTTAGAAAATGAAATGGGCATTGACATCTTCATCCGCAATCCCAAGGGCATTACCCTGACCAAGGACGGTATGGAGTTTCTTTCCTATGCCCGCCAAGTGGTAGAGCAGACCCAGCTTCTGGAGGAACGCTATAAGAACCCCGTCGCCAATCGCGAGCTTTTCAGCGTTTCGTCCCAGCACTATGCCTTTGTGGTCAATGCCTTCGTGTCCCTCCTCAAAAAGAGCGACATGGAAAAATACGAGCTCTTCCTGCGGGAGACTCGAACTTGGGAAATCATCGACGACGTGAAAAACTTCCGTAGCGAAATCGGTGTCCTCTTCCTCAATAGCTACAACCGCGATGTCCTATCCAAGATGCTGGATGACAATCATTTGATTGCCACTCATCTCTTCACAGCTCAACCCCATATCTTTGTCAGTAAGTCCAATCCGCTTGCCAAGAAAAAGCTGGTGCAACTGTCGGACTTGGAGGATTTCCCTTATCTCAGCTATGACCAAGGTACGCATAACTCCTTTTACTTTTCTGAGGAAATTCTCTCTCAGGAGCACCATAAAAAATCTATCGTCGTCAGCGACCGTGCAACCCTCTTTAACCTCCTGATTGGTTTAGATGGCTATACGATTGCGACCGGTATTCTAAACAGCAACCTCAACGGTGATAATATCGTCTCTATCCCACTGGACATCGATGACCCGATCGAGCTGATCTATATCCAGCACGAAAAAGCCAGCCTGTCCAAGATGGGCGAGCGCTTTATCGAATATCTGATTGAGGAAGTACAGTTTGATAAGTAGATTAATAACTATTTTAAATAAAATGCATAAGGAGATTGAATGAAGTCAAAACATAAATCTAAATTATTTTGGGGATGCATTATCCTTATCTTCCTCGGAATAATCACTTACTTCAACATATACCCTATCCCTACTTTGATTAAGTCTGGCCCAACCATCACTATAAAAAATAGTGACGGTGGTTTTTTTAACACTACGAATCCTGTTAAAAACCTAGAAGACGCTGAAAACAATTTTTATGTAAAATTCAATATAGAAAATGTCGATTATGCTTCTGAATCAGATTTTAATATTTATGATAATAAAGGAACGCAAGTCCCAATAATTGACTCTAATTCTACTTTTACTGAATATCCAAGTAAGGATTTCCAAATTTGGTTCACAGGAAAAGCAAATACTAAGTATAGGCTTGTATATAAGGATGATAACAATACCGACTATAGCGTCAATTTTGATACGCCTTCAAAAAAAGCATATATAAAAAAAGATGATCAGATTGTTAAAGCCTTTGTTAAAAAATATTTAGCAAATGGAATAAAAGACGAATTAACTGAAAATATCATTAAATCTAATTCGGATAGGATATATGCTAATATCTCACCATACTATACTCCATCAGATAAAGAAAACAAAGCTATTGTTCAAGCATATTGGGAAACTTATATAAAAAACTGGACGAACTATAGTATAGAAATGACTGGAGCTAACGATGAAAGATATTCATTTACTATTACGTATAAATGGGGCGATCCAGATATGGAAGAGTTAAATAAAAGGATAGATGAGAGAGAAAATCAATTAAAAAAAGAGCTGGGTAGTGATTATGAAAAACTCTTCAAGAAGATTATTACTGAGATACCAACTATGATTAGAAATACCTCACAAAAAGAACCAGAAGAAAAATCTATAAGTTTTTCAATAGATAGAGAGGAAATAAAAGCACTTAATAGTAGAAGCAGTTTCGATGATATTTCAACGATTTCAAGTATATTTAAATTTTCTCTCATGAAATTATATCCTTAAAATGAAAGAATCCAGATAATTTCTAAGCTACCTGGATTCTTTTTTATTTTGATTTAGAACTTCAACAATGTATTCAGATTTATTTTCATCTGTATAGGTTTTTGAGTTTGACTTGACCTTATAGACATGATCATTAATTTGTTCGACTATATAAGAATGTGTAATGGTCATTTTAAACTGATTCCCAGTCGTGCTAACGCTTAGAGGCAAGTTAGTCAACTCGTCTGAGTAAAATATCCTGGAGTAAGAACGATGGGATTTATGAGTTAACCGATTGTTATAAAGATTATAGTATCTATCCCAGTAGTTACCCCTAGATCGTTTTTGATAATCTTCAAAAAAATCTAATTCGTTATCTGAAGGTTCTTTCGAACTCGTAAAGAAAATGGGGGTCCAACTAAAATCGGGTTTGTTCCCATATTCATAATAGGTCTGCATTTCACCTGTTTTAGGATTTTTTAACTGATAAGAAATTTCACTGCTAGCTTCTGGAACCTGATAAAGAGTATCCCCCGCATAAAGAAACAATAATCTATCAATGACTTTTCTAGTTTCTTTGATATTATGTGACTTAAATTCTGGAAAACGAAAGCTTAACTTTTGATAAATGGAATCATTTAAAAGTTCTATGCTAAAAGCAGGACCAACATTGGAAGGCTCTTCTATGGGAATTTCTGCCTTGCTACCATCAGTAAAAGTGACATGTAAAATTTGTTTTCCATTATGCTTGTTCCAATTTGATAAAGTCTTCTCAGTCCATTCTTGATTTTGGGGGACTTTTTCATTCATTTGATGTACAAATTCAATGTTCAAATCCTTAACTACTTTTTTCTTAGGTTTGATCTCACTTACTTTGTAGTTATATACTGTATAATATTGATTTTCCCAATCAAACCATTCTGGTTTGATATAATATCGAAGACCAATATAGCCAATAAACAAACTAACTAAAGCAAGGAGGATATATTTTCTCTCAAACTTCACCTTCTTCATACTCACCTCCTGGGAAATTAATTTCATAAAATTATAGCTTATTTTTTATTTTTATATCTTTTTGTTAAAGCGTCATCATTGGATTTTACAAAAGTATCAAGATCGCCTAGAACTTCTTTGATGTATTCGTCTTTATTTTCTTCTGAATATAACTTGGTCGCCTTTCGTACTTTTACTTTACCATAACCATAATCCAGTAGTTGAGTCCTTGTAACAGAGATTTTAAATTTTGAACCCATCAGCTTGACACTCACAGGAAGATTAGTTAAAGCATCGGAATAATACCATTTAGCATATAGAAAAGTAAAATCTTGACTAAGCATTTTTTTAGGGATGTCAGAGCTCTTATCCCAATAACCAAGACTACTGGTGTTATAATCATCATAAAATTCTTGCAATCCGTCCTGATTCGCTCTTCTTTCAACTTTCAAATAAATCGGAAATATTGTTTTTCCTGGAGGATTTCCATACTCATAATAGGTCTGTAACTTACCTGTTCTAGGATTTTTGAGGTCAAAACGAGTTACATCGGACGCTTTTGGAATTTGGTATAATGTATCCCCAGTATATAGCATCCCAGAGAGAAAGACGAGCCTATAACCAGACATATATGCCTTATTTAAGCCTGGAAATCTTTGGATCATGTCTAGAAAAAGTTCATCATCAATGTAAAATTTATCGCTAAAAGCTGGACCCGTTTCAGAAAATTTTTTTAGCGGAATCCAAACACTTGTCCCATCATCCAATTTAGCATTCAAAATGACCCTACTTTCATAATAGCGATCAGCATTTGTCAAAGTCATTTCTGATCAAGTTAGTCCCTCAGGAACTTCAGCCTCTTTCTCATAAATAAATTCTAGATTTATTTCTTTTATGTTTGACTGTCTAGCTTTTATCGAACTAGTTTGATAATTATATACTTTGATGTAATGATTTTTGCTATCAAATAAGCCAGGAGCAACATAATATCGAAGCAAAATATAAAGTCCAATAGCAAAACAAACTAAAACTTTAATAGTAAGTGGAATTTTACGCTTCACTTTTTTTACCTTTTTCAACTCCTCACCTCCTAGGAAATTAATTTCATTATATCATAATCACCATCATTATTATAGACTTCCTAATGAGAGAACATTCAATCAAAAACCGCCTGAAAGCAGTCCTCTACTCCTTTCAGGTGTTCTTTTATTGGCGTAATTTGCCCAAAACTTCCCCGATCTTGCCTTCGATGACGAGGTCAGCTTGCTTATCCTGTGGAATGCTGGTCTTGTTGATAACGACCAGATGCTTGCCAGTAAAATACTGGATGAGGCTAGCTGCAGGATAGACCACCAAGGAGGTGCCCCCGATGATCAGCAGGTCGGCTTGATGAATGGCCTGCGCGGCTTGCTGGAAAGTCTCCATATCCAAGGGCTCTTCATAGAGGGTCACATCGGGCTTGATCACGCCGCCGCAGTCAGGGCAGTAAGGCACCGTCCCAGGCAGAGCCAGAAAAGCCTCTAAATCGTAAAAGCGCTGACAGCCTAGACAGAAATTCCTATCCGCACTGCCGTGCAACTTGAGGACATTTTTTGAGCCAGCCATCTCGTGAAGACTATCAATATTTTGCGTCACCACAGCCTTGAGCTTGCCGGTCTTCTCCAGATGAGCCAGATAGGCGTGAGCCGCATTGGGCTTGGCATCTGGATAGAGCAGGTATTTCTTGTAAAAGTCGAAAAACTCCTGCGGATAGTGCTCAAACATGGTATGCGAAACCAGCTGCTCTGCCGTCAAATGCCGACCCAGCTTGACACTATAAATCCCATCCGAACTGCGAAAGTCAGGGATATTAGACTCGGTCGAGACACCCGCCCCACCGAAAAAGACAATATGCTGACTTTGGTCAATCATGTCTTGCAACTGTTCTATTTTATCCATTTTCCTCTCCTATCAATAAAGCTCTAAGCAAGCGATTTGCCTCATCAAAATAAAAATGTTCCCGATCGTAAACAATCCCTGTGAAGCGCGCCAAGTCCACCAAAATATCCATAAAATGCTGGGACGAAAAGCCCGTTGTCCGATACAATTCCGCCTCATCAAAGGGCTTAATCAGATGAGCCAGAGGATTTCGGACTGACTTTTCCAACTCCCTCAACTGTCTGACCTCTTCCTTGACAGACTCTGGCAAATACAAATGCAGAATCAACTCTGTCAGGCTGGAGGAGTTGACCGTGCTTTCCGCATGGAAAAGCTGTAAGACGGTATAGTCCGACTCCCGCATCCGCTCAAACTTCCAACGGTCATAGCTGGCCTCACGAGAATTATGGATAAAGTGGTCAATATCAGGAATTTCCAGCTTGATCAAGCGCATGAAAATCCGATAAATCGCTGGGCTGACCGCTCGAACGAAATCAATAATCTGCTCATTGCGCAATTTGGCTTCCAAATCATAGAGATAGTTGGCCAACTGCTCGTCAGCCAAATCGGTATGACAAAAAAGCTGAAAACCGTTTTGCGTCTGCAAGGCAGTCTTCAACTCTTCATCCATGGCTGGCAGAATATTGAGCTCTCTGCGCTCTGCCAGAATAGCCAATAGGCTGGTTACAATCGAGGAACTTCCCATCAACTTCTGCGCCAGTTTATAGGCATAAGCATAGTCATAACGGGAAATCGCAAAGAGAATTTCCTCTTTTAAATCTAGATTCATGCTTAATCAATCAAGGTTTCTAGACCAACCTTCATCATATCGGTGAAGGTATTTTGCCGTTCCTCTGCTGTCGTATCTTCGTCAGGATTGACCAAACTATCAGAAATGGTCATGATAGCTAGGGAATCTACTTGGTACTGGGCAGCCAGATAGTAAAGGGCTGCAGCTTCCATTTCGACCGCTTTCACACCCCATTTGCCTAGCTCGATATTTTTCTCAAAATAGTTCGAATAGAAAACATCTGATGACAAAACATTTCCGACATGGGTTGTCATGCCCAAGTCTTTAGCAATATGATAAGCCTTGTCCAGCAAATCAAAGCTGGCAATTTGAGGAAAATCATACTGAGGCCAGTCATTGTGGATAATGTTTGAGTTGGTCGCAGCTGCTTGCGCCAAAACCAATTCACGAACATGAACATCTGCATTGAGTGAACCAGCCGTTCCCACACGAATCAGCTTTTTCACTCCGTAGTCCACAATCAGCTCACGCGCATAGATGGAAATAGACGGCATTCCCATGCCCGTTCCCATGACAGAAACCCGCTGACCCTTGTAAGTACCAGTGTAGCCAAACATGTTCCGCACTTCGTTAAAGCAAACGGCATCTTCTAGGAAATTTTCCGCAATAAACTTAGCACGAAGCGGATCACCCGGCAAGAGAATTTTATCAGCAATCTCACCTTGTTTAGCAGCAATATGGATAGACATAATTTTATGATACAAAGAGCGACAAGAAAACGACTGAAAATTAGGAATCTGACGAGAAATCCTGATTTCTCAGTCAGATTATCTATTTTCCAAGTTTTCCGCTCGTGTTCAAATCAGAACATCTCGCTCTACCTTTCTTTTTTTATTTTTATAGCTAGGAAAAATCGGATTCAATCATGACTCCGATAAGCCTACTACATTTTTATTTAAAACAGTTATTGATAAATTGACAATAGTTTTTAATCTTTTAAATCAAATCATTGACTAGAAGAAATGGGTATTTCCTACCTAATTACTTTATTCTTTGACTTCTGACACAGTATGCTGGCCCAAGGAAAGCGGTCTAACATTTTTGCAAATTCATAGGCTAAAACAGCTGTTACTAAGAGATACGGAAGAGAATCTATACCTAGCCCAGTGAAACCTATTACTAATCCGGTTGCAGAAATGGGCGCCCTCAAGGTCACAGATAAAAAGCAAACAGATCCCAAAAGTAAAACGGTTGGCTGACTGTCCAAACCTAGAATCATGCCCAAGAGAGCAGCTCCAGCCATCCCCAAGGCAAAAGATGGCGTAAGAGTACCACCATAGGCCCCTGCCCACAGAGTAATAAGAACGACCACTGCTTTTAGGAAAAACATGAGAAGCACTGTTTGGTCACTGCTACCATTTAAAATTTCCTGAGCCATCATGCGTCCATTGCCAAGTAGATGTGGAAAGGAAATTGCAAGACCAGCAAGAAAAAGAAAAGCTGTAGGCAATGTGAGAAGTACTCGTTTATCTTTTATCCTGTTTGAAGACACTTCTTTACTCAAGCGACCAAAAAGCCAAGCTAGTGGGGTTAAGAAAAGAAGCAATAAGGGAATAATCCATATTTCCTTTAATGACCATGAGATGGCTGGAATCTGGTAGAGAGCCTGATCTGAAATAACCAAGCCTGCTATATAGGTTGAGACATAGGTAGTCAAACCGACTAAGACAAATCGTTTAATAGATAGAGCAATTCCTAGGGTTTCAAAAACAAAGAAGACACTTGTTAATGGAACCTGATAGACAGCTGCTAAACCAGCACCAGCACCACAAGCAAGGAGAAAGATTTGATCCTTCTTAGAGAGAGAACATATTTTTCCAATTGGTCCTGCAAATAGAGTCCCAATCTCTCGTGGTGCAGCTTCTTTGCCAATAGGTGCTCCTCCTCCAACTGCAATGATCTGCCAAATTGAATGAAATAGCTGTTTTAGAAAATGAAGCTTGTATTGTGAAGTCTCATCCTTCATCTGAGCTTTGATGGAATAAATCTTCGACCCTTTTTGCAAGAAATACCAGACCAAGGATGAACCAAGACCCACGATTATTAAACTTAGTCCTATCCGTGAGGAGGAAACTCCATCTGTCAAAAATCCACTATGATGCTCTGACCGACCAAAAGCTAGCTCCTCCACCATCTCTAAAAGATAATGGAGAAATATACCAGATAAACCAGTAACTA
>ERZ773077.3184-NODE-3184-length-10169-cov-3.109156_pt1 | contig 10169 bp, 10 predicted proteins | sample MGYA00580612_ERZ773077 | MGnify/ENA primary metagenome ERZ773077 (study PRJEB29015, sample SAMEA2737971) | human oral metagenome | biome: human oral; feature: human-associated habitat; material: dental | place: China | collected 2021 ...
GATCTTATAATATATTGGCCAAGTCCCAGGGTTACTGGTATCTAACTGGCCCGGCGATACAAATTTCATCCTTGACCTCCTTCTGTCTTAGTAGGTTCACGCTTTACTTTCACATGAATGACGAATTCTTTTACTTCGCTATTTGGGGGTACGGTAAAACTCTTTTCATCACCAACGGTACCCGTAATTCTTTCCACATCAGCCGGTGGCGAGAAATAGGAAAATTTTTCCATATTACGAATAAATTGTGCTACCGCACTGTCGTTCATTGCAATACCCTTAATTGCAACGCTTCCATCCTTACCAATTCCACCAGCTTGGTAATCTACGGATCGTAAAAAGATAGTTTCTGGTGTGTTTTTTGCAATATAATCAAGCATTTCAGTAACCAAGCCGCGCTGTGCCTGTAATCCTTGAATAACCTCAATCTGCAAATTGACTTGTCTGTTCAATTCCGTCAATCGCTCAACTTCACTTTTAGCTTTAGACAGTTTTGCGGTTTCGCTCTTTATCTGCTCCTTAGCCACTTCCTGTTGTTCTATATAGTTGGTTTCGTACCAATAATTAGCAGCTAATGCAAGCGCACAGGCAATAACTATTGCTATGGTTGCATAGGTGAAGGTTTTTCTTTGCTCTTCGCGGCGCTGTGCTCGCCACGGTTGCAGGTTAAATTTTCTAGCCATTAGTTTGTGCCTTCCATCGCTAAGCCTATTGCCAAGGCGTGATTGATACCAGACTGCAAGGTTTCATCTGATCGTTGTGAACCGGACAGTTTGACGTACGGTGCCAGATTCAACAATCTGATGTTATGGGAAACATTTGCAGCCCCCAGTGCTTCTACAAAGCCACTCAGTCGTGAACCACCGCCGGTTAGATAGATAGCCCGGATTGGATCAGCACTCTCGCTGACATTATTGGCTTCGTAGAAATCCATCGCCAAATGCAGCTGTTCTGTGAAGGTCTGCACATAAGGGGTCAGGACTAAATCTCTGTATTCATCGCCAAAGCTGCGGCCAATTTTGCGGTTCTCCGCCGATTCGGCATCAATGTCGAAAACGTCCATGATGATTTCATTCACGGTATTACCGCCAATTTGCTGTTCGCGACTGAACAACAGTTCGCCGCCTTTGCAAACATAGAAGCGACTACGGTTGAAACCGATATCAATCAGCATCACACGCCCTCCCTTACCAACAGCGCTGTCGTTTCTGACGACATAGTTCAGAACGCGGTTAAAGGCGAAAGCATCAACATCCACATGGGGCGCGGTAAAGGTCTTTGGCAGATTGTTGAGCAGTGCGGTTTTTTCGTCGGCGACGTCACGACGCACAGCAACTACGAGACGGGTACCTCTTTTATTAGGGACTTCGTCGAAGTCAAAATAGACTTGGTCCATGCCGAAAGGGATAGCGTCGTTCAATTCAAGCTCAATAGCACCTTCCAGTTCGTTACCGCGTAGACCCGCATCCACAGTGACTTCCCGCATAATGGCATCACCGGTATTGATATGCAGCACTGGCAATCCTTTGGAAAGCTTTTGTTTTTTCAGGGCGCCTGCAACGATTCTGCCCAAGGTAACGCGATCCCGCTGCTGGCGTACATCCGGCGGTATCACTTCGTAAGCGAGGTGATTCGCGGTAAAACTTTTACCGGTCTGTTTGACCCGGGCAATTTTGATGCTGTATTGCCCGATATCTACCCCGATAATTTCAGGTTTTCCCAACATATGTCATAACTCCTTTTAAGTCTGCCGCAAGGATGAAACGATTTGACGGACAATGCGAGGCGTCGTTCTGCCAAGTTCGTTCCCGTTACCGGGTTTCATCGTTACAACAGTCTTGAAACGTTCTTATCAAATCCCAAGCTCAATTTAGCCACTTTCTGAACAAAAATCAATATTCGGTTAGTCTTTTATTAAGCATTTTGCAATGTTTCAGTTCATGCTTATGAAAGGTAAGGGAAATTTTTTCGTGTCCGGAAAACAACAAATTTTGCATGGGCGTATTGTAACATAAATTTCATGTTTGTCTGCACGCTCTTCTCTTGCAATCTTGCATAGAACCTGCCAAGGCGCATAACAACAAACACCCCAAGTTAACGGGGTGTCATATTGTAGAAAGTTTTTGGGATGCGGCGGTTTTTCCGGCCTCCGCCAAGCGGGATATTTATCGGATCAGGTATTTCCACAGGTCTTTAAGGACGACGAAGGCCATCAGCGCATACACCAGTGAGCCGCCGAAGCGTAGTGCCCATTTCATGGTACGTGCGGTCAGTGGTTTGCCGCGTATGGTTTCCAGGGCGTAAAAGAACATATGGCCGCCGTCCAGCAGCGGTACCGGCAGCAAGTTAATGGCCGCCAGCGACAGGCTGACCACGCCGAGGAAGTTCAAGAAGATGTCCCAACCATAGGTCAGCGTCCGTCCAGCGGCGTCACCGATGGTGATGGGGCCGCCAATGTTATCCAGCGAGACTTTGCCCGCGAACATTCTGCCGAACATGTTATAGGTCAGGCGGGTGTAATAGACGACTTTGCCCCAGCCGTGTTGCAGGGCTTGCCACAGGCCGTAACGTTCGACGGCAACGTAAGCGGATACGTCCGCCCGTTGCCATCGGGTGCCAAGGTAGCCCCGCTGTTTTTCTTTGTCATCGGGACGCGCGCCGAGGGTACCATGCAGGATGTGTTCACTGCCATCGCGGATGACGGTTACGCGCACGGCGTCACCTGGTTTGCCAGCGGCGATACTGCGACCAATGCGGATCAGGTCGATGGCTTTGTCGTTAAGCGCGATGATGCGGTCACCTTTTTTGATACCCATTGCGGCAGCCGGGCTATCCGGCATAACTTCCGCCACGGCCGCGGGCAGCCATTCGTCCACGAGGTAGAGACCCGTCGCTTCGTCCATTTTCAGTTCATCACCTTTTTGCAGTCCGCTCAGATCAAGGCGCAGGACTTCTTCTTGTCCGCCCCGTTCGATGACGATGGTTACGTCATCACGGCGAGGCGCACCGACCAGAGCGACGTGGGTCTCACCGCCGAGTTTGACGTTCTTGCCTTCCACGGCACGAATCAAGTCGCCCACTTGCAATCCGGCGCGGGCAGCGAGACTGTCCGGCGCGACGTAGGCGACTTCCGGACGCAGTCCCTGTACACCAAAGAGGTAGAGGGCGGCAAAAACAAGCACGGCGAAAAGCAGGTTGACCGCCGGTCCGGCGAAAGCGATCAGGAAGCGTTGCCAGGCTTTTTTCGCAGCGAAGGTACGGTGTTTTTCTGCATCATTGACTGCTTCGCCGTCGCTTTCACCGAGCATTTGCACGTAACCGCCAAGCGGTATCCAGGCGAGAGTGTAGAGAGTGCCATCTTTTTTGCCGCGCCATTTCAGCAACGGACGACCAAAGCCAAGCGAGAAACGGAGGATTTTGACGTCGAAGCAACGCGCCATCTGGAAGTGGCCCCATTCGTGGATGGTGACGAGGATACCGATGGTGATGGCGAAGCCGAGGATGCCCCAGAGGATGGGTAAGAGGGAGGTCATAAGGGTACAGGATGTTTGTCAGTAGAGGCCGGCGTAAAGAAAACCCGCTGCCCACAGCACCATCGCCGATAGCCAGCTGTCGATGCGATCCAGGATGCCGCCGTGACCAGGCAGGATGTTGCTGCTGTCCTTGATGCCGGCGCGGCGTTTCAGCACACTTTCCCACAGGTCGCCGATGACGGCGTAGATGACGACCAGCACGGTCAGCGACAGGAAGTGGGGCAGCGATAGCGGTAATGACACACACAGCGCCAGCACCACGGCAGCCAGCATCGCCGCAACAAAGCCACCGATGAAGCCTTCCACAGTTTTTTTCGGGCTGATATGTTCTGCCAGTTTGCGTTTACCGTAGTAACGGCCCGCGAAGTAGGCGCCGATGTCGCTGCACCAGACAATAATGAAGAGTCCCAGCAGGCCACCACCATGAATTTGCTGCCGGATGGCAACGGTTGCCCAGACGAAGGCGAGCAGCATCACGGAACCGATGACGCTGAGGACGCTATCCGAGAGATTGAGGCGCTGATCGCGACTGTAGCGATAGAGCGCGTAGGGCACGACAAACAGCCACAGCAGGCTGGCGATTATCAGGAACCAGAACAGCAGGGTCGCGTGTTGCACCTTGCATTCGGCTTCCACCACCAGCAAGCCAAGAAAGGCAAAGGCGGCATTCACCAGGGCAAATTTCCACTGCCGCACCCTGTCCCAGCGCAGCAGATTGCCCCACTCGCGGGCGGCAAGTGCCACCAGCGCCAGCCAGAAGGCGTTGAACCAGAAGGTATTGGCGTAGAGGTTGACCCAAAAGAATAGCGGGGCGATGACCAGCACGGTCAGAATTCGATAGAGCAGCATAGTAAGTAGTCTCAGGAATGCGACAGGGCGCCGAAGCGGCGGTCGCGGTGATGATAGGCGGCGAATGCCGCGTCAAGTTGTGCCTCGCCGAAATCCGGCCAGAGCACATCGGTGAACCATAATTCGGCGTAAGCAAGTTCCCACAAGTGGAAATTACTCAGGCGCATCTCGCCGCTACTGCGAATCAGCAGATCGACGGGCGGCAAATCAGGCATGGGACGGTAAGTGGCAAAAGTTTGTTCATCCAGCGTGGCGGGGGCGATTTCCCCGGTGACAGCGGCTTGCGCCAGGCGGCGCGCAGTTTCGATCAACGCCCACTGGCCGCTGTAATTAATGGCCAGCACCACATCCATACGCGAACACGCGGCGGTAAGGGTTTCCGCCGCGTCAATCGCGTCACGCAATGAACCGGATAACGGCAGGCGGTCGCCCAGCACGCGCAAGCGGATATCGTTGCGCTGCATCTTCGCCGCTTCCTCGCGAAGTGCCGCTTCAATCAATTCCATCAGCACCTTCACTTCATGCGGCGGCCGCCGCCAGTTTTCCGTGCTGAATGCGTACAAACTGAGCGTTTTCACCTCGCGCTGCGCACAAGCGGTGACGACACGATCCACCGCCAACCGCCCGGCCTTGTGCCCAAACGCCCGCGGACGCAGATGTTGCTGCGCCCAGCGGCCATTGCCATCCATGATGATGGCAACATGGGCAGGCGGGGGAAGCGTGGCGGCCATCAGACCTCCATCAATTCCTTTTCCTTTTCCGACAACACCTTATCCACCTGCTCGATATATTTATCTGTCAGCTTCTGGATTTCCGTTTCCGCGCGGCGTTCATCATCCTCGGACGCCTGCTTGTCATTCACCAACTGCTTGACGCTTTGAATGGCATCGCGGCGCACATTGCGGATAGCGACCTTGGCCTGCTCGCCTTCGCCACGCACGATCTTCACCAGGTCTTTACGGCGTTCCTCGGTGAGCGGCGGCAGATTAATATGAATCGTCTGCCCGGCGGTGTTCGGGGTCAGACCCAAATCTGAATTGATGATGGCCTTCTCAATGACGGCAATCATATTGCGTTCCCACACCTGAATGCTCAGGCTGCGGTGATCCGTGACGGAAATATTCGCCGCCTGCGACAACGGCACCATTGAGCCGTAATACTCAACCTGCACATGGTCCAGCAGGCTCGTATTGGCACGACCGGTGCGGATTTTGCTCAATTCATGTTCCAGCGACTTGACGGATTTCTCCATTCGGGCGCCGGCGTCCTTAAAAATATCTTGCAACATAAAAACTCCATTAAGCGTGGATAACAGTGCCGACGCCGTCATCAAACACGGCGCGGACAATCTCATCGGGTTTGGTCATATTAAATACCACCAGCGGCATGTCATTGTCGCGGCACATCACCACGGAAGTCGCGTCCATCACATTCAAATTGTCAGCAAGCACCTGACGATAGCTGAGGTCATCGTATTTTACCGCATCATCAAAACGTTTAGGGTCCTTGGAATAGACGCCATCAACCTTCGTCGCCTTGAACATCGCATTCACTTCCAGCTCAACTGCACGCAAACTGGCAGCACTGTCGGTGGTGAAAAACGGATTGCCGGTGCCGGCGGCGCAAATCACCACCCTGCCCTTTTCCAGGTGACGAATGGCGCGGCGACGGATGAACGGCTCGCAGACCTGGTCGATAATCAGCGCCGACATCACCCGCACCGGTACTTCAATCTGCTCCAGGGCATCCTGAATGGCGAGCGCATTCATCAGGGTAGCGAGCATCCCCATGTGGTCGCCCGTCACCCGTTCCATACCAAGCGCGGCAAGCTGCGCGCCCCGGAACAAATTGCCACCACCGACGACGATGGCAACCTCTACGCCTGCCTCAACGAGTTGGCGGATTTCTCCGGCGATACGGCGCACCACATTGGCATCCAGCCCGAAGGCCTGCTCGCCCATCAGCGCCTCGCCGCTCATTTTCAGCAAAATTCTTTTATATTTAGGGGACTTATTGATAAACATGTGAGTTCTCCGACGTTAAAAACCGCCGTGCATTATAGACGCGGCGGGGATACCGGCGGCAAAAACCACTTGCCACCCTGCCCTTTACCCCCGTTTGCCGCACAAAAAAAACCGCCGACGAGCGGCGGTTTTGCAGACAAGCGCTAGACGGATTTATACGCCTTTTGCCTGTGCCATCACTTCGGCGACGAAGTCGGATTCTTCTTTTTCGATGCCTTCACCCAATTCGTAGCGGGTGAAACGCACGACTTCCGCGCCTTTTTCTTTCAGCAGTTGCTCAACGGTGATGTCGCCGTTCTTGACGAAGCTCTGCCCTTTCAGGGTGACTTCGCTGAACAGTTTTTTCATGGCACCTTCAACCATTTTTTCGATGATGTTGGCCGGTTTGCCGCTTTGTTCGGCTTTGGCCTGGGCAATTTCGCGCTCTTTGGCGATGAATTCCGGCGACAAAGACGCAGCATCAAGGGCAAGCGGGTTGCTGGCGGCGACGTGCATAGCGATGTCTTTGGCGAGTTCGATGTCGCTGGTGCTGATTTCCACCAGTACGCCGATTTTTTTGCCGTGCAGGTAGGAACCAACCACACCGTTACCGGCGTTGTAGGTTTCGAAGCGGCGGATATTCATGTTTTCGCCGATTTTGGCGACGAGTTCGCGGCGGCGTTCGTCGGCAGTGACGCCCGGGGCAAATTCGGCAGCGTTCAACGCATCCACATCGGCGAGATTTTGGCTGCGGGCGATGTCAGCGAGGCGCTCGGCAAAGCTGCGGAATTCGTCGCCCATGGCAACAAAGTCGGTTTCGCAGTTGGCTTCGAGGATGGTGACATGTTTATTGTCGCCACTGGCGGATACGACCAGTACGCCTTCAGCGGCAACGCGGCCCGCTTTCTTGTCGGCTTTGGCGAGGCCGGTTTTGCGCATGTGCTCAATGGCGGCTTCGATGTCGCCCTTCATTTCGACAAGGGCTTTTTTGCATTCCATCATGCCTGCGCCGGTGCGTTCGCGCAGTTCTTTGACCAGTTTGGCGGATATTTCTGACATGGGTACTCCTGAAATAGGGACGGCTGCGGTTGTTATACCGCAGCCTTTTATTCACAGATGGGGATTGAAGAAATGGTGCGCTTTATTCGGCAGCCGGCGTTTCTTCGACAATGACGACTTCTTCTTCGGCCACGACGACTGCTTCTTCCAGCGCTTTTTCAGCGTTTTCACCACCGCCGGTGGTGACAGATGCTTTTGCTTCCTGGATGGTGTCGGCAACAGCGTTCACGTAGAGATTAATGGCGCGGACGGAGTCGTCGTTACCCGGGATGATGTAATCGACGCCTTCGAGCTGGTTGTTGGTATCAACAATACCGACGACCGGGATGCCGAGTTTTTTCGCTTCCTGGATAGCGATGTGTTCATGGCCCACGTCAATGACGAACAGAACGTCAGGCAGGCGGCGCATGTGGCGGATACCGGTGAGAGAGCGGGCGAGTTTGTCGCGTTCGCGGCCGAGTACGATGACTTCTTTTTTCACCAGTTTCTGGAAGGTGCCGTCTTCGCCCATGCGTTCAATGGTTTCAAGACGGTTGACGGACTGGCGGATAGTTTTGAAGTTGGTCATCATCCCGCCGAGCCAGCGGAAGTTGACGTACGGCATACCGCAACGGGCAGCAGCGGTGCCAACAGCTTCGGAGGCGCTGCGTTTGGTGCCGACGAACATGACGGTGCCGCCACTGGCGACGACAGTGCTGACAAAATTCAGCGCGTCGTTAAGCATCGGCACAGTTTTTTCGAGGTTGATGATGTGAATGTCGCCCCGTTTGCCGTAGATATACGGCGCCATTTTCGGGTTCCAGAAACGGGTGCGGTGTCCAAAGTGCGCGCCTGCTTCGAACAGCTCGCGCATACTGACTTTACTCATTTGATTCTCCATTAAAGGGTTAGGCCTCCAAACGCGTGATCACCCCAACCGTTAAGGCACCCGGGGCGTCAATTACCGCGTTTGTGTGTTTTAGTTGCCAGAAAGGCGCGCGCTTTATACCATAGCCGCCCTTGATTACCAAACAGAAAATTCCATGACCATCACCCTGAAAAGCGACGCGGATTTAGCAAAAATGCGCGTCGCGGGACGCCTTGCCGCCGATGTTCTCGACATGATCGAGCCTTACGTCGTCCCCGGTGTCACCACCGCCGAACTTGACCACCGCTGCCACGATTACATGGTCAACGAGCAACGCACCATCCCTGCCTGCCTCAACTACGGCAGCCCGCCGTTTCCCGCTTCCACCTGCATCTCGGTCAACCACGTCATCTGCCACGGCATCCCGTCCGACAAGACCCTGAAAAACGGCGACATCGTCAATATCGACGTCACCGTCATTAAAGACGGCTGGCACGGCGACACCAACCGCACCTTCCTCGTCGGTGAGACCGGCGTCCTCGCCCAGCGCCTGGTGGACATCACCTACGAAGCCATGTGGCGCGGTATCCGCTGCGTCCGCCCCGGCGCAACCCTCGGCGACATCGGCCATGCCATCCAGCAATTTGCCGAAAACGAACGCTTCAGCGTCGTACGTGAATTCTGCGGCCACGGTATCGGACGCGGCTTCCACGAAGACCCGCAAGTCCTGCACTTTGGCCAGCCGGGCAAAGGCGTCGTCCTCGAAGCGGGCATGACCTTCACCATTGAGCCGATGATCAACGCCGGCAAACGCGACCTGAAAATCCTGAATGACGGCTGGACCGTTGTCACCCGCGACCGCTCACTGTCCGCACAATGGGAGCACACCCTGGCGGTGACCGCCGACGGCTACGAAATCTTCACCCTGAGCGCCGCCGAACGCGCGCGCGGCATCAGCCCCACCGGCACCGTCCCGCCCGCCGACTGACCATGCAGACTTACGACGACTACACCGCCTACCTCAACGCGCGCCTCGCCCGCTACACCCGCCAGCAAAGCGCCACCTTCGCCCGTCGCGTCGCCCGCGCGCTTGCCGCCGACCTGCCCGACCCGACCTTTGCCACCGTAGACCCCTATCTGCGCCCGCACCTGTGCGCCCTCTACGAAGAAATCAGCGAAGGCAGCTGGCGCCTTGCCCACATCGGCGATGCCCTGAACGCGCTGGCGGAAGAAGGTGGCGTGCCGGATGGCAACATCCTCGCCTTCCACAACGCCCTCGAATACTGGTACAACATCCACGACCCGGCCAGCGACCACCGCGCCGAAGCCGCCGCCTGTGCCGACCAATACATGGCCCAGGCCGACCTCAACATTAGCGGCGACCCGCCCGACGACGCGCACTGGCTCACCCACCCCGCCATCAACGCCGCCTTCCGCCGCCTGCAACAATGCCTGCTCCCGCGACAAACCCTGACCCTGCCCCCCAACTGGCAACCGGCAGAACCGCCCGCCCCGCCTGACACCGAAGCCCGCCGCGCGCGCGACTACCTGCGCGGCCTGCGCCCCGCCCTCGCCGCGCACATCAAAGGCCGCGACTACGACGTGCACCGCCTCGTCGCCCACTACACCGCACAAATCGACCACATCCTCACCGCCCTCTACCAACAAACCATCACTAACCCTGCCATCCGCCTCTACGCCATCGGCGGCTACGGCCGGGGCGAACACTTCCCCGCCTCCGACACCGACATCCTCATCCTCGCGCCGGATGACAGCAGCAGCACCGACCACGCGCAAATCGAAACCTACATCGCCCAACTCTGGCAACTCGGCCTCGACATCTCCCAACATGTCCACCACGACCACGACCTCAACGCC
>ERZ773077.3186-NODE-3186-length-10158-cov-7.376027_pt1 | contig 10158 bp, 7 predicted proteins | sample MGYA00580612_ERZ773077 | MGnify/ENA primary metagenome ERZ773077 (study PRJEB29015, sample SAMEA2737971) | human oral metagenome | biome: human oral; feature: human-associated habitat; material: dental | place: China | collected 2021 ...
GTCAAGGGAGAAACATTTTCCCGGATACTTTTTTGGAGGTGAGGCGAAGGGGATTTCTTTTTGGAGATGTTTTTTTGAGGAGGAGTCAAGGGAGAAACATTTTCCCGGATACTTTTTTGGAGGTGAGGCGAAGGGGATTTCTTTTTGGAGATGTTTTTTTGAGGAGGAGTCAAGGGAGAAACATTTTCCCGGATACTTTTTTGGAGGTGAGGCGAAGGGGATTCCTTTTTAGAGATGCTTTTTCGAAGGGTATCAAATGGAGAATCTTATCCGGGAATGCTTTTTCGAGAGTGAGGTCAAGGGGAGTCCTTTTCGGAGGTACTTTTTTGATGAGGAGTCAAGGGGGAATGCTTTTTGAGGATACTTTTTCGAGGAGGAGTCGAGGGAGAATCACTTTCCCTGATACTTTTTTGAGGGGGAGGTAAAGGGGATTCCTTTTTGGAGATGTTTTATCGAGGAGGACTTAAGAGGGGATCCTTTTTGGGGGTATTTTTTTGAGAACGGGTCAAGGAGGGTTCCTTTTCTGGCGTACTTTTTTGAGGAGGAGTCAAGAGGGAATGTTTTTCGGGGGTATTTTTTCGAGGGATATTCAAGGGCGAAACTTCTTCCCAGATACTTTTTTGAGGGTGGGGCAAAGGGGAATCCTCTCCGCGGATACTTTTTTGGAGGTGAGGCGAAGAGGATTCCTTTTTAGAGATGCTTTTTCGAGGAGTGTCTAATGAGGAATGTTTTTCGGGGATACTTTTTCGAAGATGGGATAAAAGGAAATCCTTCTCTGGGGTATTTTTTCGAGGAGGAGTTTAGGAGGAATTCTTTTCTGGAGTGTTTTTTTGAGGGTGAGGGAAAGGTGGTATGTTTTTTGAATGGTCTTATCACAGAGCAATTTACGAACAATGAAAACTGAGAAGAAGACAAATGCCGCCAGACTATTGGACAAGGCAGGCGTGATCTATGAGACAGTCCCTTACGAGGTGGACGAGAACGATTTGGCGGCGACACATGTGGCCGAGCAACTGCACGAGGACATCGCGCAAGTTTTCAAGACGCTCGTCCTCCGTGGCGACCGAAACGGACTCTTTGTCTGTGTCATCCCTGGCGATGCCGAGGTAGACTTGAAAAAGGCAGCACGCGTGTCGGGCAATAAGCACGTATCCATGCTACCAATGAAAGAGCTGCTCCCCGCCACGGGCTATATCCGCGGCGGATGCTCGCCCATCGGCATGAAGAAACCCCTCCCGACCTACATTCACGAGTCCTGCACCCACCACCCACACATCTACGTCAGTGCGGGCCGTCGCGGCCTTCAACTCAAGCTCTCCCCCAACGATCTTACGACCTTCGTCGGCGCCACCCTGGCCGATCTCGTCGAGGATCGGTAACCACCCAAACGCAACAAAGGCAGCCGAGGGACATCGCTGTCTCTCTGCTGCCTTTCGATTGCTTCAAGCGGGGCCGATGCAACGCATCAGCCCCCTCCGAATGGCTTCCGGTCAATAGCCGGGGTTTTGCTGGATCTTCCGATTCACATTCGTCTCCCCTCTGGGAATGGGCAGGACAATGCGGAAATAAGTACGATCAAATTTGCGAGACTCCGGGGTGGTCAGCGTGTAGTGGTAGCCCTTTTTCGCTTCGTCTGTATAGCGTACAATCGTCTGATTGTTACGCATGGCATCGAAGAAACGATGGCCCTCGCCAACCAGCTCCTTACGACGCTCGACAAGGATCCGATCTACCGTTGCATCAGCCTCTGACACAGGTGTAGCCTTCGGATTTGCGCGCTGTACGATGGCGTTCAGATACTTCGCAGCCGCCGCCTTATCATTCAGCTTGGCTGAAGCCTCGGCAGCAATCAGATAAGTCTCCGAAAGACGAAGTAGGGGGACGTTATTCAGACGCATTTCTCCCTGACTATTCTCTGGGAACTTATTGATCCAGACCTTATCCGTTCCATACATCTGCTTACGATCCGGGTCACGTGTCTCCATCATAGCCGTCAGGCGCACATCGTTAGGATCGGCCTGTAGCAACTCACAGAACGATTTTGTAGCGATAGCGTCGTTGTATCCGTATTCGTTGTACAGGTAGGCAATACCCTCGCGGTCGGTATAGTCATCCGTGCTGGTGTTGAGCAACTCGAAGATCATTTCCTTGTTATGCGCCCCCGAGGTCTTATCCCACACGTTAGCAGCATACTCTTCGTTCGTCCAGAGTTTATACGGCGAGTTGTCGATTACCTCCACGGCTTCTTTGCGTGCATTCGCATTGTCGCCCATATAGAGATATACCCTCGCCAAGAGGGCCTTGGCTGTCCAATGATTGATGTAACCGTTCGTCATCGTCTTGTTGAGCTTGTTGTCATCGATAGCCTTGCGTAGATCTTTGACCACTTGCTCATAGACTTCCTTCACGGTGTTTCTCTGTGGCAGGGCACTTGTTGTCAGGGGCTTCAAAACGATGGGAACACCGAGGCTGGCACCGCCATCCATCGTATAAGGATAGCCGTAAACGCGGACCAAATCGAAGTGGATGAGGGCACGCACCACGAGGGCTTCGCTATAGATCCTATCAATATTAGCCTGTTCACTCTCCACTTTGGGCTTCACCACACTGCCTTCCACAGCAGCAATGATGTTGTTGGCACGCCGAAGGACACGGTAAGGCGTGAACCAGATGTCATCCGCATTGGTAGCCGTGTAACGCATCTCATACATAGGAGCTGTACGCTTACCCGAGACACGTGCCTGCATATCGTCGCCACGCACATCACCGTAGTAGAGCATACGAGCAGCATAATACTGATTATATGTACCGTCACCCTGCAACCCATCGTACATACCGATCCGCGCGGCATTCAGTTTCCCTAAATCCGTCAGGGCATTCTCGGTACCGATACCATCCGATGGCTCCAGATCGAGCCAGTCGCCCGAGCAAGCGTTCAACAACAGTGCGGTGGCTGCAAAGAGGGCGATATTCTTTATCGAAATCCTTTTCATGTTGGTATTCTATTTTACTGATTGATTAAAAACCTAATTCCACACCGAAAGTTACTGTGCGCATGGCAGGCGCTCTGAAGTAGACAAAGCCACTGGCTGTATTCTCTGGATCCACATAGAGTTTCTTCGATTTGAACGTAAGCAGGTTATTGCCTGACATGTAAGCGCGAATTCTGTCGAAACCCACCTTTTTAGATAGTTTGGCCGGCAGGGTGAATCCTAAGGTGAGATTCTTCAAGCGCACATGATCAGACGGAAGTAACCAGCGCGAAGAGGGAACATCCACATTGCCATTGGCGAACATCGGCAACTTGGCATTATCTCCCGGGTTGCGCCACATATCTTCCTTCTTATAATGCGACGGAACTGCACCATAAAACAGATCGATACCACCGTTAGAGTGGAGCCAGCTTACACCGTCATACACCTTGCCGCCAAAGGAGTAGGTGAAGGTAAAGTTCAAGTCGATGAACTTCCAAGTCAGAGTATTGGTCAAACCGCCAGTTACTTTCGGATCGGCACTGCCGATGATCGTTCTATTCGCTTTAGTTTCGTCCGTAGTCGTCTCACGAGCATGCTCGTCGTTGGTGTTTTTATAGTATAACTCCTTTCCTGTCTGCGGATCTACGCCGGCGTATTCGTAGGCATAGAATGAATTATAGGGCTGACCTACACGATGAATGGACTCATAACTTATGATCTCATCTTGATCCTTATTTAGCTGCAAGATCTTATTCTGATTGTGGGCCAAAGTCAGTGTCGTATTCCATGTAAAGTCCTTCTTCTGCACGTTAGTCGAACGCAACTCTAATTCGATACCACTGTTTCGCATAGCACCGACATTCACGAGCTCGTTGGCATGGTTGTATTCATCCACAAAACCGATAGTTCCAGAAATGGGGCGTTCGAGGAGCAGGTCCTGCGTCTTGCGGGTGTACCACTCTACGGTTAGGGTGAAGCGATTGAGAAACGTAAGATCAATACCAGCGTTGAAGGCATAGTTCTTTTCCCATTTCAGGTTTGCATTACCCGGCGTCGATTCGCTTGTTCCCACTTGATTGTCATAATTATAACCGAAGCTATAAACCGGCATGAAGTCGTAGTAGCGCCACGGCTGCGTACCATTCACACCATACGAGGCTCGGATTTTTGTATCCGTCACCTTCTCACGGATCGACTCCATGAAAGGTTCGTTCGTCAGGCGCCATGATCCCGAGAGCGACCAGAAGTCACCCCAGCGATTGGCTTTTGCTAGACGTGAGGAGCCATCGCGGCGATAGCTTGCGCTCACATAATACTTGGAATCATAGTTGTAATCCGCACGACCGAGATAGGACAGCATGCGGTACTCGCTGATGGAACTGGAAGATTTGGTGATAGCTGCATTCTGAATCTCCGGCTTCGGGTCGTCCATCGCAGCGTAGTTACTACCAGTGCCATAGACATTCTCATGTTTGTACGCCTCCGTCTCATAACCGAGCAGAAAACTCAGGTTATGTACCCGGTCGAACGAGCGATCGTAAGTCAGCTGTGTCTGCGAGTTGAATTTAGAGGTATTGATCATGTATTTCTGGAACACACCGTTGGCCGTACGTCCATCATTGGATTGTGGCCCCCACCATGCGATGCTGGCATTCTGCGTGAAGTCATAACTGAGAACTTCCTTCAGCTTTAACCCCTTGGTGATGGTATATGTACCGGAGAGGGTGTTGAAGGTACGAGTCAGTTTATTCTTATTCGAGGTGTATTTAATAGCGCGAAGCGGATTGGCCCAATCATCACCGATAGCAGGAAAATAACGGCCCAACGTCCCGTCTTTATTGTAAGGATATGACGACGGAGATACCATAGAGGCCATAGCCATAATCGGACTGGAGTAGCTGTAGCCCTCACTGACGGAGCTCTGATCGCTATAGGAAAAGAGTGAGCTGACATCGAGCATCAGCTTGTCACTGGCCTGATGCGATACATTCACGCTACCCGTGATGCGATCAAATCCGGAGTTCTCATAGATACCTTCCTGCTTAGCATAGGAAATGGAGCTATAAAACTTCGTCTTTTCGTTACCGCCCTGTGCGCTGACGTCATAGTTCTGGTACTGGCCGTTACGAATCAAGATCTTGCGCCAGTCTGTCCAGCCCGACCAAGGTTTCGGAGCATACGTATCGATGTTTTCATCTGCATAAGCTTTGGCCTCGGCATCCGATTTGCCTTCGGTATACTTGGCATAGTTCACCAGACCGAGGTGCAGCAATTCACGACGTGCATCTCCGTCCAATGTTGGGCGATAATCCACGGCCATGTTAGAGAAACCCCAGTTAGCTTTTACGCTGAAAACAGTCTTGCCGGCCTTACCCTTCTTCGTGGTAATCACAACCACACCGTTGGCAGCGCGCGATCCGTAGAGCGAAGCGGCGGCAGCATCCTTGATTACAGTGATATTCTCAATATCGCTGCTGTTCAGCGTGGAGAGGATACTCGTTCCAGCGTCGGCATAATTGAAACCAGACATGTCTCCTGAGAGCACTGGCACACCGTCGATGACATAGAGCGGATTGTTGCCTGCATTGATAGAGCCCATACCGCGAATGCGTATGCTCTCCGTGGCACCGGGCTGACCAGACACAGAATTGATCTGCACACCGGCTACATTACCGGCCAGCTTGTCCGACACGCTCGTCACGGGCACGTCCTTCAGCTTGTCCGTGCTCACCGTCGCTGCCGAGCCCGTGAAGGAGCTCTTCTTAAACGTACCGTAGCCGGTGACGACGACTTCGTCCAGCAGTTCGGCGTCTGATCTCAGGATCACTCGGATACGCGGACTGACAGCGACTTCCATCGTCTGCATGCCCACATACGAGATCACCAACGTTCCGTTGGACGGTGCCGACAGTGCAAACTCTCCATCGATGTTTGTCACCGTCCCTGTGGTGGTGCCTTTCACCAGCACAGAAGCGCCGATCACGGGTTCTCCCTGCTCATCCACGATAGTGCCTTGCACCTGTGTCTGAGCCATCGCAACTCCTATTCCGATCAGGAATAGAGCCATCAGCATAAATAACTTCCTTTTCATACTTCCGTTTTTAATTGATTGGTATTATCTGTTGATTAGTGCCTTGAAGGTATGGTAGAGCATAGGCTGACGGCCCGCGTATGGTTTCGGCTCCGTCCCTTCTTGCTCTGCTTAGTCAACCTATTTTTCATTTTCACGTATTCTACATGTTTATGCTATCGATTCTTTGCCTTTGCGCGGCCAAAGATATACGCTTTTACACATAGGCAACTTTCTGTTCGAGAAATTGAAATTTGTCAACCTCGCGCGCGGTTTTCAGCCATTTTTACCGTCCATCCAAGTGTTTTTGGCCTATCAACGACGATTCGACCTTCGTTTAGCGAGTATTCTGCCTCGTTTCATGCCGTCGGAAGCGCATTATCCCCAGTTGACAGCCGTTCCTCTTTCGTCGAAGATCTACTGCGATGAATTACGGTCTCTCTCCTTTCGTATACCTCCTTTTATCTACTATGAAAATCATTGTACACTCGAATAAGAACTTTCATAGCCTATGAAAATCATTATGCACTCGAATAAGAACTTTCATAGCTTATGAGGATTATTATACGCTCAAATAAGAGCTTTCATAGCTTATGACGATTATTGTACACTCGAATAAGAACTTTCATAGCCTATGAGGATCATTATACGCTCAAATAAGAGCTTTCATAGCTTATGACGATCATTATACACTCGAATAAGAGCTTTCATAGACTATGAAGATCATCATACGATTGAATAAGAGCTTTCATAGGCTATGAGGATTATTATACACTCGAACAGAAACTTTCATAGCCTATGAAGGCCTATTTTCAACAGAAAAATTCTTGTCATAGCAGGTGTCACGCGATTTTCAGGCGGAAATCGGTCGGATTCGGACGGAGTGAACGTTTCGACGGAGAGAGAAGCCACGACGACAGGCAGCGGACCCGTTTATGGCCGCGAAAAAGCCGTCTATGGACTTTCAAATTGATTCCTACACTCCGAAGATCTCAATCAGGCTTCTACTTTTGCGGCCTATAATTCAATAATTCATAAGGAAATGCCTGAGATCTCACGATTGGGTATCAAGATGCCCGAATCGCCGATACGGAAGCTGGCGCCGTTGGCCAACGAAGCAAAAGCCAGAGGAATCAAAGTGTATCACCTAAATATCGGCCAGCCCGACATCCCGACGCCCGAGGTTGGCCTCGAGGCGCTGCGGCGGATCGACCAAAAGGTGCTTAGTTACTGTCCGAGCGATGGGCTGCCCAGCCTGCGCCAAAAGATGGCGGAGTACTACGGACGGTTTGCGATCGAGGTCACGCCGGACGAGATTTTCATCACCACCGGCGCCTCCGAAGCCCTCACGCTGGTCTTCCTGGCCTGCCTCGACCCGGGTGACGAAATCCTGATCCCGGAGCCGGCTTATGCCAACTATATGTCGATGGCCATGTCGTGCGGTGCGGTGGTCAAGACGGTGCTCTCGTCCATCGACAACGGCTTTGCACTGCCCCCCATCGAAGCGTTTGAAGAGGCCATCACGCCGCGCACGAAGGCCGTCCTGCTCTGCAACCCGAACAACCCCACGGGCTATGTCTACACGCGGGAGGAGCTGGGGCACATCCGCGACTTGGTGCGCCGCCACGACCTCTTCCTCTTTTCGGACGAGGTCTACCGCGAGTTTCGCTACACGGACGCGCCCTATGTCTCGTCGTTCCACCTCGAAGGCATCGAGCCGAATGTGGTCATGTTCGACTCCATGTCGAAGCGTTACAGCGAGTGCGGCATCCGCGTCGGAGCGATCGTGACGAGGAACGCGCGGGTGCGTAAAAGCGTGATGAAATGGGCGCAGGCACGCCTCAGTCCGCCGCTTTTGGGGCAAATCGTGGCCGAGGCGTCGATCGACGCACCGGAGTCGTATCTCAAGGGCGTTTATGAGGAGTACATCCAGCGACGCGACTTTCTGGTCAAGCGGATCAACGAGATTCCGGGTTGCTATTCGCCACTGCCGATGGGCGCGTTTTATACGGTGGCCAAGTTGCCGGTGGACGACGCCGACAAGTTCTGCGCCTGGTGCCTCCGCGACTTCTCGTACGAAGGGCAGACGGTGATGATGGCGCCTGCGTCAGGCTTCTATGTCACCCCGGGTTACGGGCGCAATGAGGTGCGCATCGCTTATGTGTTGGAACGAGACGAGCTGGCGCGCGCGCTCGACGTCCTGGAGGCTGCGCTTACGACCTATCGTGACAGATGGAACAAGCGTTGACGGTGGCCGAGCCCACACCTATTCATAAGGAAGCGTCGGGTCATGAACGTTGAGCTGTTTATCGCCCGACGCATCCACTTCGGTGGCAAAGCCGACCAAGGGAAGACGCGCATCACGCCGCCAGCGGTGCGCATCGCTGTGGCCGGCATTGCCATCGGCTTGGCTGTCATGATCCTCACCGTGGCCATCGTGGTGGGCTTCAAGCAGGAGGTGCGTGACAAGGTGATCGGCTTCGGGTCGCACATCCAGATCACCAATTTCGACAGCAATTCATCTTACGAGACGGCCCCAATCCACGTGAGCGACAGTCTGCTGGACATGCTCCGCCAGACGCATGGCGTGCGACACGCCGAGGCCTTCGCCACCAAGCCGGGGCTACTCAAAACCGACACCGATTTCCAAGGTATCGTCCTGAAGGGCATTGGTTCGGATTACGATTGGGGCTTTTTCCGCAAGCACCTCGTGGAGGGCCGCCCCTTTAGCGTCACTCCTGGACGGATGACAACCGATGTGCTCATCTCGCGCCATCTGGCCGACCTGCTCCGCCTACGTTGCGGCGACTCCTTCCTTGCCTACTTCGTGCAGGACGATATCAAGGCCCGCAAGTTTCGCATCAGTGGCATCTACGATACGGGCTTTTCGGACTACGACCAGCTCTTCGTCCTTGCCGACATCGAACAGATTCGCACCCTGAACGACTGGCCCTCCGACGCGGTCAGTGGATTGGAGCTACTCGTCGACGACTACGATCGTCTCGACGAGACCGCCGAACGTGTCGACACCCTCCTCCTCAACCGTCGAGATAACGCAGGCAACACCTACTTCGTCCGCTCCATCCGCGAGCTGAACCCGATCATCTTCAATTGGCTCGACCTACTCGATCTGAACGTAGCCGTGATCCTCGCACTTATGATGGCAGTCTCGGGATTCACCATGATCTCCGGCCTACTGATCATCATCCTCGAGCGCACGAACATGATTGGCATCCTCAAAGCCGTCGGCCAACCGGATCGTAGCCTACGGCGTGTCTTCCTCTACATCTCCAGCTTCTTGATCGGCCGCGGCATGCTCTGGGGTAACGTCATCGGACTCGCCTTGTGCTGGGTGCAGTGGCAATTTCGCCTGCTCACCCTCGATCCTTCGATCTACTATCTTGACTCCGTACCCATCCGTCTCAGCATCTGGTCATGGCTACTTATCAACGTCGGTACACTCACCGTTTCGTTGCTGATGATGTTGGCACCTTCATACCTAATCACCAAAATCAATCCCGCCCGCACCATCCGCTTCGAGTAGAAGATTCTCGTCCATGCTTTGTGCGTATAGAAATCATTTTACATTTGCGCGCTCTTCAGCGAAAGGAAAGATGCCAGAGTGGTCGAATGGGCCGCACTCGAAATGCGGTGTACGGGTGACTGTACCGGGGGTTCGAATCCCTCTCTTTCCGCTTGAGGTACTCTGAAAGAGGCATTCAGAGATCCTTTAGGAAAAACGTAAGTGCCATAACTTGAACAGGTTATGGCACTTTTCTTTTGCGCCTACCCTTCATTTCAGAGCACGTATTGAAGCGGCCGAAACGCTCAAAATGCTCCCCAACAGCTACAATCTGGCTACAACTTTTTCGGCCAAATGAAAATTGTAGCCAAGAGTCCGTAGAGAGCACGTCGGGAGCACTCATATACAGCTGTTATTCAGTCATCTATGTAGAACTTTGCAAGCGTGATCGAAGAGAAGAAGTTTGCGCCAAAACATCCGTATTCGGCTACAATCGGAAGGTGCCTTGGCTACACTTCTTTTCTGAAGGTCATGGCTGCAGCCAAAAACAGTCATGTGTATGAAGACCATATTCAGAACCGCTTTCTATC
>ERZ773077.3189-NODE-3189-length-10153-cov-7.784710_pt1 | contig 10153 bp, 9 predicted proteins | sample MGYA00580612_ERZ773077 | MGnify/ENA primary metagenome ERZ773077 (study PRJEB29015, sample SAMEA2737971) | human oral metagenome | biome: human oral; feature: human-associated habitat; material: dental | place: China | collected 2021 ...
AGCGGGCGGCCAGCGGCGGGCCGCGCCAGAGAAAAGGCCGCCTTGGCAGGGCCTTGGCCTCAAAGCAGGCTCTCTGGGCGCCGCCCGCATCACACGCCGCCCGTCTGCGCCCGGCTCACGCGCCGGCCCGCTGCCGGGAACCTGTTCGCAATCTGGCCGTGAGGGGCGAGAGTGCGAAATCGGGATGGGATGCAAGGCGCAAACCGCAGACGGGCCCCTGTGGCCCGGCGAGGATTTGCAACGCCGCAGACCGCCCGAGTCCGCGCTTTTCGCACCCACGGACGGGTTGTGAACAGGTTCCACAGGGTTCGGCAATCTTTTTTGAACCTCTTTGAAACAAACCGGTTCGGCGTGAATGACTTGCGCGAATCGCCATAGGAGAAAAAAACATGAAAACCTGGGGCTTCAAAACCATACGGGTCAAGAAAAACGAACGCGCCATGCTCCTGCGCAATGGCGACTTTGACCGCATGCTCATGCCAGGCAAGCACCGCATCACGGCCTGGGGCGACGAGCTGCGCGCCCAAGCCTTCAATCTGGAAGAAAGCGCCTTCACGCACTCTTTGAGCGACTACCTGATGGCGCGCGAGCCGCAAGTGGTGGCCGAGCACTTTGTGCGCGTGCAAACGGGCGAGGACGAAGTGGCCCTGCTCATCGAAGACGGCGTGTTGACCGCCATCATCCCGCCCGCCACGCGGCGTCTGTACTGGAAGGGCCTGCACGAAGTGCAAGCGCAAGTGCTGCCTGTGCCGCCCGATTTGCGCGTGCCCGCCGACTTGCTGGCCCGCATACGCGCCGCCCGCGCTGCAGGCATGAACCGCTACGCGCCGCTCATGGCCGAAGTGCCGCAGTTTCACACCGGCTTGCTGTGGGTGGACGGGCAAATCCGCGAAACCCTGCCGCCCGGCGTGCATGGCTGGTGGCAGCACGGGCACGCCGTGCGCGTGGACGTGGTGGACTTGCGCGCGCAAACCGCCGAAGTCGCCGGGCAAGACATCCTCACCCGCGACAAAGTCACGCTGCGCCTGAACCTCACCGCCGTCTGGCGCTACACCGACGCGCAAACCGCCTTCGGCCAGCACCCCAAGCCCGCCGATCACGTGTACCGCGAACTGCAATTTGCCTTGCGCGCCGCCGTCGGCCAGCGCACGCTGGACACCCTGCTGGAAGACAAGGCCGCCATTGACGCCACCGTGCTCGCCCAGGTGCAGCCGCGCCTGGCCGGCAGCGGCATCGCGCTGGAGAGCGTGGGCGTGAAAGACATCATCCTGCCGGGCGACATGCGAACCATCCTCGCCCAGGTGGTGGAAGCCGAAAAGGCCGCCCAGGCCAACGTCATCCGCCGCCGCGAGGAAACTGCCGCCACCCGCTCGCTGCTCAACACCGCCAAGGTCATGGAAGGCAACCCCGTCGCCCTGCGCATGAAAGAGCTGGAAACGCTGGAGCGCGTGGCCGAACGCATCGACAAGATCTCCGTCGTCGGCGGGCTGGATCAAGTGCTCAGCGGGCTGGTGAAACTCAAATAGGGCTTGCGACGCCGATGTCGCTGCTGCCCGCTACTGAGAAAGAAGAAGCCCGAAAGCAGCTGCATCTCTTAAAAAGAGCGAGTCCCGCTATCAGAGGAGAATCAAAAAATACGCTTTTTGTCTGCCGACCGTTTAGCTGGGCGTTCTACCGGCCTCCAGTTCGGGCAAATAAACAGATGGCGCTTTCAGCAGCTGCTCTAGCGTCATGCAGCCCGCCAGCGGAAACCTCCATGTGCCCGTGCGACCGCTGGGTACGTCCACGCGCACGGCCCAGCGGCGACGGGTGATTTCTACCGGTCGGCTGCCGTGTAGCGGGTGCTTGTAGGTGCGTTCGTATTCGATGTGCGCTACCAGCAGTTGCCCGTATCGCTTGCAGGTCAGCACACGCGCTTTTTCGTCCAGCAGTCGTACGCCTGCTCGGCGGGCACGCATTTCGGCTTGCGCGTGAAAATCCAATTCCTCCTGTCGACGGGCTGCGTCAACAGAATAAAGTAAATATCGGTTCACCGCCTCGGCATCACCCTGCGCCAGCCCCTGTCGCAACTGGGCACGCGCATACAGCAGCGCTGCCACATCTTGTGCACAGGCGGTTTCTGCAGGCGATGCATGGACCGTCTGCGCACCAGCAGCCTGCGCTATGCAAGCACAAAAAGCCCACAAAGAAAAGGCAAAAGCAACCGCGAAATTACTTGCTTTTAATTTAACTAAACGGAAATTTACAAAACAAATATTCATAAAATCCAATTTATTGAACTGGCAGCCATTGCACGGGTTTCCAGTACCCGGCATCCATCCATTGCAGACGAATGCGTACATCCGGATATGTTTTCGACAGAATTTCGCGCTTATGATTTTCTATTCGTTGCTCTAGCAGCAAAAAAGCACTGCCATCTACATATTTTTTTAAAGCATAATCAATCTTATTGAATTGATTGGCATCGACATTTCGAGGGGTTTCATCACTTTTGTTTCTCAGCCTTGTTGGAAACAGCGCCTCTTTAACCTCATCAACAGAAAAAGACTTGTTTAATCCAATGCTTCCTTTACTGGGCACATCATGCTCCGGATTTTTGGAGGCCACCCCCAGCATATATAACGCCATCGCTGCATCCGGATTAAAATCGGCCACTGAGACAATTAAATCATTATTTGTATCAATGATCAGCAGCATATCCTTTTCATCAATTTTTTCTTTTTTGTATACGAAATTATCAAAACTATAATATTCCTTATCGTCAGATCCTGAACTGCAAAAACCAAGACACTCAACACACCCAAAATCATCAATCAGCTCAGCTGATCTACTATACCAATACGAAGCCTTCGAACAAAGTTTACATGTATCAGCTTCGCGCGAGCATTTTTCTGCAAAGGCTGCTCCTGCAAAGCAGCCAACAAAAACAGCCACGATCCAACTTAGCTTACGCATAAAAACTCCTAGACAAGAATTGCTCTCAATGTATGCCGACAATTTCGGATTATTGAACAACACTCTCAGCAGACACTTGTTCTGTGTGCACCTGGATTGATTTAGATCAATATTTCTTTGTTTTCAAGTGTGTCAAGGACTTGCATCTGCGCCAGATTGAGCGGATGACAAGGCGTAAACAGTATCTCAGTGATCTCAAAGATAGGGAATGAAGCTTTGTCGCCCCAGCCCTCATTGATTGGTTCATTGATCAAGGCGCGCCGCAGCGCCAACATGATCTGTATGGGATATTCAACGCACTGCGCTGGATGGTCTGCGCTAGCAGCTGGTCTATCAGCAAACACGCTGGCATCTGCAAGCTGCAGCTTTGAGGCTATGGGTCTAGCGACCTCCGTTCCATGATTCGTATCACCCAAAGCCGTCATGGCTAAGCCGGCGCCATGGTTTTTGATACTTGAACGCTGCAATTGAGTTGCAGAAGCAGCCTGCGTGCAGGCTATGACGACTACTTGGAACTCGACGATGACAACCAACTTCTTTTCGGTAAGAGCCAGTGCCCCTGAAGAAGCGGCGCAAAAGCGGCTGGAGCGCCGCCTGGAGGCCGCGCGGGCCAGAAATGAAAAAGCCGCTGAAGAAATGCCGCCCGAAATCATTGAGGTAAATAACGAAAACGGGCATTACCTGCAAATGCAAATCAGCGGCGCTGCGCCCATCAAAATGTGGACCCGGGGCGTGCCGGTGGAAGAAGACGCGCGCCAGCAATTAAAAAATATCGCCAGCCTGCCCGTGGTATTCAAACACGTGGCAGTGATGCCGGATGTGCATTTGGGCATCGGCGCCACGATTGGCACGGTGATTCCAACCATCAAAGCCATTATTCCGGCGGCGGTGGGCGTGGATATTGGCTGCGGCATGATGGCCTGCAAAACCACGCTGACGGCCAGCGATTTGCCCGACGATCTGGGGCCGCTGCGCAGCGCCATTGAAAAAGCGGTGCCGCACGGCATGACGCCCAAGAAATATGGCCGCGACAAAGGCGGCTGGGAAACGCCGCCCGCTGAAACAGATGCGGCCTGGACTCGTTTGGCCGATGAATTCAGGCAATTGTGCGAATTACACCCGCGCCTGGAAAAGACGAATAATTACAAACACCTGGGCACGCTGGGCACGGGCAACCATTTCATTGAAATTTGCCTGGATGAAAATCAGGCCGTGTGGATCATGCTGCATTCCGGATCGCGCGGCGTGGGCAATGCCATAGGCACGCATTTCATTGAATTGGCGAAACAGGACGCGCGATTGCACCAGCAAAATCTGCCGGATGAAAACCTGGCTTATTTTGAAGAAGGCGCGCGGTATTTCGGTGAATATGTGAAAGCCGTGGGCTGGGCGCAAAAATTCGCCGCCGCCAACCGCGAAGTGATGATGACGCGCGTGATCAATGCCATGCGCAAGGTCATTACCAAGCCATTTGAAACGCACGTGGAGGCGGTGAATTGCCACCATAACTACGTGCAGCGCGAAACGCATTTTGGCCAGGAGGTTTTTGTCACGCGAAAAGGCGCGGTCAGCGCCGAAAAGGGGCGGTTGGGCATCATTCCCGGCAGCATGGGCGCCAAAAGCTACATCGTGCGCGGCAAGGGGCACCCCGACAGCTTCAACAGTTGCAGCCACGGCGCAGGCCGCACCATGAGCCGCACCCAAGCGAAAAAACTGTTCACGGAGGCCGACCAAATCAGGGCGACCGAAGGCGTGGAATGCCGCAAGGACGCGGGCGTGATTGACGAAATTCCAATGGCCTACAAGGACATAGACGCCGTGATGGCCGCCCAGGCCGATTTGGTGGACGTGCTACACACGCTCAAGCAGGTGGTATGCGTGAAGGGGTGAAGCAGAGCAAAACGCCTTCGGCCAAGCCGGGACTGATGCAACGCATGAATATTGCTCCTTTATTCATAGCATGATGTCCTAGTGGGAAGAGCGCAGGATGGTTTTTTGAAATCATTAAATTTGCTCCCCTTTTTAAGGCTGCTGTTGGGTAAGGCGGCTCGGAGTTCACCTCATTTAGCCCCTGCACCGTTTGCACATCAAAAAGGCTGGGGCGCGCCTGATGGCGCGCCCCGGCCTGAGCAAAGGAGCAGAAACGGGCGTTTATTTCGGCCCAAGGGCGCCTGAAGCCGCGCCCTTGGCGGCGTTCGAAGCGGCGTCCTTGGTTGCCTGCTGCCGGTCGTCCTGTCCTGTCACCGCAGGCATTTGCGCCTGTTCGGCTGCCGTGGCGGCGGGCTGAGTGGCGGAGTGGGTGGCTGAAGGCTGCGCCGTGGTTTTGGCGGCCTCATGCGCCTGTGGTCCTGCAACGGCTGAAGGCGTAGGCGCATTGGCCTGCTGATCCACGGGCTTGATGCCCGTGCCGGCGGCATGGGCCATGCCCCAGCTCATTGCCGTGGTCAGCAGCACAACGGCAGAAGAAGCGTAGATGGAACGTTTGGTCATGGAAGAACCTTTCATCGAGTTGAAGGGGAGTTGCAGTGTGTCCGCCATCGCCGTTACACACCACCTCTGGCCTGTTGGGCTTGTGTCAGGGTGCAAGCTGGCCCGCGCCGCGCGCTGCCGCCTTCCGGCAGCAGGGGCTTCCACTAGAATGGCCGGTTGCTTTACCACACATATTCGGCCCCGGACTGCCTGGCCACCGGGCGCCGCCGAAGGAGAAATTCACCCTCATGGCAAAAGAAGAACTGATCGAGATGCAAGGCGTCGTCAATGAAGTGCTGCCTGACTCGCGCTACCGCGTCACCCTCGACAACGGCCACCAGCTCGTTGCCTACTCGGCAGGCAAGATGAAGAAGAACCACATCCGCATTCTGGCGGGCGACCGCGTCACGCTGGAGCTTTCGCCGTATGACTTGAGCAAGGGCCGCATCAGCTTCCGCCACCTCAACCGTGCGCCCGGCAGCGCCACGCCGCCCGCTCGCAGCGCGCGCTGAAAACCCGCTTTTCCAGCCGCTTCAACAGCTTTTTTTCTGCCTGCGCCTGCGCTTTGCAGGGGCGGGCAGCGTCGTTTCCGGGGCTGGCGTATTCAATATTCGCGCGTCCATCCAGCCGCTTGTTCACGCGCTTCTTGGCTGCGCGCGGCGTGCAGTTGGGCGCTTGGCCGCCTGACTGCTTTGGGGCTGCCCATGAAGGCGCCTGTTTATTGCCCGGCTTGCTGGCCGCTGGCGGGCAGTTGAATGGCGGCAATGCGCTCCAGCGCCTGCTGCACCACGTCGCTTTGCATGCTTTGGTAGAGCATTTCGGCTTCGGCTTCCTTGGACAAGGCGGCGCTTTCGCTGTAGCTCTGGTCGATTTCGCGCAGGATTTCGGCGTCGGGCAGCGCCACGTGGCCTGCCGGGGTGACGAGGCGAAAGCCAAAGCGCACGCGCAGTTGGTATTCACGCACTTGCCCCGCCGCGTTCAGGCCGACCACGCTGCGCTCGCGGCTGTCTTGCAGGGCTTGCAGGATGACTTGCGCCCGGTTTTTTTCAGCGGCGTCGGTGATGACTTGCAGGCCCGCGCTGGCAAGCTGGCGCTTGAGTTCCGCGCCCAGGGTGGAGCTGGCGGGCATGTCCACGTAAATGGAGCGGAAGGCAAATTCAGGCGGGCGGCGCAGGTGAAAGCCGCAGGCCGTCAGCAAGGGCGCGGTGCTGGCAGCAAGGGCGGTGGCAAGCAAAAGGCGGCGGCAAGGCATGGCGGGCGCTTTCGTCATGGTTCAGAAAGAAGGGGCACAGGCGGCATAAAAGAGGAGCAAATTTGATGGGGCTGAAATGCCGCTTCGCGCAGATTCCACTAGGACGTCTTGCTATGAATAAAGAAGCAAATCAAGCACAAGAAGAGGGGCGCGAGCGCCCCCCTTCACAGCCGCACGGCCGTGCCGCTCACAGCACCACATTGACCAGCCGCCCCGGCACGACGATGAACTTTTTGGGCGTGGCGTTCGCGCCAGCGAATTTGACGAAGGCTTCGCTGGCCAGCGCGGCCTGTTCAATCTCGGCCTTGCTGGCGCTGGCGGGCACGGTGAAGCGGCCGCGCAGCTTGCCGCCCACTTGCAGCATCAGCTCGATTTCGTCGCGCTCCAGCGCCTGGGCGTCGGGGCTGGGCCAGGGCGCGTCGATCAGATCGCCCATGAGCGCCTCGTAGCCCAGCTCGCGCCACAGGGCGTGGGTGATGTGCGGGGTGGCCGGGTAGAGCACGCGCAGCAGGATGCCGAAGGCTTCGCCCAGGGCGAAGGTGTCGCCTTCGCTGGCCGCGCCATCGCCATCGCCCTTGAAGGCTTCGATGGCGTTGAGCATCTTCATCGCGCCGGAGACCACGGTGTTGAATTGCAGGCGCTGGTAGTCGTAGTCCACCTGGCCGAGCACGGTGTGGATTTCGTGCCGCAGCGCCCGGGCTGCCTTGCCCAAAGCGGCGGGGGCGCTTGGCTTGCCCGCTTGCGCCAGTTGCGGCAGGGCCGACAGGCGCAGGCCGCAGGCCCACAGGCGGCGCAAAAAGCGGTGGCTGCCTTCCACGGCGGTGTCGTTCCACTCCAGCGTGGCCTCGGGCGGCGCGGTGAACATGGTGTAAAGGCGCGCGGTATCGGCCCCGTATTGCTCGATGAGCGTTTGCGGATCGACGCCGTTGTTTTTGGATTTGGACATGGTGCCCACGCCTTCGTAGTCGATGGGCGTGCCGGCGGGCAGCTCGCCGTCGGCGCTGGCCACGGGCTTGACCAGCCTGGCGGCCACTTGCTTGCCGCTGGCGTCCAGCACCGGCTCCACGTCAGCGGGCCAGAAGTATTCCTTGCCGCCCTTGGCGGTGCGGCGGCTGTAGATGTGGTTGAGCACCATGCCTTGCGTGAGCAGGCGGGTGAAAGGCTCGTCGATGCGGATCAGCCCCAGATCGCGCATGGCTTTGGTCCAAAAGCGCGCGTAGAGCAGGTGCAAGATGGCGTGCTCGATGCCGCCGATGTACTGGTCCATCGGCATCCAGTGCGCCGCGCCGCTGCCCACCATTTTTTCGTCATCGTGCGCGTCGCAGTAGCGCATGAAGTACCACGACGAATCCACGAAGGTGTCCATCGTGTCCGTCTCGCGCCGGCCCGGGCCGCCGCATTGGGGGCAGCGCACGCCCGCCTGGAAGGCCGCGCTTTTGGCCAGCGGGTTGCCGCTGCCGTCGGGCACCAGGTCTTGCGGCAGCAGCACGGGCAGGTCTTTTTCGGGCACGGGCTGCGGGCCGCAGCTTTCGCAGTGGATGATGGGAATGGGCGTGCCCCAGTAGCGCTGGCGGCTGATGCCCCAGTCGCGCAGGCGCCAGGTGGTGCGTTTTTCGCCCAGGCCCTTTTCGGCCAGCATCGCGGCCGCCTTGTCCACGGCCTGCTGGTAGGGCAGGCCGTCCAGCGGGCCGCTGTTGATGCACACGCCTTGCTTGTCGGCGTAGTCCGGCAGCCACTCCTGGGCTTCGGCGTGGCGCAGCAAGGCGGCCTCATAGGTTTCGCGGGTGAGTTCGTCCAGCGGCTGGGCCTGGTCTTCCAGCGCCCGCATGTAGTTCATCTCCACGGCGGAGAGGATGACTTTTTTGATGTCGATGCCGTACTTTTGCGCAAAGGCAAAGTCGCGCTCGTCATGCGCGGGCACGCCCATCACCGCGCCGTCGCCATAGCTCATGAGCACGTAGTTGCCCACCCACACTTCCACCCATTCGCCCGTGAGCGGGTGGCTGACGTGAAAGCCCGTGCGCACGCCCTCTTTTTCCTTGAGCGCCAGCTCGGCCTCGGTGGTGCCGCCCTGCTGGCACTTTTCGATGAAGGCGGCCACTTCCGGGCGAAAGCGCGCGATGAGCGCCGCCAGCGGGTGCTCGGCCGCAACCGCCACAAAGGTCACGCCCATGAGGGTGTCGGCGCGGGTGGTGAACACATACAGCGGCCCGCGCGGCGGCTGCTCGCCCGCTGGCAGCGCGGGCGGCTGGCCGTCGCGCCAGGCGGCGGCGTCGTTCCAGTCGAAGGGAAAGCCAAAGCGCAGGCCCTCGCTCTTGCCAATCCAGTTTTCCTGCATCAGCCGCACGCGCTCGGGCCAGCCGGTGAGCGTGGCCTTGGGGTTGTCCACCTGCACATGGTCCAGCAGCTCTTGCGCGTAATCGGTGATCTTCAGGTAGTAGCCCGGAATTTCGCGCTTTTCCACCAGCGCGCCGGTGCGCCAGCCGCGCCCGTCAATCACTTGCTCGTTGGCCAGCACGGTCTGATCCACCGGATCCCAGTTCACCACCTGCGTCTTGCGGTAGGCGATGCCTTTTTCCAGCATCTTCAGAAACAGCCACTGGTTCCACTTGTAGTAGCTGGCGTCGCACGTGGCGAACTCGCGGCTCCAGTCAATGGCCAGGCCCATCGCCTGCATCTGGCCCTTCATGTAGGCGATGTTGTCGTAAGTCCACTTCGCGGGCGGCACGCCGTGCTTGATGGCGGCGTTTTCGGCAGGCAGGCCAAAGGCGTCCCAGCCCATGGGCATGAGCACGTTAAAGCCCTTCATGCGCAGGCTGCGCGTGATCATGTCGTTGATGGTGTAGTTGCGCACATGCCCCATGTGCAGCTTGCCGCTGGGGTAAGGCAGCATGGAGCAGGCGTAGTACTTGGGGCGGCGGCTGTCTTCGCACACACGCCAGGCCTGGCTGGCCTGCCAGTGCGCCTGGGCGGCCTTTTCAATCTGAGAGGGGTCGTAACGGTCTTGCATGATGGGGCGCGATTGTAGGAGCGAGGGCTTTTTGCTATCAGAAAAATAGCTGTCCGCGCCCGTTTCACGGGGACTTCAGGCCGATTTGGCTCTGAAAATCCGCTGGCGGCGGCGCAAACGCCACGCTCTGAACAGGCTCTCACGGCGCCTCTTGCCGCGTTGCCTCCTGCAAGCGCCCGCCCTGCATCACCAGCACGCGGCTGGCGCTGGCAATGGTTTCGGGGCGGTGGGCCACGATCACGCGCGTGACGGGCAGGCGGCTCACGGCCTCGCTCACTTGGCGCTCGCAGGCCACATCCAGATGGCTGGTCGCCTCATCCAGAAACAAAAACTGCGGCTGGCGGTAAAGCGCCCGCGCCAGCATCAGACGCTGGCGCTGCCCGCCGGAGAGAGCGCTGCCCATGTCGCCTACCAGACTGTGGTAGTTCATGGGCATCGCCATGATTTCGTCATGAATGGCGGCCAGC
>ERZ773077.3192-NODE-3192-length-10150-cov-4.933631_pt1 | contig 10150 bp, 8 predicted proteins | sample MGYA00580612_ERZ773077 | MGnify/ENA primary metagenome ERZ773077 (study PRJEB29015, sample SAMEA2737971) | human oral metagenome | biome: human oral; feature: human-associated habitat; material: dental | place: China | collected 2021 ...
TGGTTCTATTGCTCAGTTTCAAAAAAGGAATTAGACAGAATGAAATCAGAATAGTAGAGTGAAAAAACAACATAAATACCTTAGTTATGAAAAATCTTTTAAGCATAGTAATTGTCTTTTTCTTAGTATCGTGTGAGAGAAGATTAGAATTTGATAAAAATTATTGGAAAAACCATCCGAATGAGAGGTATAAAATGGCAGATGATATAGTAAAAACAAAGATGTTAATAGGAAAAAATAAACAAGATGTTAGAGTATTATTAACAGAAGATTGTAAATATTGTGATGATACCAGCGACAATTGGATGTACTATTTGGGAGAGGGGTTTAACAAATTAGATCGAAAATGGGAGATATTAGATGTTGAGTTTCAAGATGAAAAAGTAGTATCAGTGTCTATCAGATAATGAAAAATGATATGGTAATATTACAAATTGTCTTTTAGATTATTAAAATAATGAAACGAGAAAATAAGAAAGATATGAGTAAATTTATTAAAATATTGGTTTGGTCAAGTGTGTTTATTAGCTGTGTAAATCAACAGAATAAAGATGAAGAACAAATAAGAAAAACCGTTAATAAATTTTGGGATACTATAAAGAGGGATGATATAGAAGGTTATAAAGAATTATTTTATGATAATGAGATTTTTTTAGGAAGTATATCTGCAGATTTTTATTTTTTACATAACAATTATGATGAAATAAGTAAATCTATACAAGGGAAAAATTTGAAAATAAAAGATACTATTGTTTTTCTTCCTGAGAATAGGAAAAAGTATGTGCAGTATATTATTAAGAAAGATAATGATAGTAATAATCTGTACGAACCACTAGTTATAACACTTATGTTTTATAAACCAGCAGGATATGATAAAATCTATAATCCTTCGCCATTAGACAATCATATAGGCTGGGGAAAGAAAAAAGTATACGAATAATAGGATATATTAGAAGAAAATGATTACTATCCGTTTGGATTGAAGCATCATGGATAGAGGCATAAATTTAGGAACGAAACAAAAATCTCAAGGCTATTAAAAACTAAATACTATCCAAAAAAATAATAGGGACTTTTTACGAAGTCCCTATTTTAGTTTTTTGTTTCTGTAATGTATTGAATTACAGGTGTTGTGGTGGAGCTGGAGGGATTCGAACCCTCGTCCAAACAAGCAACAAATAAACTTTCTACATGCTTATTTTGTTATTATTTTTCGACATAAAGCAGAGAACAAACACCCAACTTTATGCTTATCTTCTAAATTTTTTCGTCCTTTGGTCAAAGCTCCCAAAGGCTTATTTCCGCATTTCCTATGCCCCAGAATCGGACGCCGCAGAACGGAGCTTCCGTGAGACATCTTGTTTCCTTACTATACTTCGGGAAAAACGCTAATCTTACTATACTTCGGATTAAGCAGCAAGAGCATACTCTTCGTTGCCAGTTAAAATTTGTAGCAAGGGATTAAAGAGATCGCGCTACGGTTCTCTGCATGCTTATTTACCCATTGGTCTTGCTGTCGAAACCAGTCAGCCCCGTGGATACAATTTTGCAAATTTATGGAATTATTATTGAATAAATAAAATTTAAGCTAAAATTTCTCTTTTTTAATGAAAATTCTATACACCATATAGCCCAGCGGAAGGGATATTGCAGCGAGATAAGGCCAGTTTTGAATAAGCGTTGAAGGAGAATGAACCGCCACAAAAATCAATCCAAAAACAGCTCCGCCCAAATGGGCAGAATGCCCAGTATTGTCCCATTGTTTAGGGTAAAGCATCATATAAACAGAATATCCGAAGTATAAAGTTCCAAAAACCCATCCTGGCAGGAAATTGATTTCTATTTCATTTGGAGCGACCGCAATAGCTGAAAAAATAATGCCGGAAATCGCCCCTGATGCGCCGACAGCAGAGTACCAATACCGATTTTTATAAATGTAAAAACTCAGTAAATTTCCTAAAAGCAGAGAACCGAAATAAATAGAAATAAACCCAAAATTGTCAAAGAAAAAAACTACAATTCCCTGAAATAGGTATAAAGATAACATGTTGAAAAACAAATGCATAAAGTCTGCATGTAGAAATCCCGATGACAGCACCCGAATATATTCTTTTCGGGTTTTTATCATTGAGATATTGAACTTATATTTTTCAAAAAAGTTTTTGTCTTCTATGCCTTTATAACTTATCACAATCGTGATAATGATGATAAATAGAGCTATTGGAAACATTGTTTTCTAATATTTTAAAATAATTCTCCTATAACTCCATCTTCTGGAATATCCATTTCTTCCTGCTGCACAGGTTCTTCTTCCTCCTCTTCCTTCGGTTCAGGAATTGTGATATTTATGGATTTTATTTTTTCTTTCACGAACTGATTTCCCATTGCTTTTATCCCTTTAATGGAGATGAAGTCATCAATATCAATGGTTTCAGGCTCTTTTTCCTTTCCGTTTTTATCTTTTGCAAAGATAATTTCCGCCGTGCAGCCATCGCTGGTTCCCACGAATTCTATGAAGGATTTAGGATGCTCACTCGGCATAAAGTTCTGAATATTAGCCGTGTTTTCTAATAAAAATCGTTTGATGAAATAAATATCCTTTTCGCCGTCATAATAAATGCACGAAACAGCCTGTTCTGGATGCCATTTTTCCAAAATCAGATAATCATCATCAAAACGATTCATCAGGTCAAATGAAATCAGTTTTGCTTCTCCTTTGGTATTGATAGTCAATATTTTATCATCACCTTTAAAGCTGCCGAGCAGAACTCCTCTGCCTTCCACATTCAGCCTTCTTACGCTTTCATCAAACCAAATTTTTCTTGGAGCCAGAGTGGAGATGCCCTCTTCTTTTAGTTCTATTTTCTTAACGGAATATTTCGTTACGAGATTTCCTTTGGAATCACGCCCTTTTATCGCTAAATCAGAGAAATCTATATCGATTCTATTTTTTCTGATTCTGGCATTAGGTTTTAGTAAAACACTGATGATTTCTGCCTCTCCATTTGGATTTGCAGAAAAATACAGCACTTCTGAGCCTTTTAAATCCGAAGCAAGTTTGTATTCATTATTTCGGATAACTCCCGTTACCGAGAACCTTTTCATGTAATATGGGCCGTCTTTTCCCTCGCGGTAGACCATGTTATAAACGGTTCTCTTGTCGTTCTTTTTCCATACACCTACATGCAGAATATCCTTCCCGATGAAGGTTTTCGCTTCCACTTTGGTGACTTGCATCGTTCCATCTTTTCGGAAAGTGATGATGTCATCTAAATCTGAACAGTCAAAAACATATTCATCTTTTTTGAGCGAAGTTCCGATGAATCCTTCGGCTCTGTTGATGTAGAATTTCTCGTTTGCTACCGCTACATTGGTCGCATCTATGTTGTCAAAAACACGAATTTCCGTACGGCGAGGCTTGTCTTTTCCATATTTTTTCTGAATGTTTTGGAAATAATTGATGGCATAATCCACCAAGTTTTCCAAATCATGTTTCACCTGCTCCATTCTGTCCTCCAGTGCTGCGATGTTTTCCAGCGCTTTATCTCTATCATAGCGAGAAATTCTCATGAAAGGAAGCTCTGTCAGTCGGGCAATGTCCTCCGTAACTACCTCACGCATAAGGTTTTTGATAAATGGCTTTAAAGCAGTGTCAATCGCCGAATAAACTTCCTCTTTGCTGGTTTTACCTTTGATTTCTTGGTAAATTTCATTCTCGATGAAGATTTTTTCTAAACTCGCAAAATGCCATTTTTCCTGAAGTTCGTGCAGTTCTATTTCCAGCTCTTTTTTCAGAAGAGAAACCGTGTGGTCTGTGTTGTATTTCAGTATTTCCGAAACCGAAAGAAACATCGGCTTGTCACCCACGATTACGCAGGCGTTCGGTGAAATAGAAACCTCGCAGTCCGTGAAAGCATATAGGGCATCTATCATCATGTCTGGCGAAACATCATTAGCCAGTAAGATGTTGATTTCCACTTCATCAGAAGTATTGTCCTCTATTTTTTTGATTTTGATTTTGCCCTTTTCGTTAGCCTTTAAAATGCTGTCAATCAGGTCGCCTGTGTTTTTAGAAAAAGGTAACTCGGTGATACATAGAGTGTTTTTGTCTTTTTGGATAATTCTAGCTCTAGCACGGATTTTTCCACCTCGTTTTCCATCGTTATAGTTGGAAACATCCAGAAGTCCAGCCGTAAGGAAATCAGGGTAAAGCTGGAAACTTTTTCCTTTTAGATAAAGAATAGAAGCATCCAGTAACTCATTGAAATTGTGAGGCATAATCTTAGTAGAAAGCCCCACACCGATACCTTCCACGCCTTGTGCAAGGAGCAGCGGGAATTTCACAGGAAGGTCCACAGGCTCGTTGTTTCTTCCATCATAGGATTTTACCCATTCCGTAGTTTTAGGGTTAAAAACCACCTCCAAAGCGAAAGGCGTGAGCCTCGCTTCGATGTATCTTGCCGCTGCTGCCGAGTCTCCTGTGTAGATATTTCCCCAGTTTCCCTGAGTGTCTATCAGGAGTTCTTTCTGACCAATCTGCACCATGGCATCCGTGATGGAGGCATCCCCATGCGGGTGGTATTTCATGGTGTTTCCCACTATATTTGCCACCTTGTTGTATCTTCCATCTTCCAGCTCGCGCATAGAGTGCATGATACGGCGCTGAACGGGCTTAAAACCATCATAAACAGATGGAATGGCACGGTCCAAAATTACATAAGAGGCGTAATCAAGAAACCAGTCTTGATAAAGCCCAGATATTTTTTTTAAAGTTTCTTCTTTATGTTCGTTTTCTTGCATTTATTTTGTGTTTATCAGTCTGATATTTTGGTCGTTTAACTTGGTTTGAAGCCATTTTTTCAGCTTTTCTTCATCCAGCTTCTCTTTTTCTTTGATTTGGTAAATGACAGTATTTTCTTGTTTACGCGAATCTTTTTCGTAACTATTTAGTTTTCCGATAGATATGTTTTCTACCTCTGGGAAAATGATTCTGAGTTCTTTGATGAGCTGTCGGTCATCAAATTTGTATTCATTCAGCTCCGCAGTAAGATTTTGGATGATGATATCTTTTTCAGAGAAATCCTTGTTCTGCTGGTTGATTTCAGCTAAAATTTCACTTTTTAGATTAGATGAATTATTTTTTATCAAGAGTTTTGTATCCTTGATTTCATAAGTGTCAGAAAGTTTTTTGTTAAGCGCTTGAATTTCAATACTGTCCATGCGTTGATTTAGTAAAACCAATTCTATGGTTTTTGGCGTATCATTTTGATTTATTTTCTTATAAATCACCGTATGCCCTCTGTCTGTAAATTCGTTTTTGATGAAATTTTCTACATTTTTTGTGTATTTATTATCACTAATGAGACGGTAAGCCAAGAAAATACTTGGAACAATCATAATAGTAAACAAAATATAGATGGAATATTTTACTTTTCTGTCAAATTTTTTATCTTGAGTAGAAACAGGTTTGTATTTAAGGAATTTAACAATAGTAAATGTAGCAATGGCGATGAAGAAGCAGTTGATAGAGTATAAATATAAAGCTCCAGCAAAAAATTTAAAATTAAAAGTTGCCAGCCCAAAACCTGCCGTACAAAGAGGCGGCATAAGCGCTGTGGCAATAGCTACCCCAGGGATAGGATTTCCTTTTTCTACACGGGTGATGGAAATTATTCCTACAATTCCACCAATGAAAGCAATCAGAACATCATAAATATTAGGTGATGTTCTGGCCAAAATCTCAGATTGAGCCTCTTTAAAGGGACTGAGGGTAAAGTAAATCGCTGAGACTAAAAGACTCACGATAGTAGCCGTAAGTAGGTTTTTTCCTGATTTTTTTAGAAGAGTTAAATCATAAATGGCAAGGGCAACCCCAATTCCTACGATAGGTCCCATAAGTGGAGAAATCAGCATGGCGCCGATAATCACAGCTGTGGAATTGACATTCAGACCAATAGATGCAATGAATATAGCACATGCCAAAATCCAAAGGTTAGCCCCTTTGAATGAAATGTTTTTTAAGACATCTTGTAGGACTTTTTCTTGTTTCTCTTCTCCCTCGTGTAAGTTAAATAAATTATGTTGTTTCATACTATCTATCGTTGTTATCGCTGTTTTCTTTGTTGGCTTTTATTGTTCGTTGTAATGAAAGTTTTAAATCCCTTATTTCACTGCTTGTAAGGTAAGAAATATCGTATTTTAGGACAATTTCATTTTTTTTTCTGCTCGTTATTTTTATGTGAAGTTTTTTGAACAGAACAGCATCAGTAATATCAAAAGAAATCAGTTTGTATTTTGGAAATTCATCTTTTGCTTCTTTTCCTAAAAAAGGAATTATGCTGTAATTTCTGAAATTGAGAGCTTCGCCATCGCTGTCGTATTCAAAAATTTGTCTGCCGCGTAGATAGAGGATAATGTAAATAGCCCCTCCTAAAAGAATGAGAGATGTGCTCGCCATTTTCCCAAAAACAGGAAGTTTGATGATATTTAGAAAAGACATCATACAGCCGATGATAAGGCATAGTGTAGCGAAAGTCAAAGTAAAATTATACAGCGGAGCTTTGTTTTTGTTGCTAAGTCTCATTTATTTTAATTTTTAAATATCAGCATCTTCTATTACTAGATTTTCTAAGATAAACTGCTGTCTATCAGGGGTGTTTTTGCCCATGTAGAATTCTAAAAGCTGGTCTATGGTAGTATCTTTCCCTATAACCACAGGCTCAAGGCGGATATCTTTCCCAATAAAATGTTTAAATTCTTCTGGGGAAATCTCTCCAAGTCCTTTAAATCTCGTTATTTCAGGATTTTTTCCTAATTCATTCAGAGCCTTTATTCGCTCTGTTTCTGTGTAGCAGTAGCGGGTTTCTTTCTTGTTTCTTACCCTGAACAGAGGCGTTTGGAGAATGTACAAATGCCCATTTTTAATTACATCAGGGAAGAATTGCAGGAAGAAAGTAATCATCAGAAGTCTGATGTGCATACCATCTACATCGGCATCGGTAGCGATGATGACATGATTGTATCTGAGGTCTTCCAAACTTTCTTCAATGTTTAATGCCGCTTGGAGCAGGTTGAATTCCTCGTTTTCATAAACTATTTTCTTTGTTAAACCATAGCAGTTCAGTGGCTTACCTTTCAGCGAAAAAACAGCCTGAGTTTCCACATCTCTGCTCTTTGTGATGGAGCCGGATGCAGAATCTCCTTCGGTAATGAAAATCATCGTTTCGGCTTTTCTTTCCGCTTTTTGGTCGTTGTAATGCTGGCGGCAGTCTCTCAGTTTTTTATTGTGAAGCGAAACTTTTTTAGCCCTTTCTCTTGCTAATTTTTGAATGCCCGAAAGCTCCTTTCTTTCTCTTTCAGAGACCAAAATTTTTCTTTGGATAGCTTCGGCAGTTTCTGGATTTTGATGGAGAAAATTATCCAACTTATTTTTCAGAAAATCAATAACGAAAGTCCGTATTGTAGGGCCATTAGGGCCTATTTCGTTTGAACCTAATTTTGTTTTCGTCTGGGATTCAAAAACAGGTTCTTCTACATTGATGGAAATCGCTGCAATGATGGATTTTCTAATATCCGAAGCATCAAAATTTTTATTGAAAAACTCTCGGATGGTCTTTACATAAGCCTCCCGAAAGGCATTGAGGTGTGTTCCGCCCTGAGTGGTGTTCTGCCCATTGACAAAAGAGAAATAAGTCTCCGTCTGGGATTTGTCGGAATGAGTGATAGCCACCTCTATATCATCATCTTTGAGGTGGATGATAGGGTAGAGGATGTCTCCCTCTAATTCTTCCTGAAGCAGGTCTTTAAGTCCATTTTCAGAGAAAAAAGTTTCCCCGTTGAAAATAATTTTCAGCCCAGGGTTCAGATAGGCGTAATTCCTGAGCATCCGCTCAATATATTCTTTTCTGAATTTAAAGTTAATGAAAATTTCATGGTCAGGAATGAAAGTGATTTCGGTTCCGTTTTTGTCCTTATCTTCTATTTCTTCGTGGTTTTGAAGAATATTTCCCCTTGAAAACTCGGCAGTTTTTGATTTTCCATCTCGTATAGATTTTACCTTGAAATAATCTGAAAGAGCGTTCACTGCTTTTGTTCCGACACCATTGAGCCCCACAGATTTTTTGAATGCCTTGGAATCGTATTTTCCGCCGGTATTCATTTTGGAAACCGCATCTACCACTTTTCCGAGAGGAATCCCTCGTCCAAAGTCCCTGATGGTCACTTTGCTGTCATCTATGCTGATTTCTATTTTGTTTCCGGCTTTCATTCGGAATTCATCAATAGAGTTGTCCAAGATTTCTTTCAGCAGAATGTATATCCCGTCATCCGCCGAGGAACCATCGCCTAGTTTACCGATGTACATCCCTGGCCGTAGGCGGATATGTTCCTGCCATTCAAGGGTTCTGATGTTGTCTTCCGAATAATTAACCTGTCCTAAGAGTTCACTCATCTTTCTTCAAAATAAGGTACAAAACTAATGAAAGCGTTTTTAAAAATCAATTTTTGTGGAAAATATTTTTGTTAAACTGAATAAAAAAAACTCTTAGTTTTGGGCTAAGAGTTTTTAGGATTTATTTTTTCTTCCATTGTGAATTGAAAGTACAGCTGTCATATCTTTTGTCTATTGAGATAAAGGTTTCCGGCAGCCTTTCGTTAATCCATTTTTCCACAATTTCGCTTTTTTTCTTGTTGAGAGCAATTTCTTTTACTCTTTCAAAATCGATATTGAGGTCTATTTGGTGGGCTGGTATCGTATCTTCTATTCTAAGGATAGAAACCACTTTTCTTCTATTTAGTTCATCTTCAAAAACTTCGGTGATGTCTCCTTTATTGTATCCAGCGATTTGATAGGCAATATTTGCAGAAAGATTTGTTTTTTCTATTTTCGTTTTGCCTTCTTCGTTGTTGATGATTCCAGAATTGTATTTAGTGTTTTTATCATCAGAATATTTATGGGCAGCTTCTTTGAAGGATATTTTACCATCTAAAATTTGCTGTTTGATGTCTTCCAATTCCTTTTTTGCACTGGCTATTTCTTCTGCGGTAGGTGTGTTTTTTATCAAGATGTGTCTTGCGTCATACATTTTTCCTGATTTTTTCACGAGCTGAATGATGTGATAGCCATACTCTGTTTCCACTGGGTCGGAGATTTCTCCTTCTTGCAGGTTGAGAGCGGCAGCCTCAAAGGGTTTTACCATTGTTCCTTTGGATATATTTTTGTAAAGTCCGCCATTTGAAGCAGAGCCTTCATCTTCGGAGTAGATTCTTGCTAAAGACTCAAAACTCTCTCCATCCAAGATTTCTTGTTTTAGTTTTAAAAGTCTGTTGATGATTTCATTTTTATGCTCATCCGTTAGTTTAGGATACATTACGATTTGAGAAAGGATGATTTCATCTTTTACCTCCGGAAGCTGGTATTTATAGGCGTTGTAGAAGTCTGTTACTTCATTTGGGGTAACATCTGTTTTCTCCGTTATTCGGGAATATTTACTCTGTCCGTAGTAGCCGTCTGAATCTATCTTTTCTATGGCGTTTTTCATTTCTGTGGCGTTTCGGAATTTATAGGTATCCAGCATCGCCCTTTCCGAAGGGAACTGCCCCGCAATCTGATTGTATTTCTGTACAGCTTGCTCTCTTATTTCCTTGCTTCGGTTCGGAATCAGTGTGTCCTGTTTTGCGTGGTAAATCAGGAATTTATTGTTCAGCAGGCTTTCTACAAACTCGCACTTGTTGGCAGCGGCCATTCCCTGTGCTTTGGCGTAGTTTTCCTGTTCTGTAATATCGGATTCCAAAATGATTTCATTCCCGATTACAGCTGCAATGCCGTCTACCAGCTGTCCTTTTTGAAGCTGTGCATGTATGGGAAAAGAAAATGATAGTAGTGCTAAAAGAAACACTTGTCTAATGTTTTTGATCATTTCTAAAGATTGATTTTTCATTGATGGTGCAAAATTAAATTTCTCGGAGAGAAATACTAAACATTTTATTATAATTATTTCTTAAAATTTATAAATCAACATTGAAAGTGGTAAGTTCCTGAAATTTCTTAATTCTTTGTTTCAAGAGATATGGTGAAACCTCCAAGAGCCTTTCTGTACCGAATTTCTCTACGGTAAAGGATGCCATGGCACTCCCCACGATAATCGCCGTT
>ERZ773077.3195-NODE-3195-length-10143-cov-4.547780_pt1 | contig 10143 bp, 9 predicted proteins | sample MGYA00580612_ERZ773077 | MGnify/ENA primary metagenome ERZ773077 (study PRJEB29015, sample SAMEA2737971) | human oral metagenome | biome: human oral; feature: human-associated habitat; material: dental | place: China | collected 2021 ...
AGTCCGTCAGCCCGGGGTCTGCTTCCGTCCCGGTTCCTGGCGTCATCCAGGAAGCCACTGCTGAGGCCCCTCGTCATCGGGGGACTCGGTACTTCTAGGTGACTGAGCCTGTCGGCGTTCTTGTTCGCGTGAAACGCCGGGGCTGAGAAAATCAACAGCGAACTGCGCCCGGAGAAGTCCTGTTGCACCACCGTCGGACCGGGGTTCGATTCCCCGCATCTCCACCAGTTGGCCTGTTGCAAGTACGGCTTGAGGTCTGCTTCCAAACGACGGCGGTATCCATCCTCAAAAGAGGGCGGGTACCGCCGTCGCCGTTCGCTCGCACATGACCGCTGCCTGCATAAGGCTTTCCCGAGCGCCGCAGACTGAGGAGCGGACGTCGGCGACTCGTTTCGTCGTCGTCACCGATCTCGGCGTGGAGGTGGACCGATCTCGGTGCGGAAATCGACCGATTTCGGCGCGGAAGCGGACCGATCTCGGCGCGGGTTGCGACCGATTTCGGTGCGGAGTACGACCGATCTCGGCGGTGCCAGGTGCTAGGCGAGGGCCTCGCGCAGGACGTCCAGCCCCACGCTGCCCAGGCGCAGCGCTCGGGCGTGGAAGTCCTTCAGGCTCGCTCCGCCCGCAAGCGCGCGATCCCGCGCGTCCTCCCACAATCGCTGCCCGACCGCGTACGACGGCGCCTGCCCCGGCCACCCCAGGTAGCGGTCCAACTCGAAGCGCAGGAATGACTCGTCCATCGCCACGTTGTGCCGCAGAAAGGCCCAGGCGCTGCCCGCATCCCAGATGCCCCCGCCCACGCCGGGCAGATCCGCCAGCTCGGGCGGCCGCTCCTTGCCCAGGTGCACACCGATGTCGAGGACGACCCGGGCCGCCCGCAGGCGCTGGGAGTCGAGCATGCCCATGCGGTCGCCCGGATCGTCCTGGAAGCCCAGGTCCGTCATGAGCTTCTCGGCGTACAGGGCCCAGCCCTCGCCGTGCCCGCTCACCCAGCAGACCAGGCGGCGCCAGGAGTTGAGCTCGTCGCGCAGGAGGGTCTGCATGCCGATCTGCAGGTGGTGGCCGGGCACGCCCTCGTGGAAGACGGTGGTGCGCTCCTGCCAGGCGGCGAAGTCCTCCGTCCCCGCCGGCACCGACCACCACATGCGCCCCGGCCGGGAGAAGTCGTCACTCGGGCCGGTGTAGTAGATGCCGCCGGTGGCCGACGGCGCTATGCGGCACTCCAGGGTTCGCAGCGGGGCGGGGATGTCGAAGTGGACCCCGTCGAGAGCCGCTATCGCAGCGTCGGAGGTCTCCTGCATCCATGCCTGCAGCGCCCGCGTGCCATGGATGGCGCGCTCGGGGTCGGTGTTGAGCCGGTCCAGGGCCTCGCGCACGCTCACCCCGGGCCCGTAGAGCTGCTCGGCGATCGCCCGCTGCTCGGCGTCAATCGCGGACAGGCGCTCCCGGCCCCATTCGTAGGTCTCATCCAGGTCGACCACAGCGCCCAGGAAATGCCGGCTGAAGCGCTCATAGCGCTCCCGGCCCACGGCGTCGGAGTCGCCCGCATGAGGCAGGATCTCATTGGTCAGCACCTGGGCGATGCGGACGTAGCCCTTCCGAGCGGTGGCGGCGGCCGAGCGCAGATCCTCGGCCATCACCGCCGACAGCGGTGCGCCGTCGGCGGTGATAGCGCTGTCGACCAGGGCCGTGTAGGAGCTCGTGTCCTCCGCGGCCTGGATGTGCGCTTGGGAAATGACGGCCTCGACCTGGCGCCGCGCCGCGACATCGCCGCAGGAGAGCGCCAGACGCAGGCACTGGGCGTACTGGTCCAGCGCCCGGGGGACGTCGCGCAGGGCGGAGGCGAAGTCCGCCCAGTCCTCCTCAGTGCGGGTGGGCATGTTGTCGAATCCGTCCCGCAGGCTCTGCACCGGCGAGGCGACGACGTTCAGGCAGCGCAGCTCCTCGCCGGCGTCGGCCAGGTCCACGCTCACCCCGAGGCGCTCGCGCATGGCGGCCACGGTGATGCGATCCACGTCGTCCGTGGGGGAGACGGCATCCAGCTCGCGCAGGGTTGAACGGTCCAGGTCGCTCAGGGCGGTCAGGCCTTCTGGGGAGTAGTCGTCGAGCTCGCCGCGGCGACCGGGCAGCCCGTTGTAAACGGCGAACTCGGGGGACAGGTCGGCAAGACGTGCGACGTAGCGATCGGCGATGGCGTCCACGTCGGTGGCGGTGCGGGTGGTGCTGGGGGCGGAGGGTGTAGAGGAAACAGCGGACTCAGAATGGGACCGGGTCATGGGTTGAGCCTATGGCACGGAGCGATCGGGCTTGCCGAGCGCGGCGTGATTCATCGCTGCTTCCGCGGTTTTGTACGGCGCGAGCCGCGACTGGGTGTGCAACACCCTTCCTGCGTGACGTCTCTGATGCTGGAGGCTGCCTGTTGTCAGACGACGAGCAGCCACGTCAGCCAGGCTCCCGCCCCCAGGTAGGGGCCGAAGGCGATTGCCGTCTTGCGGTCCGCCCGGTGCAGGGCCATCAGCACGAGAGCGGCCAGGCCGCCGGTGAAGAAGCCCAGAATGATGCCCATGATGGGCGCCTCGGCGCTGAGCTGCCCGAGCCACAGCGCGCAGAGCGCGCTCAGCTTGACGTCCCCGAATCCCAATCCCGAGGGCAGCAGCGCCATGACGACCATGACTATCCCGATTCCGAGCGCGGCGAGTGCAGCGCGGCCCACGGGCCACAGCGCTCCAAGTGCTCCGGCCGCCCCGGATGTCTCCGTTCCTCCAAGGGCCGACGAGAGCATCTCGGCGCCGAGACGCAATCCGGTCGCGGCGATTAGCCACAGTGCCGCCCAGCCGAGCAGTCGATTGGGCAGGCGGTGGCTGACGGCATCGACGCAGCAGGCAACCCCCAGGACGGCCACCAATGGGAGCGCCACAAGCGTGTCCGCAAGGGCCCGGTCGACTCCCCGCCAGAGGACGGGCACCATCAGCACGAGTGCGATCACCGCCTGGAAACGCCTTTCCAGGAGCCAGGGGCGGCGGATCTGCGGTGCGTGCGTGGAGTCTGTCGAGTCCGTCGCGGCGAGACGGGCCACGTACTCTCGGGCGGCAGAAGCGGCCGGTCCGGCCGCCAGGACCAGGGAGGCGATGGTCGCCACGGCGGCGGTCAGGGCTGCGATCAGGGCTGTCGGCATGGGTGAAGCCTTTCACGCCTAGCCCATGCGCGGGCGTTCTCAGTTCCGGGAGGGCTTGTTGAGGGCATGCGGAGAAGCTGAGGCGGTGAGGCTGAGGTCTCTTCAGGCTCTGCTGCCCGCGCAAGTCGCTTTGACGAGGTTTGATGAGACCGCTTCGATCGGCTGAGAGAGCCTGAGAGAGCCTGAGAAATTCATGGAGAGCCGGCTTGCCATGGGCGCTCCATGAGCGAGAGCCTGGCCCGCATGCCCGTCACTATTACGCCATCCGACCTGCCGACGCCCCGCCACCGCGACGCCCCTTACACGCTCTCCATGGTCTGCACCGGCAATATCTGCCGCTCGGCCATGGCCGAGATCGTGCTCATCGATCGCCTGACTGCTGCCGGAGTCCCCACCTCGGGGCGCACCGGCGTCGTCGTGACCTCCGCGGGCGTCTCCGATGAGGAGCGCGGCAACCCCATCGACCGCCGTGCTCGTCGCCTTCTGGCCGAGCGGGACTACGGCACCGGCGGTGACGCCGCCGCCCGCGCGGTCGCCGCCGCCATCGCCGGCCACGCCGCCCACCGGATCGGGGACGCCGAGCTCGCGGGCGCCGACCTGGTGCTGGCCATGACCTCGGCCCACCGCCGAGAGCTCCTGCGTCGCGCCGAGCACCTCGGCGTCGAGGCCGATCGCATCCGCATGTTCCGCGAATTCGACCCGGCTGCCGGTGCGGAGCGGCACTGGGCAGGCGCCGATGCCCGCTACGAGCTGGATGTGCCCGACCCCTGGTACGGGACGATGGAGGACTTCGTCGAGACCCTTGATGTCGTCGAGCGCGTGTGCGATGCCGTGACTCCCGCGCTGGTGGAGCTGTCCGAGCAGCGGCAGCAGCGCTGAGGAACGGGCGGGCCGTGTGCTGAGTTGGGCCGCCCCGGCGCCCGGGCGGCCCGGCTCACTTTCTGGGTTTGCTCGGGCCTATCCCAGGTGTTCGTCCAGCCAGTCGGTCACAGTGGCCAGGTACTCCTCGCGCGCCGGTGAGGGCGAGAGCGCCAGGTCGTGCACTCCGCCGGGGATCTGCCGGACGGTGACGTCCGTCCCGAGGAAGGCGGCGCGCTCGATGATCTGGTCGACCGACAGCACGATGTCGCTGTGCAGCGCCTCTTCCGGACTGGCCTCGGGGCCGCTCGACGTCGTCGAGCAGCACACGAGTACGGGCGCCTCGATGCCCAGCCCGTGGCGCACCTCCCGTTGGAGCCGGCGGATTCCCGCCAGGAATCCGGCTCTCACCGGGAAGGCCGGCGAGGGCTTGAGCCGCAGGTCCCAGTCCCACTCGCCGCCCCAGCGCCGGTGCAGGACCCGCACGTAGAGGTCGGCCTCGACCGGTTCGGAGCCGCCTGCCTCTGCGCCGTCCGGGCCCGGGGCGCTCGCGGCTTCGGCGGCCAGGCGCTTGCGAGCCTTGGCCTCCGCCGGGTTGTCGATGATCCGCTCCGGGCTCCGCCGCGAGAGCACATCGACGTAGGCGGACCCGTAGGAGCGGATGAGCCCGGAGGCGTTCAGCTGGAGCCACGGGGAGTTGAGGACTAGCGCCTCCACGGTGCCGGGGTGGTCCGCCGCCCAGATGACCGCCTGCAGCCCGCCGGTGGAGTGGCCGTTGAGGACGACGACGTCGTGCCCGTGCTCGGAGCGGATGATCCGCAGGGCTTCGCTGATCTCCTCGTCGTGGATGCGCAGGTCGCGCACGTCGTGCGGGGAGGGGTGGCCGATGCCCGCCCGCCCGCAGGTCCGCAGGTCCAGGGCGTAGAACTCGTAGCCGGCTTGCAGGAAGGCGTCGGCCAGGTGGGTCTGGAAGAAGTAGTCGTTGCGGCCGTGAAGGTAGAGAACGGCCCGTTCATGGCGGGGGGCTGCTTGGGTGCCGGCTGCCGGGGCGGCCCCGCGCTGGTGGACCAGGACGGCGTGGTCTGCGTTGGGGGCCGCAGCTTCATTGAGGGCGACATCGATGCGACGGGCCACCCACGGCTCCCCCAGGATGTCCGTGCTCACCTTGGGTGTGTAAGACGCGGGGGGCGCTGTAGCCGGGATGGGAGGCGAAGCGGAGTTGGTGGGCTCGGCGTGCGCGGCATGTGTGGCGGGCCCAGTCGGCCCGGAGGGCTCGGTGGGGGCGGTCTCGGTCATGTGGAGCATCCTGGCACGGTCTGAGCGGGTTGAGTGAGTGGGGCGGCGGAGGTGGGGCGGCAGTGAACGGCTTGACGTGCCGCATGCGATTCAGCGCGGTTAGATGTTGATGCGGCGTAGGAGGTTGGGGGGTGGGGTTTGGCCGGTGAGGATGTAGGCGCGGAAGATGGGGACGGCCTGTTGGCCGGTGAAGACCTCTTCGGGGTGGACGTGGGTGGTGAAGGGCTCGTCGCCTCCGTTGTTCCAGGACAGCGGCACCCACGCGTTGGGGTCTCGAACCGGCTCGCGGGCAACGACGTAGTGGGCGTAGCCCTCCGTACTGTCGGGCACTCGCACCTCGACCGTCATCGCCCGATTAGAACCAGCCGCCTGCATGTAGAACTCCGCCCACTCATTCTTGGAGACCTCGTCGGGGTGGGTCTTGCCTTCGGGCAGCGCCCAAACGCCCAGGGCGAAGCGCTTCTCCCCAGTGAAGAAAGTGGGATATGTCAGCATGCGAGAAAATTCATCGGCTATTTTTTCCGGGGTTTGGGGTAGGGTGAATCCCTCGGAGCGCCCAAATTCATTATCTACCGTCCAGGTGACCAATCGTCTCATCGCGCTCTCTCCTTATTGGGGGTATTCTGGGAATTGTTGTTTATCCACGTATTCTACGTGGACCTGGGTGATTTTGATGGTCCGTCCGTCGCTGAGTGTGACGTATGCTGGATTGTCCGGGGAGACCTGTGCGTCGAAGGCCCTTTGATCCGTTTCGTAGTAGCCGCCTCCCGATTTGACTTCCAGGCCCTCCCAGGTGCCGTCCTCGGTCAGGATGAACCTATCGTAGAAGCGCGGTCTCCCGGTGCCGTTGATCCGCGCAGCGCGCTTCTCGTTGACGATCTCCTGCAGCGGGTGGCCCAGCTCCTCCATGTTCTTACGGTATTGTTCGGTTCCTTGCCATTCGGAGGGTTCGTAGGCGTGGGATCCTTTGTTCTTCTCGGCCCACCTGCCTCGGTGGTCGTGGCCGTCGCCTCGGTTGACGCCGTCGCGGGGGTCGATGTCGGGTTTCGGTTCGGGCTGTGCTTTGCATCGTCCGCCGCTGTATCCGCTTCCCTGCTGGGCGCGCCACATGGCACCGTTGTCGGGCCTGCCCTGGGGGCGCGGGGTGCGGCGGGGGTCGGCGTGGGCGGCGCGTGGTCCAGACATACCCCGGGCGGCTTTTTCGGCTTGGTTCCAGCGGCGGGATTCTTGGGCTGCTTGGCGTCCATAGCGGGCGACTCCGCCGAACACGCCGGCCATGGCGGCCACCCATGCTGCGGCGTCCAGGACCATCTCGGCGGGCGTATGCGAAGAGACATACCCGGCAGCCGTTCCCTTGGGATCACGCACAAACCTGGCAGCATCATGCGCCGAACCGAGCAGGGCCATTCCCATGCCCACCTCGAAGGCCACCCCCAGAGTGCCCCCGGACAGCACGATCAGCGCCCCGGCCGTCACCATCAGCAGACCCTGATCCACAGGCGTCATGGAGTTCCACAGATTGCCGAACATATCCAGGATCCCGGCCAGGGTGCGCCACCGTCAGGCGCCGATACCGCAGCAGCGGGTGGTGCGCAGGCATGCGTGAGATGCATCCCTTCACGCCCTAGGACTTGCGTCCCTCTGCCGGTAACGCATACTGTTCCATCGACCATCTAGAGCAGCCGAGAGACCTGGCTCATCGACGTTGCAGCAACCTCCGCTTAGCGGTGCAGGTGCTTCCGCCAGGACCGATGGAGGAACGAGTGAGCGTGAATCCCGCAACCACTGGCGAGCCGGACGAGACCGCAGCTCCGACAGGCGCCCCTGACGCGGACGAGTCCATGATCTCCCTGCGCGACGTCCACAAGGTCTACCGCTTGCGCGACGGCTCGCAGGTCCACGCCCTGGACGGGCTCTCCCTCAACATCCCGGCCGGCTCCATCCACGGCATCGTCGGCACCTCCGGCGCCGGCAAGTCCACCCTCGTGCGCTGCCTGACCGCCCTCGAGCGCCCCACCTACGGCGAGGTGCGCGTCGCCGGCCAGGACCTGACCACCCTCAGCGCCAACGAGCTGCGCAAGGCCCGGCGCGCCATCGGCATGGTCTTCCAGCACGCCAACCTCCTCGACCAGCGCACCGCCGCCCAGAACATCGCTTACCCCCTGGACCTGGCCGGAGCCCAGAAGGGCCAGCGGCACGAGCGGGTCTCCCGGATGCTCGAGCTCGTGGGCCTGGCGGACCGCGGCTCCTCATACCCCGCTCAGCTGTCCGGCGGCCAGAAGCAGCGCGTCGGCATCGCCCGGGCCCTGGCGGACGAGCCCGCCGTCCTCCTGTGCGACGAGCCCACCAGCGCCCTCGACCCCGAGACGACCCGCTCGATCCTCGACCTCATCCGCGACGTCCGCGACCGCCTCGGCGTCACCGTCGTCATCATCACCCACGAGATGAGCGTCGTCCGCAGGATCTGCGACTCCGTCAGCCTCCTGGAGGCCGGGCGGATCGTCCAGTCCGGCCCCATCGAGGACGTCGTCTCCGACGTCGATTCCCGGCTGTCCCTCGAACTCGTGCCGCCCCCGGACGTGCCCAAGGCCGCCCTCGTCGCCGGCAGCACCGAGGACACCGAGGACACCGATGACCAAGCCGATGGAGCCGGCGACGCGGATCATGCTGGCAGTACTGACAGCGTTGGCAATGCTGACAGTGCCGTCAGCGCCATCATTGACGTCGCCCTGACCGCTCACCCGGGCGAGCCTGCCGCCGCCCAGGTGCTCTCCCTGGTGGCCGAGCAGGGCGCCGATGTGGCCGGGGGCGTCTTCGAGACCCTCGGCACCGCTCAGGTCGGGCGGCTCGCCCTCACCATTCCCGCCGATCGTGCCCAGACTGCCGTTGCGGCCCTGCGGGAGGCCGGCATCACCGCGGAGGTGCGCTCATGATTCCGACTGCTCTGACCGCCACAGCCGCATCCGCCCTCGCCGTCAGGGCGCCGGGCCTGGCGACCGCGCTGGCTGCCGGCTCGAGCCCGAACGGCACCTGGTTCAATAACTCGGCCATCCAACGCAGGCTGTGGCCCGCCACTATCGAGACGCTGGAGATGACCCTGCTGTCCGGGGGACTGACCATCATCCTCGGGCTTCTCCTCGGGCTGGCGCTCATCTCCACCGGCAAGCGCGGCCAGCATCCCAATCGCTTCGTCTACGAGGCCCTCTCCCAGATCGTCAACATGGGGCGCTCGATGCCCTTCATCATCCTCATGGTCGCGATCATCCCGCTGACCCGCATGCTCGTGGGCACCTCCCTGGGGTGGCAGGCCGCCTGCGTGCCGCTCACGGTCGGGGCGATCCCCTTCTACGCGCGCCTGGTCGAGACCGCCATCAACGACGTCGAGCACGGCAAGGTCGAGGCCGCCCTCATGATGGGGGCATCCAGTCGTCAGATCACCTGGGGCGTGCTCGTGCGCGAGGCTCTGCCCACGCTCGTCCGCTCCGCCACCGTCACCATCATCACCCTGCTCGGCTACACCGCCATGGCGGGCACCGTCGGCGGAGGCGGCCTGGGCGACCTCGCCATTCAGCACGGCTATCAGCGCAACGACACCGACGTCATGGTCATCGTCGTCGTACTCATCGTGGCGATCGTCGGCATCATCCAGGTCTGTGGCGACATGCTCAGCCGGCTGGTCGACCACCGCTGAGCCTCGACCAGCCGGAGTGAGTGCTCGCTGATGCGGCCGTTTCGGGCTGCGCGCAAGTCGCTTGGGACTCGGCACACCTCATCAGTTTCTCCCTGCCCTCAAGGCCCTCGAGCCGTTCACGAACAGGAACCACTATGACCACCAGCATCTCCCGTCGCACCATCCTCGCCGGAGGCCTCACTGCCGCCGCCGCTCTGACTCTGGCCGCCTGCGGCAAGTCCTCCTCCGGAGTGGACGGCATCAAGGTCAGCGGCGACACCGCCACCATCACCGTCGGCGCCACCCCGCAGCCCCACGTCACCATCCTGCAGTGGATTCAGGACAACCTCGCCGCCGACGCCGGCCTGAGCCTGGAGATCAAGGAGATCAACGACTACCAGACGCCCAATTCCTCGCTGAGCGATGGCGCCCTGGCGGCCAACTTCTACCAGACGCCCAACTTCCTGGCCCAGCAGATCAAGGAGAAGGGCTACGAGTTCACCTCACTGGCCGATGTGCATGTCGAGCCGCTGGGCATCTACACCTCCAAGGGCTACACCTCCGTCGATCAGGTGCCCGATGGCGGAAAGGTCGTCCTCAACTCCGACCCCGCCAATACCGCGCGCGGCCTGAAGCTCGTGGAGTCGACGGGGTTGATCACCCTCGACCCCTCCGTCGAGCTGCCCACGGAGCTCGACATCACGGACAACCCGAAGAATCTCGAGTTCACCAAGGTCGATGGCGCGCAGGTGGCCAACTCCAGGGCCGACGCGGACCTGGCCGTCATCAACGGCAACTACGCGCTCGACGCCGGCCTCACGCCGAGCAAGGACGCGCTGGTCCTCGAGCAGGCCAAGGACAGCCCCTACGCCAATGAGCTCGTCGTGCGCACCGCGGACAAGGACAACGAGTACCTCAAGAAGCTCGCCGAACTCATGACCTCCCCCGAGCTCAAGACGTACATCGAGCAGAACTGGACCGACGGCTCTGTGCTTCCGGCGTTCTGACGGCGATGGGCCGGGCGGCCGGGTGGCCGGGTTGCGGGCTCGCTGCCGAGTGCCGGCCTAGCCTCCCGGCCCCACATGCGTCGAGGTCGACTTTTTCGAATGAAACAGACGGTGCCACCGTCTGTTTCATTCGAAAA
>ERZ773077.3196-NODE-3196-length-10142-cov-9.253891_pt1 | contig 10142 bp, 7 predicted proteins | sample MGYA00580612_ERZ773077 | MGnify/ENA primary metagenome ERZ773077 (study PRJEB29015, sample SAMEA2737971) | human oral metagenome | biome: human oral; feature: human-associated habitat; material: dental | place: China | collected 2021 ...
GCGCCACGCAGGAGCGGATGCGTGCGGGGCAGGCCCGCAAGGTGGTCCTGGCCCGCGACGTGCTGGCCTACCCGGGCGGGCCGCTGGCCACCGGTACGGTCCTGCGGCGCCTGGCCAGCGACTACCCCTCCACCTGGGTCTTCGCCGTCGACCAGATGGTGGGCGCCAGTCCTGAGCTGCTGCTGCGCCTACAGGATCGACGCCTCATGAGCAGGGTGCTGGCCGGTACGGCCCGCCGGCACGCCGGCGAGGACGCTCTGGCGACGGCACGCCTGGCCTCCTGGCTGGAGGGCTCGGAGAAGAACAACCGGGAGCATGAGCTGGCCCGGGACTCGGCGATCACGGCGCTGGAACCATTGTGCTCGGTGGTGGAGGCCCCCGCCCGCTTTGTCCTGACGCTGCCGAATGTGCTGCACCTGGCTAGTGACGTCACCGGGGTCGTTGCCGGAGACACCGGGGCGCTGGCCCTGGTGGACGCGCTGCACCCGACAGCGGCCGTGTGCGGGACACCAACCCAGGCGGCGGCGCGCCTCATCGAGGAGGCCGAGTCCATGGACCGGGGACGTTACGCCGGGCCCGTGGGCTGGGTGGACTGGCACGGCGAGGGCGAGTGGTGCATCGCGTTGCGCAGCGCCCAGCTGCCCACAGGAGGTCCCGGACCGCAGTCGCCCGCGAGAGTGTTCGGGGGCGGCGGCATCATGCCGGACTCCGAGCCGGTCGACGAGCTGGCGGAGACGACCGCCAAGATGCGCCCCATGCTGGGGGCACTCGGCGTGCGTCTCTGAGACGACTCTGGGCGGCTATCGCGTCAGGAGTCCTTGCGCTCGGCCAGGGTCACGTCGATGTCCTGCTTCTTGGAGTCGCGGATGACCGTGAGCTTGACCTTGTCGTTGGCGGAGTACTGGCGCACGTAGCCGGTGAGAGCCGACCCCTGGGCGGTGGTCTTCCCATCGATGGCGATGACGACGTCATCCTTCTTCAGTCCGGCCTTGTCGGCCGGTGAGCCACCTTCGACCGAGGTGATCTTGGCGCCGGCGCGCTTCTCGCCGTCGGCCGTGGCACCAGCGGTGTCAAGGCTGACTCCCAGGTAGGCGTGCGTGGCCGTCCCGGACTTGATGAGCTGCTTGGCGACCTTGTCGGCCAGCTTGACGGGGATGGCGAAACCGATGCCGATGCTTCCCGAGCCTCCCTCGCCGCCGCCGGAGCGGCTCATCGTGGCGATGGAGCTGGTGATCCCGATGACCCGCCCCTTCTCATCGAAAAGGGGCCCTCCGGAATTGCCGGGGTTGATGGCTGCGTCGATCTGGATGGCGTTGGTGTAGACCGCCGAACCGCCCGATCCGTCCTCATTCTGGGAGTTGACGACGGGCCGGTCGAGGGCGGAGATGATTCCGGTGGTGACGGTCGAGGACAGGCCCAGCGGGTTACCGATCGCCATGACGTCCTGACCGGTGGCCAGCTTGTCGGAGTCTCCGAGCTGGGCGACCGTGAGGTTGTCGGGGGCGTCCTTGAGCTGGATGACCGCCAGGTCGGTGGCGGGGTCGGTACCGGTGGTCTCAGCGTCGTAGACGCGGCCGTCGGCCAGCGTCACCTGGATCTTGGAGGCCCCCGCCACCACGTGGTTGTTCGTGATGATGTGCCCCTCCTTGTCGAAGATGACTCCGGAGCCCAGGGCCTCGCCCCTGTCCGTGGCGACGGCGATGGAGACGACGGCGTTGGACACGGCGGCCGAGACGGCCTCCCAGTCGGGGGCCTGGCCGGCACTGTTAACGGTCTTGGTCGTGCTCCCGGTGGCGATAGCGGTGGGGGCGGCCGTGGAGCGCTGTGACGCGCCTCCGTCCCGGGCGTCGAGAGCCTTGATCGCTCCTACGGCACCGCCGGCCCCCAGCAGGGAGGCGACCAGCACGGAAGCGACCAGGGCGAACCAGCCCGGCCCCCGCCGGCGCCTCTTGGTGCCGCTGTCAGCGCCTGTGGCCTCCGAGGCCGCATAGAAGGACTCCCCGGTGGGGGCGCCGGCCGGCGCGTAGCCACCGGGCGTCGTCGGGACGCTCATATAGGGCGAGCCGAGATGCGTCTGCTGCCCCTGGTAGGGCTGCTGGGCGGATGAGTAACTGGACGGCGCCGCCTGCTGCACCACAGGGGCGGGGTACTGCCCCTGAGGCTGCTGCTGCGGCTGGTAGGACGGCTGCTGGGGCTGGTACTGCCCCTGGGCGGGCTGCGCGTAGAGCGACGCGGACTGCTCCGCGGGAAGCTGCGAGGTCGGCGGCTCGGCAGGCAGCTGAGAGGTGGGCGGCTCGGTGGGAAGTATCCGGGTCTCGTTCCCATGCTGCACGTTCGCCCCCTGAGGCAGGACCGGCTCGGACTGGGAGGCGTCGGCGGTGTAGGCCTGGGAGAGATCCGCGTAGCCGCCGTGGTCCTCGGTCACGCTCGCGCCCTCGCTGACGGAAGACGCCGTTGCCGGGCTGGCCTGGCTGCTGGCGGACCAGGAGTCGACACCGGAGTGAGCGCCGTCCGCCGCCGCCTCGGGCTCAGTGGGCCGGTATGCCTCCGGGTTCGTCTCGTCGTATCCGCTCATCTGTGCTCCTCCTCGGGCGTGTCGCCCTCTCAGATCCACGAGTAGACAACACCAGGGCTCTGTGCCGTTTCCGATGATTCCCTGAGGCTGTGCTGTGGATCGTATAACTGTTGTATCGCAGCGGGCTGAGAGCCCGGCGGTGGGTTCGGGCTGAGCCGGGGCCACCGCCGCAGGTCCTATCCCGCTGGTTTCCGTCCATCTCTATCGTCGTTCATGTTGTCACGGTGTGAGGACCGTGCCTCGTGGTCTCCCAGACGACGACGCTCACACCGTCGACCGGTTCAGCCAGGAGTCCGCGGAGGGCCTCGACATCATGGGGGACCTGGACGCGAGCCCCCAGGGCTGCCGCCAGCGCAGCGATATCCGCCCGCTGAGGGGCGGTGAAGAGCCGTTCGAACCGGCCCGCTGGCGTGGTGCGGGCGTACTCGAGGTGGGAGAAGATCGCGCCCCCGCCGTCGTCGACGACGATCACCTGCAGGTCGGCCTCCTCCTCTCGCACGCCCCGGTTCAAGGACATGGCGTCGTGGAGGAAGGCGAGGTCTCCCATGACGGCGCGAACCGGTTCCCCTGAGGCCATCCACAGTCCGATCCCGGTGGCGATGGTGCCGTCGATGCCCGCCAGGCCGCGGTTCGCGACCGCCTTCGGGGCAGCGGCGCCGGGCTGGGCGAGTCGGTCCAGGCGCCGCACCGTCATGGACGAACCCAGCAGAAGGGTGGGGGCACCGGGGGCCTGACCGGCCTCCCACACGGCCCGGGCCAGGGCGTCGGCGCTGCTGGAGTGGTCCGGTTCGGGAAGATCCGCCACGGCCCGGCGCCAGGAGTCAGTCCAGGCCGTGTCGGCGCTCTCCAGGCCGAGGGAGGCGACTAGACGGGCCGAACGGAGGGCGGCGGCGTCGGCAGGCTCATGATCGGGACCGTCCATGGGGACGACCCGTCGAGCCCGCCCGGAGACGTCGGTCCACCGGGCGCGCTCGGTCAGGACGGTGATGTCGAGATCCTCGCGCCCCAGGAGCGCGGTGATGGAGCGACTGAGGCTGGGGTGCCCCAGAACGAGGAGGTGCTCGGCCTGCTGGGCGAGCGCGCGACCCGCAGGGGTGCCCAGCAGCTCGGCGTAACGGCTCAGGGCCTGCGGGCCGCTGCGGGCCTGGGAGGTGGGTTCGGCCAGGAGTGGCCAGTTGAGGTGCTCGGCCAGAGACCTGGCCAGGGAGCCGACGGCCGGGTGGGCGGTGTCACCGGCGACGACGATCCCTCTCCCCTGCGCTAAGGAGCCAGAGCCGGCCGGCTGGCCGGCACCGGCCTCCGGGGTTCCGGCCAGCACGGCTGCCCGGGCAGCCGGGACCATGGGCGGGGAGGGCGGTGCCGGAGCGGCCGGCACCGCATCCTCCACGGTGTCCCCCACTGAGCTCTCCGCTGAGTTCTCCACCGTCAGGGGCGGACGGAAGCGGGCGTTGATCTGGACCGGCCCGGGATCCTGACTGAGGGTCCCGGTGGCGGCAGCGAAGGCGCGGCGCACCTGCCCGGCGATGGCGGCGTCGGCCGCATGGCCCCCGAGGTCGGCTGCCAGGTCGGCGGGCAGATCCACCCCCAGGCGCAGGGCCGGTGCGAAGAGCCCGGTCTGCTCGGTGGTCTGGCTGGCACCGGTGCCGACCAGCTCGTGGGGCCGGTCAGCGCTGATGACGAGCAGGGGGATGCCGGCGGCGTCGGCCTCACTGACAGCCGGGTGAAGGTTGGAGACGGCCGTGCCCGAGGTGGTCACGACGGCGGCGCAGCGGCTGTGCCCACCCAGGGCGTGGGCGCGGGCGGCCCCTAGGGCGATGAAGCCGGCACTGCGCTCATCCAGGACGACACGCAGCCGTAGGTGCCCGGCGTCGGCGGCGTCGGCCAGGGCCTCCGCCAGTGGGGCGCTGCGCGATCCCGGGCACAGGACGACCTCGCGCACGCCCTCGGCCAGGAGGGCCGCCACGAGGCTGCGCGCGTCGGCCATGGCGGGCGGGAGCTGCGGGCGCTCCGGGGAGTCGGTCACAGGGGCGAGGATACGAGAGCGCACCGCCTGCACTGCGCTGCGATTGGTCACAGTCCGGTGAGCCATGCGCACGGCTGGGGTGGGTCTACAGCGGCAGCCCCGCCACGGCCCGGCTCGGGTCACGGGCCTCGCGCTGGCGGCGGGCGTGCAGGGCGCCGGCCAGGTGCAGCAGACGCGTCTGCCAGTGCTTGGTGAGGTAGGGCCCCGCCTTGACCTCGTTCAGAAGGCGTTCGGAGACGGGGGCGGCGGCGTCCAGACGCAGGGTCCCGTTGCTGGGGCGAACGCTGGGCTCGGCGACGTCCTGAGTCAGCAGGCGCGTGGTCCCCAGGCCGCAGGCGTGACTGAGGGAGGGCAGGCTGAAGGCGAGCGTCGCGCCGGCCATGATGCCCACGGAGGTGTCCAGGGCGGAGGAGACGACAGCGGGCAGTCCAAGGCGCTCTGCCATGTCCAGGGCCCGGTGCACCCCGCCCAGCGGGGCCACCTTGAGGATGGCGACGTCGGCAGCGCGTCGGTGGACGATCTCCAGGGGGTTGGCAGACAGCCGGATCGACTCGTCAGCGGCGATGGGCACGTCGACGGCGCGGCGCAGGTCGGCCAGGTCGTAGACGGTGGCGCAGGGCTGTTCGGCGTACTCCAGCCCTCCGGCAACCCGGTCCATGAGGGGCAGGTTCTCGCGGGCGGTGTCCAGGTCCCAGGCGCCGTTGACGTCGATACGCACCTTGCCGGAACGCCCCAGGGCCGAGCGGACCGCCTCGAGGCGCTCCAGGTCCGCCGAGCGCTTGTCGCTGCTGCCGCTGACTTTGACCTTAGCAGTCCTGGCTCCGGAGGCCCGCACCAGATCGGAGGCGTCCTGAGCACCGACCTCAGGGACGGTCACGTTGACGGGGATGGTCTCGCGGTAGCGGGGAAGAAGGGAGTTTCCCAGGGCCTGGCACAGTCCGGAGGCGAGCCAGGGAGCGCTGGCCTCCAACCCGTAGTCCCAGAAGGGCGCGACCTCACCCCAGCCCCCGGGGCCGTGGAGCAGGACGCCGTCGCGGCGGGTGATACCGCGAAACGGCGTCGTCAGAGGAATGTCCCAGACGACCGCGCGGTCGATGCGATCCAGCAGTCCCGTGGAGTCCTGCGCATGAAGAGAGGCGATGTCGATCTCGCCGTTGGCATGCTGATGGTCCGGACTCACGGGCACAGAATACGCACGATCTTCAATCAAGACGACGAAACCGGGACAAGGGTGGCGGGGCCCACCTCGACAAACGCCCACGGGGCTGAGCACTGGACTGTCCGGCGCCGTCTCGCGCCCCCGTGCCGGCGTCGAGCGCGGCCGTGAGCGCAGGCCCCTGTCCGCGGGCCTTTGTAGAATGACTCGTGCGGTTGAATTCGCGATCACGCCGAGGGGAAGCCATGAACGAGGGCAGCACGGGGTCAGGGGACGCGGGGCACCATCACTGGAAGCCCGTCACGCCCGTCTCCGCGATGGTTGTGGGCCGCCTGGTTCTCGGGCTGCCCAGCGCCGTCGGCCTGACGATCATCGTGCTGGTCTGGTCGGCGCTGACCCGCGCCGGGCTGGGATTCGGCAGGGCGTGCTTGTTCTCCCTGGTGGCGGTGGCGATTCGCGAGCTCATCGACGCCTCGGCTCACCGACTCATCATGCGGGCCTGGCGCTCGAGGGATCCGCACGGCCTGCTGCTGACGATCATCGCCGCGACCTGCCCCGCGGTCGCAGGATTCCTGGCCGCTCGCCTCCTCGCCCCGGCATCGACGACGGCGCTGACGGCTCTCACGTGGCTGCCGTTCATGGCCTTCGTCGCTCTCATTGAGAGGCCGTGGGACACCTCGCTCGGATACGACGCCCTCCAGGAGCGCATCCATCAGCCCCAGCCGATCCCGCCGGAGTACGTCACCGCCGACTTCCGCGACGCCCGCAAGTACCTGCCCGAGCTCCGACCAGAGATGCTCCAGCGATAGTGCGGACAGCAGCAGACAGGGAGACTTCACCACCCCATTCGACCGATCGGCTGATTGTCTCACATCCACTGCCCCCACATGCGAAGACAAGAGATCAGCCATAGCCCGAATTTTTCCACCTCCCGTCAGAGCGTCGGCAGATCCGCAGCACGATGCGGCCGATCGCCCTCAAACGCCCAGCAACACTACTGGCACCACCTAACAGGCTCACCCTTGAACCCTATCAAGTGTGACAGTCAACACACGACCCTTAGGATCATCCTGCAAGCACTTCCAACCTCACATACACACCCGCCGAGAGAGGAAAAGCAACATGGACCGCAGGAAGTTCCTGAGTACTGCCACTGTAGCCAGCACCGCAGGGATCGCGCTGACTCTGACATCAACATCCGCTTTCGCCGGCACAGCACGTCCAGGCAACACCATGGCGCCAGCCAAGACAGCCGCGTTGACCGATGCTCAGAAGGACCAAAAGCTCACCGATATCCTCAACGCCCTTGAGGCTGTTCCCGACGACCTCAAGAACGCCGACCCGGCCACGACACCCAACTACAAAGAACGCCTCACCGTTGCCACCAACGGCATTACTGTCGTTGAAGCCCCAGTCGCCACGCAGACGGAAGCCGCCCAAATGGGTGTCGGAGGTTGCTTACTCGCTGTCGCAGTCGTCATTGCCGAGTATGGCATCCCCGCAGCCAAGGTCGTCTCCTGGATCAGGAAGGCCCGAGCAACCTGGGGTGGAGTAAAGGGAATTATCGCAGCTATTCGAGGCGGATTCGCAGCCGCCCAGATCGGCGAGGAAGCTGCTACCGTTCTCATGGGAATCCTCGGTCTCGATAGCGTCGTCAACGCCTGCTTCTGATCGCTCCCGGCAACTGACTGAATCGGAGATGCACAATGCCCCCGTACACCACCCCCACAGGAGGCAACACCCCTTGGAAGCCGGCCGTCCCCCTGTGGGGGGTGGTGTACGGGCGGATCGGATTGGGCATTCTTGAGGCAATCACTCTTGGAGTGGTTGTAGCCATCTGGTCCACCCTCACTCGCGCCGGACTCAGTTCAGACCAGATCACAGGATTCGCCGCTCTGGCAACCGCAGTGCGAGAAACGCTCGACGCAGCATCGATGCGCCTGACCATGCGCATCCAACGCACCAACGACATGAATGCGGTGCAGCGGACCGTGGCAGCTCTCATCTGTCCCGCCATCGGCGCGGTGCTGGCAGGCATGGTCTTCGCACCGTACTCCGTCATCCAGTTGACTTTGGTCACTTGGGCGTTATTTATGCTCATCACGTGCACACTGGAACAGCCGTGGAAGACTTCGATGTCCTATGAGGAGATGAAGGAACGCGGCCGTCAGACCCGGCTGATGACGCGGGAGCACTTCGCCGAGGAGATCGCCGATGGCCGGATGACCTTCCGCCCCATCGACGACGAGGGCTACTACCTCGACGAGGACGGCAACCGCATCGAGGACTGAGAGGGCCCTCCCGCGGTCACTGCGCTCAGAGCGCGAGTCGCGGCGGCGCCGGTCCTGGCCGGGGACATTCCACGCGTGCGGGGACCGGATTGTCGTCCCCGACGGCGTCGAACGCCCCCGGCTGGAGCAGGACGCACCCGGCCGCGTGGAATGTCCCCGTCGGTGGACCACCTGCACCGCCCGGCGGGTCCGACCGCACCGCCCGGTGGCCCCGCCCAAGCCCTACGGAGGTCCGGCGTCAGGACTTCTTGAAGTCGTACTGCGGGTACTTCTTGGCCCAGGCGATGGCGGCCTCATCCTCCCGGCCCTCACCGTAGGTGTTGACGACGAGGTCCTCGAGGCTGCCGTAGGTGGCCTCATCCATCGTGATGGACTTGAGCCACGTGGCGATCTCCGGGTAGTCCTGCGCGAAGCCCTCGCGCCCCAGGAAGTGAAGCCCCTCCCCCTTGCCGAGCGCGCCCTTGGGATCCTTCAGGTCCCGCATGCCATAGGTGGTGTTCGCCCAGAAGGGGTGCCACAGGGTCACGACGATCTCCTGCTTGGCATCGACGGCCTTCTTGAGCTCGGCCAGCATCCCGGTGGTGGAGGAGGTCAGGAACTTCATGTCCCCCAAACCGTAGGCGGGGATCACGTCCTCCTGAGACACCTTGGTCAGACCCGCACCCGGCTCGATACCGATGATCTTGTTGCCGATCTGCGAGGCGTGGGGCTTGATGTCCTCGATCGACTGCATGGAGGAGTAGTCCGGGACGGACCAGCACAGCTGAGCCGAGTCGTAGTAGGTCCCCAGATCCTCGATGTAGGTGCGGTACTTGTCCATGTAGCTCTTCTGGGTGACGTCCGGCCACGCGGAGGGGAAGAGGTCGACCGCCCCCTGGCTGAGGCCCGCGTACAGCGGTCCGGCCTCACTGAGATCCATGAGCTTGATCTGGTAGCCGGCCTTCTCCAGCTGGGTCTTGAGCAGGTGGGTCATGGACAGCCCATCGCTCCATGACGGAAGAAACCCGAGGCGGAGCCGCTTGCTCCCACCGGAGCCCTGACCGCAGGCGGACAGGGCGCCCGCCGCCGCCAGGGAGGCCAGAGCGGCGGTGAAGGTGCGGCGGGAGGTCTGCATGGTGTTCCTTCGATACGTGCCCGACGCCGGTGAGGGCGATGTAGAAAAGCGTGGTCGAGTCATGGGTCACCGCTTCTTGATGAGTGAGAGCAGCGAGCCCTTCTCCCGCGGCGCCCCGAGGGCCGCGGTCACCCGGTCCAGGTAGATCGCCAGGAACACGATGGACAGGCCCGCCTCGGTGCCCTTGGCGATGTCGATCGTCGCGAGCGCCTTGACGACCTCCTTCCCCAGGCCGTCGGCACCGACCATGCCCGCGATAACGGCCATCGACAGGGCCAGCATGATGACCTGGTTGACGCCCGCCATGATGGTGGGGACGGCCAGGGGCAGTTGGATGCCCCGCAGGATCTGCCAGTCGGTGGCGCCGAAGGAACGCCCCGCCTCCACGGTCTCCTTGTCCACCTGCTTGATGCCCAGCTCGGTCATGCGCACCCCGGGGGGCATCGCGAAGATGAGCGTGGCGAACATCCCAGGGACCACCCCGATGGAGAAGAACAGGACCGAGGGGATGAGGTAGACGAAAGCCGGCATCGTCTGCATGAGGTCGAGGACCGGGCGGATGAGGACGCTGACGTACTTGTTGCGGGCGGCCCAGATCCCCAGGGGGACGGCGAAGACGAGAGCGGTCAGGGTCGCCAGGGTCACCAGGACCAGCGTCTCCATCGCGTTGACCCACTGCCCCAGGGAGATGATGATGAGGAAGGTGACGGCGGTCCCCACTGCCAGCCTCCACGACTTCGCCATCCAGGCGATGAGGACGAAGACCACCACCATGAGCAACGGGGGTACGGCCAGGAGCAGGTCCACGAGGTTGTCGTTGACCAGGGTGCCGGCCCGGGAGATCGCGGTGAGGAAGCCATGGAGGTGGACCTGGATCCACTCGATGAGGACCTCGACCGCTGTGCCCAGGGGAATCTTGGGAAGAGGAGTCTGTACGGGAATCATCAGGCGTCGGCTCCTTCGGCCTCGGTGGTCTCACTGGC
>ERZ773077.3199-NODE-3199-length-10137-cov-14.379488_pt1 | contig 10137 bp, 5 predicted proteins | sample MGYA00580612_ERZ773077 | MGnify/ENA primary metagenome ERZ773077 (study PRJEB29015, sample SAMEA2737971) | human oral metagenome | biome: human oral; feature: human-associated habitat; material: dental | place: China | collected 2021 ...
TCTCCCGCCAGCGCTACTGGGGCGAGCCCTTCCCGATCGTGTGGGACGAGGACGGCGGCGTCCACGCCCTGCCCGAGTCGATGCTGCCGGTCGAGCTGCCCGAGGTCACCGACTACTCGCCGCGCTCCTACGACCCCGACGACGCCGACTCCTCCCCGGAGCCGCCGCTGGGCAAGGCCACCGAGTGGGTCGAGGTCGAGCTCGACCTGGGCGAGGGCCCCCGGACGTACTACCGCGAGACCAACACGATGCCGCAGTGGGCCGGCTCGTGCTGGTACGAGATGCGCTACATCGACCCCACCGATGACAACGCGCTCGTCGACCCGGCCAACGAGGCCTACTGGATGGGGCCGCGCCCGCAGGCCGGCAACACCTCCGGCGGCACCGACCTGTACGTCGGCGGCGTCGAGCACGCCGTCCTGCACCTGCTCTACTCGCGCTTCTGGCACAAGGTCCTCTTCGACCTGGGCCACGTCTCCTCCTCCGAGCCCTACCACCGCCTCTTCAACCAGGGCTACGTCCAGGCCTACGCCTACACCGACTCCCGCGGCCAGTACGTGCCCGCCGACGAGGTCGAGGAGGTCACCGCCGAGGACGGCACCACCAGCTACCTGTGGCAGGGGCAGCCGGTGCGCCGCGAGTACGGCAAGATGGGCAAGTCCCTGAAGAACATCGTCACCCCCGACGACATGTACGAGGCCTACGGCGCCGACACCTTCCGCGTCTACGAGATGAGCATGGGGCCGCTGGACGCCGACCGCCCGTGGGACACCCGCGCCGTCGCCGGCAGCCAGCGCTTCCTGCAGCGCCTGTGGCGCAACGTCGTCGACGAGACCACCGGCGAGCTGACGGTCGTCGACGAGAGCGCCGACGAGGAGACCCGCCGGCTCGTGGCCAAGACGATCGTGGGCGTGCGCGAGGACTACGAGGGGATGCGGCTGAACACGGCCATCGCCAAGCTCATTGTCCTCAACAACCACCTCACCGGGCTCAGCGCGGTCCCGCGCGAGGCCGTCGAGGCCCTCGTCCTCATGACGGCGCCCGTGGCCCCGCACATCGCCGAGGAGATCTGGAAGCGCCTGGGCCACGAGCACTCCCTGGCCCACGAGGACTTCCCGGTCGTGACCGACGAGGCGCTGCTGGCCGCCGAGAAGGTCACCTGCGTCATCCAGGTCAAGGGCAAGGTCCGCGACCGCCTCGAGGTCGACCCCGACATCTCCGAGGCCGAGCTCGAGAAACTGGCCCTGGAGGCCCCCGGCGTCATCCGCACCCTGGACGGGCGCGGCGTGCGCAAGGTGATTGTGCGCGCCCCCAAGCTGGTGAGTATCGTTCCCGAGTGAGATTTTCAGCTTTCGATCTGAGCTGGGAGGAGCAGTCATGCGCAACAAGGCTGGGTTACGGCGGGAAGGTCTGCCGCGTAGCGTTATGTTGGCCATATATGTGACTTTTTCGTCGTTGTTCTTGTCGCTACTGTTTTCTTGGGCTCAGGGGCTTTCTGGCTATCTATTGGTTGCCCTTTGTCTCGTTGTGACATTGATCGTATACTTGATGACTTTATTTATGGCATCTAAGTATCTGGTGGGGCCGCTGCACTCTGCCTTGAGGAGATTTGAGGATAAGAGTAATTTGGTGCTTCGGAAAGTGGATGGCGGTCAATCTGAGTGGTTGATCGACAACGAGAGTTTGATGGGGATTGAAAATGGTCAGTCCGTAAAAGCTGCGTGGGTTGTGTCTTACGATCTTCCTGGGGATTTGAATGGGGGTGCATTTATTCCAACGGTAAAGCAAAACCTGGAGCGCGGTGTGGAATATGTTTATTTTCTTCCGAATATCCTTCAGGCTAGGGCTATGCGTACGGCGCTTAAGACCCTTCATGGCGATCATGATAATGTCAAAGTTCGGTCTCTAGGGGATGATTTCTTCTTTCTTGTTCAAGGGCTCGATTTTATCATTTATAATCCGCGGCATGATGGTGGTGATGGTGGGCGCTCTGGGTATATGGGGCTGCCAATAAGCGGCGAGTATGGTAGATGGAATGCGAAAATGTCAGACAATCTAGTGGAGGCTTTGGTTGGTTATCTAGAGCCTTTATTGGAGAATGAAGTATTGAGGTGATGTGTGTAGTTCGTGTGGCGCTATCATTGATGAGGTTAATCGCGATGGGTCGACGCACTGTCGCAGGCCTCATGGCTCGCGCTGACTGTCCTGTCGGCGCCGTCGAGAATTACGACCTCGTGCCCGGTGACTGAAATACCTCGTTGTCGCCGATTGCGTTCGTTAAGCTCGCCGTGTGGCTCTGCGACGTGGGCTGAGTGTGAGTTTACGGCTGCAGCAGTATGTGCGGTGCGAAAGCAGCTGTCCTGGTGTGAGTTCGGTGAAGTTTTGGAAGCTATCAGGAGGGTTGCTCGTCGGCGGTATAGAGCAGGTGCCCAATAGTGCTGAAGGTTGGGCGTATATTCCGGCTAACGGGATGATCCGCTGGTGAGTATCGTTCCCGAGTGATCAGGGTGGGCTCTCCGACGGTGCCGCTCACGGCCGCGCCGCGGTAGCTCAGGAACAGCACGAGGGGCTGCACCAACCGAGATGTTTGGTGCAGCCCCTCGTGCTGTTGTCCGAAGATGTTTCGGTGATGGTCTCAGGCAGAGTGCCCGAATCGCTTCTGCGCAGCCGGCCGGGTCACACCGAGAGCAGCTCCGATCACAGTCCAGGAGTCACCTGCCTGTCGAGCTCGGGCGACCGCTGCATGCAACTCGGTCTCGGCGTCATGCACCCGCCGACTCGCGGTAATGATCGCCCGGAAGCGCGCGGCGTCCCGGGCTGGCGTGGTGCTTGGATCGAGAGTCTCAAGGCTTGTCGTGTCGTGAGTGTGCGTCAGTGTGGAGGACAACGTCATCACCTCAGATAATCGTAGAACTTCGGTCGCAGGCGGTCGGCATGAATGATCCGGGTTGGCTCTGCGGCAGGAACCGCAACCAACTCGAGCAAGGTGGCGCCCATGTGCCTCGACAATAGGGGCTCAGCGGCGCCTGAGGGTGCCGAAGATGGAGCGCGTGATCTCGCGGGTGATCTGGCGGCCCACCGAGCCGATGGTCTTCTCGACCTCCCGCTGACGGCGCTCGGCAGCCTTCTCCGCCTCGCGCTGGCGACGCTGGGCCTCCTTGACGGCCTCGCGCTCCAGGCGCTCGGCCTCTTTCTGACGCTGAGCCGCCTGGCGGGCGGCCTCCTTCTCCAGGGCCTTCTGGGCGGCGGCTTCGGCCTTGGCCTGCTCCTTGGCGGCCTGCTCGGCGGCGCGAGCGGCCTCGGCGGCCTCGGCGTCGGCCTGGACCCGCTGGGCCAGCAGCTCGTAGGCGGACTCGTTGTCCACACTCGTGGCGTACTTGGGTTTCAGCGGTGAGGAGGCCAGCACCTGGCTGACGGTGCCGTCCTGGGCCGGCCCCATGACGGCGGCGGGCACGTTGATGACCACCGGGGCCACCGGCGCCGGGCGCCCCTTCTCGTCCAGCACGCTGACGACGGCCTGGCCGGTGCCCAGCGACGTGAGCACCCGGCTGAGGTCCACCGGGCTGACCGGGAAGGTGGAGACCGCCTTCTTGAGGTTGGCGGCGTCGGCCGGGGTGTGGGCGCGCAGGGCGTGCTGGACCCGGCTGCCGAGCTGGGCCAGGACCTCGTCGGGCACGTCCGTGGGGGACTGGGTGATGAAGACGATGCCCACGCCCTTGGAGCGGATGAGTCGCACGGTGCGCACCACGGCCTCCAGGAAGGCTTTCGAGGCGCCGGAGAACAGCAGGTGGGCCTCGTCGAAGAAAAACACCATGGTGGGCTTGTCCGGGTCGCCGACCTCAGGCAGGGTCTCGAAGAGCTCAGCGAGCAGCCACATGAGGAAGGTGGAGAACAGCGTGCCCTGGGACTGGATGTCGGCCAGCTCCAGGGCGGAGATGACACCGCGGCCATCGGGGGAGAGCCGCAGGAGGTCGCGCACATCCAGTGCGGGCTCGCCGAAGAAGGCTTCGCCTCCGGCCGCCTCCAGGGCGGCGATTTCACGCAGGATGACCCCGGCCGTCGCAGCCGAGACACCGCCGATGGTCTTGAGCTCCTCCTTGCCCGCGTCGGTGTTCGTCAGGTAGTCGACGACGGCGCGCAGGTCCTTCAGGTCCAGCAGAGCCAGCCCCTGGCTGTCAGCCCAGTGGAAGACGAGCTGGAGGGCGGAGGCCTGCGTGTCATTGAGGCCCAGGACCCGGGAGAGCAGGATCGGCCCGAACTCGGTGACCGTCGTGCGGATGGGGGTGCCGCTGATGCCGGCGCCGGAGTCTGATCCACCGAGGTTGAACAGCTCGATGGGGAAGGACTGACCCGCCCATTCCTGACCGGTGGAGCCGATGCGGGCGGCGATCTTGTCGTTGGAGGCTCCGGGCTCGGCCAGGCCGGTCAGGTCGCCCTTGACGTCGGCCAGGAAGACTGGGACGCCTGCGCTGGACAGGCCCTCGGCCAGGAGCTGGAGTGTACGGGTCTTGCCGGTACCGGTCGCCCCGGCCACCAGCGCGTGCCGGTTGAGCAGCCCCAGCGGGATGCCGACCGACAGGCCCTTGACCGGCGCGGGTTCGCCATCGCAGAGCGTGTCGAGGTAGGTGCCCACTGGCAGGGTGGGGGAGGAGAAGTCATAGCCGGAGCGGACCTGGCCGGTGTAGGCGGCATCCTCGGCAGGGGGCGCGGTCTCCGTCTGATCCTGTGCCGCAGGGGCCTCCTCCGCCGGCGCCTCAGCGGGCTGTGCGGAGTCAGCGGGGGCGACGGCGTCGGCCGACTCCGTGGGAGCTGCGGCCGGAGCCCCCGTTTCGGCCCCTGCGGCCTCTGCAGCGGTCTCTGTGCCAGGAGTAGCCTCGGTCGAGGCGGGACTAGAGGCGATGGCGGCGTCAAGGGCGGCTTGAGCGGCGGCGGCCTTGGCTGCGGCGGCTTCGGCGGCGGCCTGAGCGGCCTCGGCCTTGAGGCGTGCGATCTCAGCTGAGTCGGTCATGGCGTCATCGTAAACGCCGAACCTGCCAGCGCGCTGACTCGGGCGTGCCAGGAGCCTGGCGCGTATGAGGACATGATGGGGCTCAAGCGCCCGGAAAGACGATCCCTCCAAGCCCATTCATAGGGGCATCACAGACACGAATGCCGTTGACCAGGATAAACAGAGAAAAATGTGGTCTTGGCGCCGTTTCGGGTGCTCCGGGCGGCAGTGGCGCGGTCGGCAGGGTAGCCTCTGAGCCCAAGAGTTCCGAGACCGCGCGTCCGGCCCCGTTCCTTCACCCGTCCTCTTTGCTGTGAGGTTTGCGCGCCCCTATGTTGCCCCCTGCGTCGTCTTGCCCGGATGAGCCGCCCCTACGGGGCAGGCTGCTGCCGACTCCAGCCCGCGGGATCGGATGAGCGTCATGCGGATCGCCTTCTTCATCGACGACTACCTGCCCTCCGTCCACGGCGTGGCTACCTCCACGGCCACCTTCCGGGCCGCCCTGGAACGCATGGGCCACGAGGTCTACATCGTGGCCCCCAAGGCTGAGGGCTACGAAGAGACCGACGACCACGTCATCCGCCTACCCTCATCACGCTACTACGTCTTCGACAGCCGCGAAGTCGCCACCATCTACCCCGGCCTGGCCCGGCGCTTCGACGCCTACGACTTCGACATCGTCCACAGCCAGACCCAGTTCAGCCTCGGGGTCCTGGCCCACTGGGTGTCCAAGCGCCAGAACATCCCCCACGTCACCACCATCCACACCCTCTACACCGAGCTCATCGACGACTACCCGCTGGCCGTAGTCTCCGGCCTGCTGGCCCTGTCCGTCGCCTTCCCCGTGGCGCTCAAGTCCCTGCCGGTGCTGCCCCGCCCCCATCGCGACTCCATCAAACACCTCAACAAGCGCGACATGAAGACGGCCCTGTCCCGCCAGGGATGGCGACTGACAGCGGCCTTCGCCAACAAGTGCGACGCCTGCCTGTCGCCCTCCCAGCACCTGGCCCAGATCCTCATCAACGACGGTGGACTAACCGCCCCCTGCATGGTGCTGCCCAACGGACTGGACTCCAGCCGCTACCGGCGGGCCCGCGCCGTCGACTCGCCGGTTGCCAAGGCGCCCGGCGAGAAGATCATCATCTGCGTGGCCCGCCTCAGCCCGGAGAAGCGGCAGATGACGCTCATCGAGGCCATGCCCTACCTAGCCGGTATGCCGGTCAAGCTGGTGCTGGTCGGTCCAGGACCCTCCCAGGAGGAGCTGGGCCGGCGCGCCGAGGAACTCGGGGTCGCCGACCGCGTGGTCATTGCTGGCAAGCGCTCACCCGAGGAGGTCGCCGTCCTACTCAAACAGGCTGATGTCTTTTCCCTGGCCTCCTACCATTTCGACAATCAGCCCATGGTGTTCCTGGAGGCCGCTGCCTCCGGACTGCCGATCGTCTACTGCGACGAGCGGATGACTGAGTGCCTCACCGAGCGCAACGCGATCCTCACCGACGGGATCGAGGGGGAGGACTTCGCCCGGGTCTTCGCCTCGCTGCTGTCCGACGACGCCCGGCTCGCCGAGCTGTCCGACGGCGCCCTGGAGACAGCCCGGCAGTTCGACTCCGAGACGATGACCAAGCGGCTCATCGACCTCTACACCGAACTCCTCGCCTCTCGCAGCGAGAAACAGCCGGCGCCGGCAGACCAGTAGCCGAAGGTTCCGGACGCCACTGCCGCGGGTGGAGCCTGGCCGGTGAGCAGGGACCTTGCCGATAAGGTAGATGCCATGTCGCTCGCCGTCGTCACCGACTCCGCCGCCTGCCTGACGGAGCCCCAGATACGTGACCGTGCGATCGAGGTGGTCCCCCTTCATACCGTCCCCGGTGCGGACGGCGCCCCCACAACCACGTCACGCCCCAGTGTCCAGGAGCTGATGGACGCCTATGGCCGTGCAGCTCTGCGAGCTGAGGAGGTCCTGGCCGTTCACATCTCCTCGGCGCTGTCCGGAACCGTGGACAACGCCCGCATCGCTGCAGCTCGGATCGAGGCCGAGTACGCCGGGGACACCGGGCGGGAAGGGGGTGCCGGGCGCAGGCGGCCACAGTGGCTGCGCGTCGTCGACTCCGGCACCAGCTCTGGAGCCCTGGGACTCGCGGTGCTGGCGGCCGCTCGCGCCCACGATGCCCGCCGCGGCGCGGCACTGACTCGTGCCAGCACTGCCCGCTCCTGCCAGCTCTTCATCGTCGACGACCTGGGCCGCCTGGCCCGCTCCGGGCGGATCGACCGCACCACCGCCCGCCTGGACGGAGTACTCGGAATTCGCCCGGTGCTGGCCCTCACCCGAGACGGGATTCGGGCGCTGGAGACCGTACGCGGTGCTGCCCGCGCCAGGAGACACCTCATCGCCCAGGCCGTCCGCGCCGCCGGCGGGACCGCCCTGTCCGGCCCCAGGCGCCCCGCTGACCCGGTGCGCCTGGCCATCCAGGGGGACGACGCCGACATGCTGGGCCGGCTCGAGACCGGACTGCGCGAGGCCATGGAGGAGGCCGGAGCCATCGTCACCGAGGTCCTCACCCTCCCCATCGACGAGGCGACCCGCACCCATCTTGGTCCCGGGGCCCTTGGCATCGCCGTCGCCCCCGACCTCAGGGCACACTGACTCCTGCCCGACGGCCCACCCCGTCGCGCCCGCGGCGCCCCACGACGATCCCGCAATGACGCCCGGTTACCACAGAAGACGAGTTGCGCTCCCTCTCCACAGGGCAGATGGACAGGCTGCGCGGCGGGCCCGTTCACCACCTACCGTCAAAGCCATGAGTGCTGGCAGAAGGACGGGGGACCGGTCCCTGGACGATCTTGTGCGCCTGGCCTGCTCGACCGATCCCGAGGAGCCCGTCCGCCACCCGCGCCGCCTGGCGATCGCGCCTCGGGCCGCCGTGGTCGCCGGCGCCGTCCTCCTCATCCTGGCTCTCGTCCTGGCGCTACGGGCCGTCCTGGCCTCCACCGGTACCGGCGGCGAGTCGGCTCCGGCCACCGCCGCCGCGGGCACGGCGAACGCATCGATGCGGGCACATGCCCCGGCCGCATCTGCGGCCACTGCGCCAGTCTCAATGCGGGGCAGCCCTGCCCCGGGCGGTTCGCCCGCTGCAGCCGGCAACGTCGTCGTCCACGTCACCGGGGCGGTGACCAGTCCGGGAGTCGTGGTCCTGGGAGTGGGCAGCCGCGTCACCGACGCCATCGACGCCGCTGGGGGAGTCACCCCGGACGCGGATGCCGAGCAACTCAACCTCGCCCGAGTCCTGACCGACGGCGAGCAGATCCGGGTACCGCGCATCGGCGAGGTCATGCCCGATCCCGCACCACAACCCAGCGGAGCCGCCACCCCCGGGGCGGGAACAGGTTCGGGGAAGCCCGGAGACGGCGGCGCCTCGGGGACGGTCAACATCAATACGGCCTCGGCCTCCGAGCTGGAGAAGCTGCCCGGCATCGGCCCGGCCCTGGCCCAGCGGATCGTGGAGTACCGCGACTCCCACGGGCCCTTCGCCAGCGTCGACGCGCTCACCGACGTCCCCGGCATCGGCAAGGCCAAGCTGGAGGCCCTGCGGGAACAGGCCACCGTATGAAGGAAGACCACGGCACGAGTGCCTCCGGGGCCCCGTGGGACGATCCGACGCTTTACGAGCGCCTGCGCCAGGAGCAGAGCCAGCGCCGAGGCCGAGGGCAGCGCGCGCACGCCACCGCCTCCAAGGCCCCCGAGCCCCTCGACCTGCGTCTGCTCGCTCCTGCGATCAGTTGCTGGGCAAGCGCCTGGTGGGCCGTCGGGCACGATGGAGCGGGCGCCTGGAGACCGGTGCTCCTGCTGGCCTCGGGGTGCGCAGCTCTGGCTGCGGCACTGATCGTGCCCGTCCTGCGCTTCCGGCCACCGCGCCACCGGGCCGACCCGCGCCCCGGAGCCCCCGAGCAGGACCCCGGCGCCATCGGCACAGTGAGCGCCAGCATGCTTGTGTGCGCCCTGTGCGCCGCGGCGGTCCTGGCCATCAGCGCCGCCCACCTGTGGGCCCGCCAGCGCGACCCCCTGACCATGGCGGTGGCCTCCGGGCGCCCGGTCACCCTGGTCGGCACCGTCTCCCAGGAGCCCAGAGTCTCGGCCACCAGTCGATCCACCCTCGTCATCACCGCCCTCGACGTCGAGCAGGTTGATGGGCGATCCTCGTCCTTGAGCGCTACCGTCCTGGCCGACAAGCAATGGTTGAGCCTGCCCATGGGGACCCGCGTCGAGGTACGCACGCACCTGAAGCCCACGCATCCGGGCCGATCCGAGACGGCCATCATCCCCAAGCGCGCGGGCCTCGAAGTCCTAGGCCCTCCCTCCGGCGTCCTCGGAGCCGTCACCAGCATTCGCACCGGCCTTGCCCGGGCCGTCGGCGCAGAAGATGCACAAGGCACGGAAACCGCGTCCCGGGGATTCTGGCCGCCTGGTGCTCGAACCCTCGTGCCTGGCGTGGCCCTGGGCGATGACCACGCCCTACCCGCCCAGGTGCGCCAGGACATGCGCACCGTGTCCATGACCCACCTGACTGCCGTCTCCGGGCAGCACGTCGCCATCGTCCTGGGCCTGGGCCTGGCCGCCCTCGGGGTCGTTCCCCCGCGCTGGCGGGCACTGCTCGGGACGATCCTGCTGACTCTCCTCGTGATCCTGGTACGCCCCTCGGGCTCGGTACTGCGCGCGGCCACCATGGGCGCCGTCATGCTCCTGGGCGTCGTGGTAGGGCGCCGCGCCGCCTCCGTGCCGGCCCTGTGCGCCGGGGCCATCGTCCTGCTGCTCATCGACCCTTGGCAGTCCCGGGACTACGGATTCGCCCTGTCTGTGGTCGCCACCGCAGGCATCGTCATCGGTGCCAAGCCGGTCGCGGCCCACCTCTCTCGCCGCCTTCCCAGGTGGCTGGCCGTCGCCGTGGCCCTGCCACTGGTGGCTCAGGCGGCCTGCGGCCCCCTTCTCATCCTCCTCCAACCCACCGTGGGGGCATGGTCGGTCCCCGCCAATCTGCTTACCGAGCCGGCCGCTGTTATCGCCACGATCAGCGGGCTCCTGGCAGCCCTGGTCCACCCCGCCTGGCCCGCGGCCGCCACCGTCATCGCCTGGCCGGCGCTCGCGGCCTGCTCCT
>ERZ773077.3200-NODE-3200-length-10135-cov-14.796032_pt1 | contig 10135 bp, 8 predicted proteins | sample MGYA00580612_ERZ773077 | MGnify/ENA primary metagenome ERZ773077 (study PRJEB29015, sample SAMEA2737971) | human oral metagenome | biome: human oral; feature: human-associated habitat; material: dental | place: China | collected 2021 ...
TGGCTGGTAAGTATGACGACAAGCCAGAAAGCTGGTTCTACATGGTGCAAGGCACCTTGGCCGACCAAGTAGCCCGCGACGCTGAAAACGCCAAGCAACCAGAGGTAAAGAAGGACTAGCCCGATGAATTTGAAGCTAGTAACGCTCGGTGGTGTCAAGCTGGATGAGGCGGTCTACTCGGTAACGATCCCGACGATTGACGGCGAGATTTCGGTACTGCCGAGCCACGAACCGCTGGTGACGGTGGCCAAGGACGGCGTGATCACCGTACGCCGGCGTCAAGAAGATCCCGACAATCAGTTGGAGTATTTCGCGATCTCCGGCGGCGTGGTGAAGATTGATTATTCATCGGTGCAAATCCTAGTGGACGAGGCGGATCATGGCGACGACATTATTGAGGCGGAAACTCAGGCAGCACTGGAGCGCGCTATCAAAGCCCGCGACGAGGCCGGCGACCAAGTCGAACGCGAGAAAGCCAAACAGCTCATCGACCGGCACATGGTACGGCTAAAGGTTGCAGATTTGCATCGGCGCAAGCGACGACGGTAGGATATTAGGTTGCGCTCGGTCCAATCAGGATGTCGAGGCTGCTACGTATAGCAGAGGTAGCTATCCTCGCTTCTACCTGTTTCTGCAGCGGAAAAATATCAGTTATTTTTTCTTCGTAGGTATGTAGGAAATGATCATCAAATTGCTGCTGGCTGATAGGAGATAGTTGGGTACCAAATCGGGTGAGAGATTCTGCATATAATAGGATGTCGTCAGACATATCCTCCATGTCGTGCAGCTTCCCTATTGTTGTGAGGTCAATAATACGTGTTCTACCATTAATATCACTCGCGGTATTCTTTACCTGAAAATCGCCGTGCACTAAGCCCTTGCTATTTAAAATAACTAATGTTTGCGCGGCGACCGTGAGGGCTTCTGCTATCTTTGACTCTGTTGGTTTGTGTGATTCTTGCAGAAGGATATTGTCATAGCTCACAACTCCCTGGTCGAACTCAGTGATAGTACTGAAATTACCTCCTGTTTTAGTAAATCCCAATGTCCGAAAAGCTAGCTGTTCTCCCTCTTTATTAAGATATTTTTCTGCTTTATATTCGCGGACGGCGTGTCTTGCGGACTCAACTGGTTTGATGGCGACCGGTTGGGTGGTTAGGGTGCTAGATTGTTCTGGTATTATCATATTGCCAAACTTGACGCGATGGACACTGTCTTTTCTACCCTTTGCGTAGTCTGGTATTTCATGGATCTCAACACTTGATGTTGGCTGGCCTAACTTTGGCAGTTGGGATAGTAGTATTACTCCCTCTGGCAACCACTCTCTTATAGTGTCCGATGTAACATCTCGTGTATAAACATAGGACAAACCATACTTCATACGATCATGCATATTCTGTGTTATATCATAATATCTATATATTTTCAATAATTTTCCGGACTTCGTCAGTACTTTTGGTGTGCATCAGCTGGTCACGTAGTTCCTTGGCGCCGTCGAAGTCGCGGATGTAGATTTTGAAGAAGCGTTTAAGGGTTTCGAAGGGGCGGCCGAGGGTTGGTTGGTAGTGGTCAAAGAGGTCGAGGTGGTAATGTAGTAAGGCGATTAGTTCGGATTTGCGATGGGCAGCTAACCTATCCTCCGCCTCGGAGTACTCTTTACGGGTGGCTTCGCCAGCCCGTGGCGTTCGGCTGACGGGGCTTGATGCACCCGTCACAGCCTCCTCGACTGAGGATAGGTTAGCTGCCCTCCGAAAGCAAAACGGATCGCTAAAAATCCCCCGTCCGATCATGACGCCGTTGACACCGGGGTGCTGGCGGGCGAGCTCCTCGCCGTGGGCGCGGTCGCGGATATCGCCGTTGATGGTTAGTAGGGTTTGCGGGGCGATTTCGTCGCGTAGTTTGATGATGTCGTCGATGAGTTCATAATGGGCTGGTACTTTGCTCATTTCTTTTTTGGTGCGGAGGTGGATGGTTAGATTGACAATATCTTGTCGCAAAATAGTCGCCAGCCATTCGCGCCATTCATCGACATAAGTGTAGCCGAGCCTAGTTTTGACACTGACGGGCAGGCTGGCAGTTTTGGCGGCGGCGATAGAGGCAACCGCCACGTCGGGTCGGCGGATCAGTGCTGCGCCACCAGATTTGATGGCGGATTTGGCGGGACAGCCCATGTTGATATCGATGCCGTCAAAGCCCAATTGAGCGCAGTGGGCGGCAAATTGTTCCATATCGCCTGGTTCACCACCCCAGATTTGGGCGACCAGCGGATGCTCATCGTCGGTCTTGACGAGCCGCCCAGCGATGGCCTTGTCGCCAGCGTGTACCCAGCCGGTGGCATTGGCAAACTCGGTGAAAAACACATCGGGCGCGCCCGCCCTTTTTACGACATGGCGAAAAACCACGTCAGTGACGGCTTCCATGGGCGCCAAGATGAAAAATGGCTGCGGTAGGTTGTCCCAAAATGAGTTCATGACTGTGAGAAATTATACCAAAATCATCGCCAAAAGGTGAAATCCCCGCGTCAACGATGACGCGGGGTGGTGGACTCAAGCGGTTCTGCTCGGAGTTGATCTCATCGCTGAGAAAAACTACTACGAGTGAACTCGCGAATCCAATGTTTTGGGCCCCTCCGGGAAGAGCGAGGGGCGAAAACAATGCCGTTTTCGTGATAGACCAGAGTGGAGGTTACTGGCCTATCATGCGTACTGTTTATAGCTCAACGCTGAGCACAGTACGCACCCCAGTGGATGTGGCGGGAGTCGAACCCGCGAGGCTCGGCGGTTTTTAAAACCTTGCCTCCTGACCCAGCACACCCTGTGATTTGTTCTCCGAAGCTTAACGGACTTCGACGGGGAATCACCCCCGGGGCTTTATCGCCCCGCCTGAGCAGCGACTAGTGCCCTAGTCTTTCCGCTCAGGGCAAGCTGCGACATGGTTTGTCATGCCGCACAAACCACACTTGGTAAATTTACCAAATGCTCCTTTATGTTTGTCTGGGCAACAGCCCAGACAACCTTCTCTTCTCGCCTTGCGGGCGTCAACCACTGGCACCGTAACTCCTGTCGGTGTCAGGAAGTTATGGTAAATGGACATCGCTTTCCACCAGACGCTACTCTGCGGATGCAGAGTAACAGGCGTCCGAGCGCACTCACCACAACAACTCTTCAATGAAGAGTCAAGTACGTTTATATCATACATAACTCAAAAAGTCAACAACCCCAGTAATCTATTTCAATACAGCATAAGGTTCTGGCGGGAGTAAATCTGGGTGGAGATGTCGTGTCCCTATTCCCGCCATGCCCCGCGGAGGGATTATTATTCCTCTGTCAACAAATCCTTCTCAAACTGCACCATCCCCTTATAATCCGCCGAATACCCAGAAATATCCGGCAGTTCCAGGGTAGTGATTTTCCGCCAGACGACATTGATCAGCCGAGCGAATTCAGCTAATTCTTCCTCAGAGAACGTGTCCTCCAGGCTGAGGATATCGCCGGTTTTCATATCCGGCTCGACGAACTGCAGGCGGGCGCCGGTGAAGGTGAAATTGCCATAATCGCGTGATGACGTAACCAAGAGTTGATAAAACATCAGCTGCTGGCGGTATTTATGGAGCTTGATTTTTTCGTAATCTGACGCGCCCTTCCAGGAGTGCGATGGCTTGCCGGTCTTGTAATCGGTCACGAAGATGGTCTTATTATGCTTATCAATATCGGCGACGTCCAGCTTGCCGGTCAGGCGCGCGCCGCCAACGACGACGCCTTGATGAGCGAAATCGAGTTCCGCGAGCTCCGTGTCATGAAAATCGGACGATTTGGCGTCCAGAAACGCTGTCAGCGCCGCCGTGCCTTTGTCTAGATATAGCTTAAAATCGTCGGGCGGCAGGTGCTGGGCCTCAAGCGACGTGCGGAAATAGTGGAGGATGCGCTCGGTAGGCGGCAGGCGGTGGTCGGCGCGTAGCAGGTTATGCAGCTGCTGGAGACTGGCATGAATGGCGGTGCCGTAGCTGGCGGCAGGGCTTTTGGCGGACGGAAAGCGCAGCAGATTATTCAACAAAAAGTTCTGCGGGCCGCCGCGCGAGACGTCGAGGAAATTATTGAGATGCGTAATGGAAAGTTTGTAAGTCTCTAAGGTCGGCGCCAGTACGTCCTTGAGCTCCGCACTCATCGGCGCGCTCAGCCGCGTGCTCCAGTCGGTTTGCGCTACGGTAATTTGCGCTGCGAGCGTGTCGGCGGCGGGGATAATCGTCGGCGTGTGGGCGGTCAGGAAGCTGGCGATCATGGTGTCGCTGCCGGCGTCGTTGGTCTGGGAATAGGTCATGGTCAAGGTGGTTTTGGCGCGGGTCATGGCCACGAAGAATAGCCGTAGCCGCTCGTCGTAGCTGGCGCCGGCGGGCTGGAGCTGGAGGTTGGCGGGATAGCGAATCAGCCGCGAGCGTGAGCGGACTTTCTCGCCCCAGGCGCTGTCGATTGTCCCGATGACGAAGACGTGCGGGAACTCTATGCCCTTGGATTTGTGGGCGGTCATCAGGTTGATGGCGCCGCCGAGGGTGCTGGCCTGGGGGCGGATGTGCGTCAGGCGGGTTTTGGTCGAGCGGTGTAGGTCGATGAATTCCAGGAAATCCGCCAGCGTTGGGATTTCGTCGGTAGCGCGGTCGCGTAATTTTTGGCGCAGCGTGCGCAGGCTCTCAAGCGTGGTTAGGTAGGCGTCGGGATTTTGGGCGAGGGCTTCGGGCGAGAAGTAGTGGGTGGCGAGAGAATTAAGCGAAGAGCCTTTACTAGGACTCCTCTTTTCGCGCCGGGCGTCTGAGGACGCTCGGGCTGCAATCGCTGTACGGAGTCGATAGGGGTAGTTCCGGCTTCCAATCCCAACAACTTGTCCAGCTGCTCCTCCAGCGGCAGATTTGGCACGTCCTTCGTCCGCTCCAGCAGCCACTCGCCAAATGGCTGAAAGGTGCTGTTCGCCAACATGCTCTCCAGCCACAGTTGCCGATTTTTATAAGCGTGGAGGCTGAGCCGCCAAATATCCAGCGCTGAAAAGCCAAACGCCGGATGGGCGATGACCTCTGGCAGCAGACTATTGGCGGCGTCGAGGTTGTTTTGATGAATCGCCATGACGACCCGCGCCAGCTTGTCTAGCGCTTGAATAATGTCTTGCTCGAGGATGTCGTCGTGCCGCTCGTAATTAACAGCCAGATTCTGGCGGTAAAGATACGGCAGCAGCTCGATCAGCTCCTTGTGGTGGCGGGCGATGACGGTGATATGCGCTGGGTTTTTGCCGTGTTTGATCAGCTCGGCAATTTGCCGAGCCACCCCTGCCCGCTCCTCGCTCGCCGAGGCAAATTCTTGCACCTCAACTCGCGCACCGCTACTGGATGCGTGTGCGGTCAATTGCTTTGACAAGCCGTCAATGGCGTTCTCCAGGCGATCCGCCCCTTGGGTGATCACCCCGCGCGCCGCCATCAGGATGTCGCTTGCTGAGCGGTAATTATCCGTCAGCACGATGATTTTCGGGTCGTGATAGTGCTGCCGGAAGCGCTGGATATTGCCGACATCGGCGCCCTGAAAACTGAAAATCGCCTGGTCGTCGTCGCCGACCGCCATGATGTTGGGATTATCCTCATCGCCAGTCAGGTCGAATAGCAGACGCAGCTGCGCCAGGTTGGTGTCCTGAAATTCGTCGACCATGATGTATTGATATTGCTCCTGGAGGTTGGCGCGCAGTTCTGGGTGGGACTCGCAGGCTTGAATGACCGACAAAATCATGTCGTCGTAGTCAAATAGCGAGCGCTCGGCCAGCATGTTGCCATATGCTTCGTAGACGTCAATGGCGGCGGATAATTTCTCGCTGGCGGCAAAATCTTTCAGGACGAACTCGCCGGCGGCGTTCTTTTCGCACCACTTGTTTTTCCAGGCGGTCAGCGGTTTGGTGGAGTTGGCTTCGATGGCCTCTTGGGCCGCGTGGGCGATGCTGAGCGCCAGAACTTGGGCGTACGAGGTGATGGAGGACGGCAGATTGGCGGACGGTTCGGCGTGATGTGGTGCCGAGCTAGCCGTATTTTCAGAAAGTTCCGTAGCACCTCTCTCGCCGACCCTCTTGGCAATCTTCTCCGCCAGCGGCGCAAATAATTCAATGGTTTTTTTAGAAATTTTGGCAGCAAATACCTGCTGAATGTCAGAGGTAATGCCAGTGATGACGCGCTGATTATCCGCCATCACTAGCCGCAGTTCCGCCGGCGTGAGGCCGCTCTGCTTGAACTCGGAAATGACTCGGATCAGCTCGTTGGTGTAGACGAATTCGCCGTTGTTTTTAACGCTCAGTGGATTACGCCAATCAAGCCTCTCGAGAATCCCCGTCACAATTTGGTGCTGCGTCAGTTCATCCGCCGGCTGACTATCAGTGCCGCGGAAAAAATACTGGCGATGCTGATTGATAATCTCCGTGCCGAAGCTGTGAAATGTGTGAATGGCAATTTTATAGGCGTCCTCACCGATGATCTGGCGCAGGCGTTGGCGCATGTTGGCAGCGCCGCTCTCGGTAAATGTCAGGCACAAAATACTGTCCGGCAGCATGTCAGTCTGGCGCAAAATCTGGGCGGTACGCATGCTCAGCAGCTCGGTCTTGCCCGTGCCCGGCCCGGCGATCACCAGGAGCGAACCGTGAATATAATCGACCGCCTGGCGCTGATTGGCGTTCAGCTTGGCGTAGCGAGTGTCAAAATCCATGAGTCAATTGTAGCACGCTGGCACAAGCGCTGGTAACAATGGTAAAATAGTAGGTATGCACGATGAATGGGCGCTCGCGGCGTTGATTGATGATCAGTTTGGACTGGCGGTCAAAATCCAGTCGGTCGTGCTGCCGATGAGCGATGTCAGCCGCACGGCGCAGGCGACGGTGGTGCTTGATAGGACGGGTGAATTGTTGGCTTACATCACAGCGCGGGCCATCATGACGCTGGGCGATGTCAAGCGGTTGGTGCGGCGAATGGGTCTGCGGCCGGAGCGGTTCGTGCCGCCAAAGCACCAGCCGAACTACTTTGACGACGTGGCGACCGAGAAGTTCCAGGCGGTCTTTCCGGGGATGAATGTCACTTCGCCGGATGACTTGATATATTATCGAACGCTGGTGCCGTATAATCCAGCCCTGGTCGTCATATCAGAAGTTAAGCACGGTGAAATATACCAATTTGACCCGGACGCCCGTGGCGGCTATCGTGTCGGCGCGCGATTACATTACAAAAGGAGCGAAACAATATAATGCGAGATTATCTAGACATTATCAAGAGAAATTTACTGTCGCCGATTGTGCTGGCGATTTTCCTGCTGGCTGGGGCGCTGATTTATGTGCGTGAATACCGGGACGCTTGGTTTATCTCGGTGGTGATCGTGGTCAATTCACTGATCGGCATCGTTCAGGAAATTCGTGCCAAGCGGGTGCTGCACCGGCTGGAGCTGATGAGTGCGCCCAGGGCGCGGGTGCTGCGCGACGGCCAGGCGGTGGAAGTGCCGTATGATTCGCTGGTGGTTGGCGATGAGATTATTCTACAGGCTGGCGATGAGCTGCCGGCGGACGCGACAGTGATGGTGTCGAAGGGCTTGGAGCTCAATGAAAGTATGCTGACTGGCGAGTCAGCGGCGGTCGAGAAAGCGGTTGGCGACACGGTGCTGGCGGCAACCACGGTGCTGGCGGGCGAAGGCGCGGCGCGGGTCACAGCGGTCGGCGACCAGACGAAAGCCGGCGCTATCAGCCAAGTCCTGAAACGCTACAAGCCAGAGCTGACGCCGCTGCAGCGAGCGATTTGGCGAGCAATCACCTTCTTGACATACGGCGCGATTGTGTTGGCGGCGCTGATTTTTACCGTGTACTATTTGTCGGGTGATAATGTGGTGATTATCCTCAAGACGATTACCTCGGCGGCGGTGACGGTGGTGCCGGAGGGGCTGCTGCTGGCTAGCTCCCTGCTGCTGGCGTTCGGCTCGCTGCGGCTGGCGCAGGCCAAGGTGTTGCCGCAGAAATTGGCGGCGATCGAGGCGATGGCGCTGCTGAATTTACTAGCGGTGGACAAGACTGGTACGCTGACCAGCGACGAGGTGACGCTAGAGCGGGTGGTGGCGTTTGATGACGCGGGTGTATCGATGGGCTCGGCAATAGCTACCTCAGAAAAGCTACACGTCGCGCGCCCGTTGGTCGCTCGGGTTCCGGATTTTTCTGAGTCAGCTATTGCTGAGCTAGCCGCCCTCATTGCCCATGAAACCAGCGGCGGCAATATCACCGGGCAAGCGATCCTCGCGGAAATTACGCCGCCGAAACACGCAGATATCATCGAGGTAATGGCTTTTTCTTCGGCGCGCAAGATGGCGGGCGTCCGGGCGAAGGTCGACGGCGCGGTGCGGACATTGATGATGGGGGCGCCGGAGTTTGTGGCCAAGCTAGCGCCAGTTGACGCTATGACGCAGCGCCAGCTGGACGAGTGGGCGGACAGCGGCCTACGGGTGCTGATGCTGGCGGAATTTGACGATGAAACGACGAAATTAAAGGATCTGCCGGACGGTTCTGGGCGGGCGATTGGCGCGGTGATTTTGCGTAATTCCCTGCGCGACGGCGTGATTGATACGGTCAAGTTCCTCCAGGAGCAAGGCGTGGTCATTCGGGTGATTTCTGGTGATAATCCGCGCACTGTGCAGCACATCGCGCGCCAGGCGGGCATCGCCAATCCGGACAAGGCCATCCTCGGCTCGGCATTGGCGGGTCTCAGCGACAAAGCCTTCGATAAGGCTGCTGATGAACACACAATTTTTGCCCGTGTGCTGCCAGAGCAAAAGGAGCGGCTGATCGCTCATTTCAAGCAGTCCGGCAAGTTCACCGGCATGGTCGGCGACGGCGTTAACGACGCGCTGGCGCTGAAAAAATCCGACCTCGGCGTGGCGATGTATGCGGGCGCTCCGGCGTCGCGGCGGGTGGCGGATATAATTTTACTCAATAATTCGTTTACGTCCCTGCCGATTGGCATGAAGCTGGGTAATCGGATCATGCAAGCAATCGAAGTCATCGCCACGCTGTTCTTTCACAAGATTATTTACGGCGTGGTGCTGCTACTCAGTACCATGCTGGTCGGGTTGAATTATCCGTACGCGCCGCGGCACATCACCTTCCTCAATATTTTCCTGGTGACTATGCCGACGATTATGTGGACGCTGTTTCCGCCGCGTCCGCGCCACCGGGTCAATCCGGCGTATTTCTGGCGCGATACCTTGCAGGCGGTGGCGCCGATCGCGCTGCTGACGGGCCTCACCGTGGCGTTTACCTATTGGTCAGGTGTGACGCTGCATCCACATCAAGCGGCCGAGGCAGCGACGATGACCGTCCTGACAGCCACGTTCTTTGGGATTTATCTGGTGTTTTTGGTCGGGCCGATGCTCGGTGTAGTCCTTGACAAGCGGGCGCACTTAGCGCGGACGCTGTATATGGCGGGGGTGCTGTTTGTTACCTTGGTGAGCTTTGGCATCGAGCCACTCAGGCAGTTCTTTGACTTTACTATGCCAAATATCACCCTGCTCTGGCCGGGCATCGCTGTGGTCATCCCCGTCGCCCTGGCCCAGTGGTGGCTGGCTCGCCGCGCTGGTCGGAAGTTTGCTGATGTGGTAGAGGCGGCCGACGAGCGGATACAGACGGACCACCCAGAATGAGCGGGCGAGTAGTTCCAATCCCTGATTATCTCCAATGAAAATAGCCCACCGAACGAGCTCAAACCAGAACTGGATATATCTCAACCCAGGAAATGCAAGTAATGCATCTCAACCAGTTTGAGCCCAGTCGGTGAGCTATTTTCGGTGGGCGCCCTTTACTTTTTAAGGCGCTCCCTCACCTCCGTCCACACTGCGAGGGCGCCGATTAGGGCCGCTAGGGTAAACACCCACGTTCCGAAACAACTATCATTCTGGGTGCAGTTTCTCACTCCCACGCAGGGGTCGAGGTCGGCGCAGGAGCCTCCCAACCACCCCCACATGGCGCCGGCGGCGGAGAAAACGGTACCCATCACGAAGCCGGCGAGCTCAGATCTGGACATACATCCTCCTCGTAAGGAAGCTCAAAGCTAAAGGGCGACTTCCGCCCTTAAGACTATAGCCTTGAGCAAAAG
>ERZ773077.3211-NODE-3211-length-10103-cov-30.830812_pt1 | contig 10103 bp, 6 predicted proteins | sample MGYA00580612_ERZ773077 | MGnify/ENA primary metagenome ERZ773077 (study PRJEB29015, sample SAMEA2737971) | human oral metagenome | biome: human oral; feature: human-associated habitat; material: dental | place: China | collected 2021 ...
TCAACCCCATTTGTTTCCAGAATTTCACGGTCGCCCAGTTCACCGCATTGGCTTGTACGGAAAGGTGAATATCAATGTCAGGGAAGTGTTCACGTACCAGCATAATCAAACCGGGATCGGACATGATCAGCGCATCCGGTCCCATGTCGATCACCGGTTGTAAATCCTTAATAAACGTTTTGAGCTTGGAATTGTGCGGTGCAATATTCACCACGACATAGAACTTTTTGCCGAGTGCATGGGCTTCATCAATGCCGATTTTTAAATTGGCGTGATTAAATTCATTATTGCGTACGCGTAAGCTGTAACGCGGTTGGCCGGCATACACAGCGTCTGCGCCATAAGCAAAGGCATAACGCATATTTTTTAAGGAGCCGGCAGGAGAAAGTAATTCGGGTTTAAATGGGGTTGTCATAAACGTCTCTTCTTATCTGATTTCAAGTCAGGAATTTGCACAAGGCAAATCGTAAAAACGGGTATTGTAGGCAGATTTTGAGGTTTGTAAAGCATAAGTGCGGTGGAAAAATTTACCGTTTATACGCAACAAACCCATGTTTTTTAAATGACGCGATTTTCTTACTGAAATTTCCTGACGGCTACGCTAAAATCATCCTCTTTCTCGTTAATCGCAATCAGTCAGCCATGGAAAAAAAACTCACAAAAGCATTTGATGCCATCGATATCAAAATCCTAAATGAATTACAGCGCAATGGAAAAATCTCTAATATTGATTTGTCCAAAAAGGTTGGATTATCACCAACACCTTGCTTAGAGCGTGTAAAACGTTTAGAAAAACAAGGTGTTATTATGGGTTACCGTGCGCTGCTGAATCCGGAACTATTGGATTCGCCTTTACTGGTGATCGTTGAAATTACCTTAGTTCGCGGCAAGCCGGATGTGTTTGAAGAGTTTAATTTAGCCGTTCAACAACTGGAAGAAATTCAAGAATGCCACTTAGTTTCCGGAGATTTTGATTATTTGTTAAAAACGCGCGTGGCAGATATGGCGGCTTACCGCAAATTGCTGGGAACAACGTTGCTGCGCTTACCGGGCGTGAACGATACCCGTACTTATGTGGTCATGGAAGAAGTCAAACAGACGAATTTTTTACAATTAAAACAAAAGTAAAACCCTCACTTATGATAAAAACACACACATTAGCGCATTTTTCTTTGAAAACCTACTTAGGCAATTTACTGCTCGGATTGACCGCACTTTTCGGGCTTTATTTAATTATTGCTTGGTCAGGCTATACCCCATTAGACAACTCATGGGCGACCTCCAGTTTTTCATCAGAAACCATCAACAAAGCCGGCGCACTGGGTGCATGGTTTGTGGATTTATTTTTCGTTTTTTTCGGCTATATCGGCAATCTTATTCCGTTTAGCTTATGTTTTATTCCCCTGTATTTACTTCGCACCCAACGCCTCAATCACCTGACCGGAACGAAAGTGGCATTGCGCTCTTTCGGTTTTATTTTACTCTTATGTGGCTTAACAGTGATTTGCACGTTATCGCTCAGCAATACCGCCAGTTACCTTGCCGGTGGCGTGTTGGGCGGAAGCTTAACGTTAAACTTATATCCGAGTTTGGGTAAATTCGGCTTGCTTTGCCTTGCGGTGGTATTTGCCGTGATAGGGTTTATCTTCTGTTCAGGCGCCTCTTTTATTCGCCTGATCGTGCGTTTTTATCAGTGGCTTACCATGCAAAATTCACCGGAAACGCCCCCGACTATGCACGAACACGTGATGCCACAAACCGAGGTTACAGCGGAAATGCCGGCTGCAGCGTCTTCTTCAGAAATCCCGCAGGTGCCGCTCGCCAAAGAAAATCAAACAACGGCACCGATTACTATTCATGGATTACAAACGGTTGCCCAATCTGCGGATAACAACACGACGCCACTAACAACAGCGCCGCCACAAACAGAAGCAAAAACCTTTATTGTCACGGATTTTGAGCCAACTGAACCGTTGCCTCATGTGAGTATTGCACAACAACAAAACAACGTGCAGCCTCAGGCAACACCGGTTTCTACGCGCTCAATGACCGAGATAAACCGCCAACCAGAGACACAAAGTGCGGTCGATTTTGCATCAGATTTTTACACGCCTAATTTTAGCGAAGATGATGTGATTCCGTCAGTTTCGTTAGTTTATCCTAGAGAAGAGTCACCTTCACATGGAGAACAGGCGCCTGAAAATCCATTAGCTCACCAACTTATTGCGCAGGAACAACAACGCTCACAAGAAATGGAACAGCGTACACAAACCATGAGTCCGCAAGAGGTCTCTCCGCAAATGGTGCAAGAACCTGAATTACCGACCACGACGCCGGAAAGCGCAGCCTATAAACCTTATGGCAATTCATTGGTGCATCCTGCCTTCCAACAACACAGTAGTCGTTTAGAAAAACCTACTACTCCATTACCTAGCTTGGATTTATTAGAACATCATCATTCACAAGCACAAAATATCACCCAAGAAGAAATTGTGGAAACTTCACAACGCATTGAGCAGCAATTACGTAATTTTAACGTCAAGGCTAAAGTAAAGGATGTCTTAATCGGCCCGGTGGTAACACGTTATGAACTGGAGTTAGATCCCGGTGTGAAAGCCTCTAAAGTCACCGGTTTGGATACGGATTTGGCGCGCGCATTAATGTTTCGCGCCATTCGTGTGGCAGAAGTGATCCCCGGTAAACCTTATATCGGCATTGAAACGCCAAACGATCACCGCCAAATGGTGCCATTGCGAGATGTCTTAGACAGCGATGAATTCCGCCATTCCAAAGCCTTGCTTTCGATGGCGTTAGGGAAAGACATTAGCGGCAAACCGGTCGTTGTGGATTTAGCCAAAATGCCACATTTACTCGTGGCAGGGACAACCGGTTCCGGGAAGTCTGTCGGGGTTAACACCATGATTTTAAGCTTGCTGTACCGTGTAAAACCGGAAGAGGTGAAATTCATCATGATCGATCCAAAAGTGGTAGAGCTTTCTATTTACAACGACATTCCACACCTATTGACCCCGGTAGTCACGGACATGAAAAAAGCCGCGAATGCTTTACGCTGGTGCGTAGATGAAATGGAACGCCGTTATCAATTATTGTCGGCTTTGCGCGTGCGCAATATTGAAGGATTCAATGAAAAAATCGATGAATATAATGCCTTAAATATGCCGATCCCGAATCCGTTATGGCGTCCGGGGGATTCCATGGATTCACTCGCACCGCCGTTAGAAAAACTCAGTTATATCGTGGTAATTGTGGATGAATTTGCTGATTTAATGATGGTTGCCGGTAAGCAAGTGGAAGAACTCATCGCCCGGTTAGCCCAAAAGGCGCGTGCCATCGGTATTCACCTGATTCTAGCCACTCAACGTCCATCTGTTGATGTGATTACCGGCTTAATCAAAGCGAACGTGCCAAGCCGTATTGCATTTACCGTGGCAACGAAAATCGACTCTCGCACGATTTTAGATGCGGTTGGTGCTGAATCCTTGTTAGGCAAAGGCGATATGCTCTATTCTCCGCAAGGTTCTACTGAATTAATCCGAATTCACGGTGCCTTCATGAGTGATGATGAGGTCGTGCGTGTCGTGGACGATTGGAAAGCGCGCGGCAAACCCAATTACATTGATGGTATTTTAGATGGTAACGATGAAAATGAAAGCGACAGTGAGCGTAATCTCGATCGTTCCGATGAAATTGATGAGCTCTTTGACGAAGTGGTAGATTTTGTTGTCAGCACCGGTACGACCTCAATTTCCGCTATTCAGCGCCGTTTCCGTGTAGGTTTCAACCGTGCCGCTAATATAATGGATCAGCTGGAAGAGCAAGGCATTGTTTCAGCAGCCCAAAATGGAAAACGTGAGGTTTTAGCACGTAGTTCGGAATACTAACGACACTTACATATTAAACCGCACTTTATTTTATGTCCCTCGTAGCGTGCAACTTGTTGCACGAAATTGATCGTCATTATTATGACGGCACGGTATTCGATAAATCCGTGGGCAACATCGTGTGCCGCGTAGAATCGGTCGTGCATCAAGATGCACGCTACCATGCCTTAATATATTAAACCTCCAAAAAGGGCGGTGGATTTCAACAACGTTTAAAACGTCAGAAAAATCCACCGCACTTTATTTCATGTAGCCCTGTAGCGTGCAACTTGTTGCACGAAATGATGAATCGTTGATGTGAAGAATGACGTTCGGAGTTACATTGGGTCAATCCGCGAACGGCAGGATATTCGATAAATCCGTGGGCAACATCATGTGCAGCGTAGAATCCATCGTGCATCAAGATGCACGCTACCATGTCTTAATATATTAAACACCAAAAGTGCGGTGGCTTTTTCCAATGTTTAAAATGTCAGAAAAATCCACCGCACTTGATTTTATCTCCCTTGTAGCGTGCAACTTGTTGCACGAAATTGATCGTCGTTATTATGACGGCACGGTATTCGATAAATCCGTGGGCAACATCGTGTGCGGCGTAGAATCTGTCGTGCATCAAGATGCACGCTACTATGTCTTAATATATTAAACACCGCACTTTATTTCATGCATCCCCGTAGCGTGCAACTTGTTGCACGAAATTAAAAATCCTCGACATAAGGGAAATGGCATTCGGTGTGAAATCTGTCGTGCATCAAGATGCACGCTACAAAAAATGCCGATCGGTGTTCACTGATCGGCATTGTGTTTGAAAGGTATTATCGCATTATTTGCGTTTTATTTTTTGTGAAGAAGATGTTCCCAGTTCTTCTTGAAGACCTAAAATTTCACTAAAGGCATCAAGTAATTGTTGTTTGTTTTTAACTACGTAGTAGTAATCATCAACACATTTTTTCCATGCATCATAGTTCTGCATATTATCATTTGTGGTAGAACCTGCAAATGCTTTTTTCGGATCATAAGAAATTGCAATAAACCCGATTCTTGTATCCTGCTTTTCATATTTTGGATTTTGTAATGAGTCTATTTTTTTCTTAATTTTTTCACACATTCCATTATTTTGAAACGCTGGAAAAGAACCAAAATATGGAAAGTTATCTATCCCATCAGAAACAACAACCATTACCCTTTTAGGATTTTTCCCAAGCTTATCTAACTTATCTCTATAAGCCTTATCTTCCGCTAATATGGCATTTGTCGCTATTATCATACCCGCGGATGCACTTGTTTGGTTCTTTGGATTTATCGCATTAAATTCTTTGACTAAATCCTTCTGTCCATTTTTTCCCTCAAACCAAGCTTGTGTTGACAGACTTGCTGTTTCTTTTTCCTTTTTAGGGCAAATATACTCTAATCGGCTATTTGGTACGTCAAAGGTGAGTGGATATGATTTAAATTTTCCATCAAATGAGTCAATTTGATCAACGGTTTTCTTTACATCCGTGTATTGTCTAAATAAGTATGTTAATGGATATTTCTTAGTCCCCGACACCTGTAAATTATTTCCATACATCTCATTGCTAACAATTTTTATCACATTCTCTCTCGTGTCTTTTATTTTACAGGTGTAATCAAAAATTGGTCTAGTACCTGCTGCTTTCTCTGCTCTAGGCTCTACCCATGTCTTTGGTTCATCTTTACAATCAAAAAAATATCCTTCTTTAACACCATATCTTTTTGACGCTTCTTTTAAAAAGTCATTTTTTTCTTTAGCGTAATAATTATTAAAATAAACATCATGCGTAATGACTTCCTGAGATTTTTCCTTTGTACTTAAAATAGGCATTTGACAACGCTTATCATTTAACTGACGAGCGGCTGCATTAAAAAGCGTAAAGCCAACGCGACTAGCGCTATTGCCATTATCTAATAAGGTTTGTGTTACTTCATCAACGACTTCTCTTAACACCTGAATCTTGCTTTGTACACCCGGAGGTAACGGTGCATTGTTGTTATTTAAATCTTGATCCATGGATCCCGAAAAGTCAGCAACCAACATCACTTCCATCGGTACACCACCATTTTGCTTCACGGCATAAGATGCACCTGAATTGACCGGTAGGCGACCATCCGGGCTTTTTACCCATTCATTAATAACGCCGAAACCATTTCTACGGCGGACGTCTCCTTGCACGGTGCAAGTTACACCGTCTTCACCTTTACCGGACTGACTGAGCGGTTCACAAAAGGCAGTAAAATCTTTTGTAATGGTAATTGGTGCGTTTGCGCCTTCACCATAAGAACGCAAATACAACTTCACCGTATCTTGTACTAATTCTTGATTACGTTTTGCCACTCTTGTACTAAATTGTTTGTCTGCCGGCAGTGCTTTTTCTTGCGCTGTTAAATTTTGGCGCATGAGATCACTGTGATCCTTTTTGGCACGAAATTCGTTATTCTCCGCTGTCAACAATAAGGCGGCTTGGTCGGTGGCTTGTGATAAACGAGTTTTATCAAGCAAAATACCGGTGGTTTCTACGGTAAATGCCACAAGGATGATCAACGGCAGTAACAACAATGCCGTCATGACACCATATACCCCTTGTTGATCGAGGTAAAATGCTTTTATTTTTTGCGATAAACGTGAAAGAAAGCTTTCTGTTACGCTCATAACATGAACTCCAAAGTTAATTTAAATATTGAATTAGCACACTTATTCATTGAAACTTTTCTCATTAAAGATCAGAATCCATACAGACTTGTACAGATTCTACACTATTTGGAACTCAGAGGGGAAGATTTACACAAATTTTACATTGTTTTTGCTTTGTTTTATCGGCATCCATTAGCTCCGTTTACGCGCCAGTAGCCACCATGTAATCGCTAAGAATAACATACTCGGCATCAGCGCACCGATTAACGGAGTGGTGTTGTAAACCAAGCTGAATTTGCCGAACAGTTCATTCACTACATAAAACAAGAAGCCAAAACAAATCCCAATGAGAATGCGTGCACCGGCAGTGACGCTACGCAATGGGCCGAAAATAAAGGACAGCGCTAACATCATCATCACGCCCACAGAAATAGGTTGAAACAACTTGCGCCAATAGGTGAGCTCGAAGTTTTTTGAATCCTGCCCCGTTTCTTTTAAGAAGGTGATGTAATTAGATAATCCCGAAATGGACAACGATGTGGGTCTTAAAGATGCCACGCCCAGTTTGTCTGGGGTTAAATTGGTTTGCCATTCTTCATTTAAGCGGTTGACCGTGTTGACTCCCTCTGGTTGAATGATGGATTCATTGACTTGTTGTAACATCCACTTGCCGTCATTAAATGTGGCCTGATTAGCGTGCTTGAGTTTTTCCAAGCGGCGTTGTTCATTAAAGGTGTAAATATAAATATCGTGTAATTCTATGTCATCGGAGATGCTGCGAACATACACGAAATTATTGCCATCTTTCGCCCAAATGCCGTTTTTTACCGATAACATCGACCCGCCGGAAATGGCTTTGGAACGCATATCACGGGCAAATTGTTCGGTTTGCGGAATACCCCATTCGCCAATCATCATGGTCAATAACACTAACGGAATGGTGGTTTTCATCACCGCAAGACCGATTCGCATACGGGAAAAACCGGAAGATTGCATGACGACCAATTCACTCCGGCTGGCAAGGTTGCCTAAGGCGATTAATGCGCCCAATAAGGCTGCCATGGGGAAAAACGTTTCCACATCTTTTGGCATGGTTAATACGGTGTAAGCAATCGCTTGCCAAATATCGTAAGTGCCTTTACCGATGCTACGAAATTGCTCCACAAATTTAATGATCGCAGACAAGCCCACCAACATGAATAACGTGGCAAAAATCGTGCCTAAAATGCTTTTACCGATATAGCGTTCTAATGTATTCATCATGTTTATCCTTGTTTTGCCGTCTTGCCGAAGGAATAACGAATGCGATACATAAACGCACTATGCCAACTATTCAAGAAAATCGCAAAAGCGAAAAAGGCGATATTCACTAACGGCATGAACAACGAGGCATCTAATTTGCCTGCGCTGCCGGCAGACTTCAGCGAGCTTTGTAATAGGAAGTAAATCAAATATAACAACAACGCCGGCAATACTTTGGCAAAACGGCCTTGACGTGGATTCACACGGCTTAACGGCACTGCCAGCAATGCCATAATCGGCACCGCGAGAATCAAGGTTAGACGCCAATGAAACTCGGTTTTCATCGCCGGCGTATTGGCATTCCACAATTGCATAATGTCCATTTCACCGGCTTCATCGGCATCCTCTGCCACGGTTTTATGACCTAAATAAGCTTGATATTCGTCAAAATGCGTAATGCGAAAATCAGGCAAAATTGCCGTACCTTCAAAACGATCACTATTTTGCAAATTTAAGATCTGATCGCCGTTTGGCAAGGCTTTTAATTCGCCTTTTTCCGCCACAATCACGGAAGGCTTGCTCTGCCCTTTTGGCTGGGTTTGGAAGACATAAACGTTATTGATTTGGTTATCTTGAATGTTATCAATAAACAACACGAAATCGCTACTATTTGCCGTCATAAATTGACCGGCAGACAATGCCCTCATATTCGGATTAGCTTTCGCCTCTTCCACAATTTCCGTTTGTTTATGAATCGCCCACGGTGTCAACCACAAGGCATTGTAAGCCGCCACCGCAGCAGTAAACAAAGACAGGATCAAGACGACTTTAATCAAAATGCCTTGACCAATACCGCAAGCGCGCATGACGGTAATTTCACTTTCGGCATAGAGCCGCCCAAGGGTCAACAAAATCGCGATGAATAAACAAAGCGGCAACATTAATTGCGCCATGGTTGGCATCCCTAACCCGAGCAAGGAAAACACCAAATCGGCAGGCACTTGTCCATTCGCTGCAGAACCCAACACGCGCACCAACTGTTGGCAGAAAAAAATCAGCAGTAAAATGAACAAAATCGCTATTTGGCTTTTAAAAACTTCTTTCGTTAAATATCTGGTTAAAATCACTTTTTTTGCCTATTTTCTCTTGCTATTTCAGCAAAAGAGATTAAATTCGTTGCATTTGACACGGGCAAATTAAGTGCAAGCCCGAAATAATAAGTAGCGTATAATACCTTAAATTTGATATCGAAAACAGAAAAATAAGCGAGGAAAACATGAAGTACAGCGCGCAACAAGCCACCATAAACGCATCTGCCGATTGCCTGATTGTCGGCGTATTTGAAGAGAAAACCCTGTCGCCAAGTGCGGTTAAAATTGATGATGTTTCGCAAAACTACCTCAGCCGACTTGTCGAAAGCGGCGAAGTTAGCGGTAAATTAGGCGAAACGACATTATTACGCCATCTTCCCAACATTGCCGCCGAACGTGTGTTACTGGTGGGTTGTGGCAAAGCAGGCGAACTACTAAATGAACGCCAATATAAGCAGCTTATCCAAAAAACCGTCCAAGCCCTAAAAACTACCCAAGCTAAAAGTGCGGTCAGTTTTTTAACCGACATTTCCCTGAATCAACGTGATATTTATTGGAACATTCGCTTCGCTATTGAAGCCATCGAACAGGATTTGTATCAATTCACTCAATTCAAAAGCCAAAAAACAGCAGAAAAATCCACCGCACTTTGTGAATTGATTTTTAACGTTGATGCTAACGATCAGGCACTTGCCGAACAAGCGATTCAGCATGCCTCTGCAATCACCCTCGGCGTACGCCATGCTAAAGATGTGGCGAACTGCCCGCCGAATGTGTGCAACCCAACTTATCTAGCGAACAAAGCCTTGCACTTAGCCGAAACCTCACCACTGATAAAAACCACTATTGTAGGTGAAGCCGAGATGGAAAAACTGGGTATGGGTGCCTATCTTGCCGTATCACGCGGGGCGCACAACGAAGCAAAATTAGCCATTATGGAATACCGCCATCACCCGAATCCAAATGCCAAACCGATTGTCTTGGTGGGCAAAGGCTTAACCTTTGACGCCGGCGGTATTTCCCTCAAACCGGCTGCCGACATGGATGAAATGAAATACGACATGTGCGGCGCGGCTTCCGTTTATGGCGTGATGAATGCCTTAGCACAATTACAACTGCCATTAAACGTGATCGGTGTGATGGCAGGCTGTGAAAATCTCCCAGACGGCAACGCTTATCGCCCGGGCGATATTCTCACCACCATGAATGGCTTAACCG
>ERZ773077.3213-NODE-3213-length-10097-cov-7.412268_pt1 | contig 10097 bp, 4 predicted proteins | sample MGYA00580612_ERZ773077 | MGnify/ENA primary metagenome ERZ773077 (study PRJEB29015, sample SAMEA2737971) | human oral metagenome | biome: human oral; feature: human-associated habitat; material: dental | place: China | collected 2021 ...
TTCAAATTCGATCAAACATCTACAGGTTCGGGTAGTACACGCTGGCATGCCAAACGAAACATCAAGGCCAAGGGCAATAAAGAGTTTACAAACGGAAGTACTGGCACTGGAGTGATGCTTTGGCGTGCGGGTCAGGATATTGAGACAACCACAGCTACAGCACCTAACACGGTTGCTTTTACAAAATCATCAGCTACTGCTGGTCTAACAGCATGGCAGGCTGGTCAGGATATTAAGACCGACACAAGAATCGAGTTTAAGAATACGAGTACGGCTGCCAGTCCAAATATAGAATGGATGGCTTGTCGTCATATCACCACTCACCACATCAACCCAACGACTGATGCAGCTCCGAACTATGATGTCGTCTTTGAGAACGCCTCACAAGGCAATATGGTTTGGCATGCTAACACCGGCAATATCACGACCAACAGCAAGACGACGTTCAAGAATACGAATACTACGGGCAGCGACATGGGCTGGTATGCTGGTGGTGACATCACTACGCATTACGGAAAAGATGCCGCTAATAAGACCATGGGTGATGGAATCGTGTTTGAGCAGGTCGGAAAAGGGAAAACCTCATGGCAGGCCGGCAATGACATCAAGACCTATAATCCCGTATATTTCAATTGGAGTGCAGCTGCAGATGACGCTACACCGATTACATGGTTAGCCAAGCAAAACATCATTATTGGTGGTGATGTCGTTGGAACGAACGATGGCTACAGTTTAACTGTTCCCGAACAGGCCGCTGCAAAGTTTGAGACAGCGAAGAACAACGACATCTTGCTGAAGTCTCATATGGGAATGATCCAAACCAATTCGAAGGTGGACTTCTTGCGTAATAATCTTGGTGCTGCTGTAACAAAGTTGTGGGCAGGTTGTAATACTTTCTTGCAGACGAACAACATCGACATTGAGAATGAATTCAACTACAAAGAGACAAATCAAGCGGATAAAGCTTTTGTACACCTCTATGCAGAGAATGACATTAAGTCGAATGAAGACGCTGCAAGTGGTTGCGATACGCGTCCCGCTCCGATACTGTTTGATATCTCAGCTGCAACAGGCTCTAAGACGCGCACTCTTTGGGAGGCAGAACGCAATATCAATACGCGTGGTCGTGTAGACTTTAATTATAAAGGTGCTACGGTTGCTCGTGCGTTGGTATGGCTTGCGCGCGCTGGTTATATCCAGACAGAGCGCCCTGTAACGGTGGCCTATCAAAGCAATGACACGGTTTCGTTCCGCGCGGAGGATTGGCGTCATGATCCGGCTAGCGATACGAAAGTGATCACGAATGCGAATGATCTAGTGACTGGAGGTCGTCGTGGTAATATCCACTTCTTTGATTCGATCAACATCAAGCGCTATAATACGGGCGTAGGTGTGACAGAGATCAAGGCTGAGAACCATATCTGGACAGCGATGGTAGACTATTGGGAAAACTCAGGTGCAACAGCCAATAAGATGGACATCATCTCGCACAAGGGAGATATCTACTTGGGCTATAACAACGGTGTAACCGATAACTATTCGCATAAGTTCTACGTAGCTAATCAGCAAACCCCAGGTTGGAACATTACACAGAAAGCGCCTTCAGCTGGTTGTAATAACCCTACGGCACCGAGTGTCTCCTACGATAAGAACATCTTCAAGTATTACGTTCCGGCAACCAACACATCCGGTCACTTGTGGATCAAAGCCGGCTGGGAAGAAAAGACGGATCGCAACTCCGTACCGGATAAAACTTCGAATAGTAACATCGACACAGCGCGCGCTTCTGGTGGTAACATCTATTTCACGCATATCAACGTGAAGCAAGAGACCGGCAGTAAACATCCCACGGTGATCAGCATTCCTCATTCTGGCCTCTGGCTCTGCGGACGCGACAGCTTGCTGCACAACCGTAGAGGCGATGCAATGGAATACTACGAAAATGCCGGTATTATCTCTGGGGTAAATCGTTGTCTCCATCCTTATCCGAAAAAACAAAACGTACTAGAGAATATTTCAGATCGGATCGGTCTGATCTATCGTGGTGCTATTGGCGATCTGACGGTGGATGCCGGTAATCGCGGTAATATCATCTTCAACAAAGGCGCTTACCTGAGCTTTGAGGATCCGAGCTCTACGGGCGATGTAATCTTCCGTACACGCTTTGGTGACATCGATATGCGTACGCCGTTCGATGTGGATACCATGCACGGTAGCTTACTCTTCCTGGCACAGATCGAAAATATTGCCGATTTGGAGCACAGCGGTTTCTGCGGATGCGCGGAAGAACGTAACAACGTCTATCTGCAGGACTTCCAGTTCAAAGCACACGGCGCAAGCGGTAGCGTATTTGTCGGTGCAGATAACAACATCAAGTTGAACTATGGTGGTCTGCAAAACATTGGTACGCGTCATGATCCGTTCCTGAGCAAGGATTATACGCCTTGCCGTGACGGTGGACAGGCCAAGATCGGTTGGGGCTACGACGGCACAACGTGTGGCGATAACCTCCACTGCGATGCTATCGAGAGTGAAAACCAGGCACGTCCGTTCTTGATGAAGTTTGATAAGGATGCCAACGGAACGGCTATCACCAAGGGTGGTTTTGCAGCTGTGGCTTCGGACTACATCGACGTCTATAAGCGGTTTGCGTATTACGGTGGTAGCGGTGACGGTATGGGTAGCGTACCGGGTACAGGCACCCTGCACGGTGAGACAGTCACGGGCTACGGTCTCTTCATGAAGACCCAAGCCAACAAGGGTAACTGGAACGTGAACATTTTCGAGAATACGCCGACTTGTCCCACACCGTGCGACGGAACGAACTGCGGACATGATTACCTGCATATGGTTTCGCGTATGACCTTCCATGACGATGCCTATATCGAAGCGCACAACCAAGAGGTCATGCTTTGGTCACCGGTAATAGAGACGTTTGGTGATATGACTCTTGACTCGGAAAAGGATAAGGGCTCTAAGACGGAAATCACATTGAAGGCCGATAGTTTGATCTTCCACAGTGACTTTGTAAAGAAGGGTAAGAACATAAAGCTCTCCACTTGGAGTGGTCTCCACAATGACCTGCCGATTATGAAGTTCGGTCACATGCGTAAGACGCCTCCGTTCGTCGAAGCGAAAAAGGACGATTGTGACGCTATCACCGAGTGCGTACCCTGCTATCGTTACATTCGCTTCAGCAAGGATCCGCTGCATATGTTGGATACAATCACGATCAAGTTTGGTGATGGCGCATATATGGAGCGCCTCAATACGGTCATCTTCGATCATACCGTCCTCACCTGCCTCACTGACTCGTTCGACCACGTGAAGGGTGGTGCGGTACAGAACGCACAGATTCGTACCGATACGTTTAAGATCCGCAACCAAGTAGACCTCTTCGCTGACGAGAAGCACGAGCGTGACGCTCACCTCGAGCTGATCTCCGAGGAGCAGATGGGCTCGAAGGAGTATGCGGGTATCTATACCAAGCACCTGCACATGGAGCCGATCGGCGCGTGCGGTACCCCGTATAGTGAGCTTTGGACTTCGGACGACTTGGCTCTTGACGTGATTACGACGTCCATCTTCGGTGGTTTCGGTTTCATCCACTCTGATGTGCACGTAGAGAACGGCGGACACCTGAACGCGGGCTTCACCTCGCTGCGTCTCAAAGGCATGTGCTATGAGCAGATGTGCGGTACGCAACGTATGAAAGACCTCCGTCTCGACGTGGGTGCACAGCTGCACTTCTCCGTGGGTACGTCGAAGGGTCTGAACGGTGAATACAGCGACGCTATCGAGGTAGACCGTCTGACGACCTACGGCTCGGTAGACGTGAACATCGAGATTCGTCCTTGCGAGAAGATCGAGAAGCGCTGCTATCCGATCATCTATTACAAGTCGGTTACGCCGAACAGTTTGAACCAACTCAAGCTCAATCCGCGTAAGGTGAAAATCGATGGCGAGGAGTATCCGCTGCACCTGAACCTTGGAACGGATGGTGTTGTCTACGTCTGCGTTGGTGATGCTCAACCGGTAGATATCAATCGCACGGTGACGCTCCCATCCGTATCAGGCGTGAAGACAGATCCAGGCGCAGGTATTTGGGATGTGAAGAGCCGTGGCAACTTCAAGTTCAAGGCTACCTATTCAGGTTCCAAGCCGCTGGCCGTACGCACGAACCGTACAGTAAACGGTGTACCGGAAATGCTGACGGGCACAAAGAATGCCAACGGTGAATACGAGTATGTCGTTCCGAACGTACAGCAGGATATCACGCTGTCGATCGGCCCGGACTACGTCTCCAACCAGCTGTTGGCAGGCACGGCCGTTTGGTCGCACGGCGAGATGATCTACATCCGCGTTGATCGTGCTGACATCGCCAGCATCTACTCCGTAGCTGGACAGCTCGTTCGTAAGGTAGACTTGCCCGAAGGCGACACGTCGATCCCGATGAGTCGCGGTGCATACGTGATCACCCTCAAGGACGGCTCCGTTCATAAGGTGATTGTGAAGTAAGCATGAGTCCATATGGGGACGCTTCTGTTAGCGTCCTTGGGTGTGGGTGGATACTGAGAGAGGGTCCGCCCCACCTTTATAAAAGAATCCCCGGCACAGCCTCGTAAAGGCCCGTGTCGGGGATTCGGTGTATTGGGGTGGGATGGCCTATAGGCGTATGCGATGCGCCTCTACCCCGGATATCTCCTAACAATCGATTGGGACGATTATTTGTGATGTCATTTCCGTTTGGCCTCTAAAAACGAAGGTCGGCACGGCTTGGCTCTTCGTTATTCTGTCTCCTGAAATGCAAAGCCGATCTCCGGTCTCTCGAAACGCCAAAATGAAACGCGAGACCGATCTCGGACTTTGCGAAATGCCTTCCCGCCGCACGAAATCGATCAAAATTTTCTGGAAACGCCAAAATGAGGCGGGAAACCGATCAAAATCTCCGAAAAGTCACTTTTTGCGACGGGAAACGGGGAAAATTCTTCGAAAAGTCATTTCCCGCGGCGGGAAAGGGGAAAAATGCTTCGGAAAACGGCTTCGTGCGGCGGGAAGGCGTCTAAAAGTTTCGGAGATCGGTTTCGCGCGACGGGAAAAGGAGGATAATCTCGAAAAACGTCTTTCCGCCGCGGAATGACTCTATGGAATCTCCATAAATCTAATTCACATGGCCCCGCCTGCAATTCGTCGGCTTGTGTACCGACCTCGCTGAAGGCCGCAGCCATTCTACCTTTGCGGGCATGAAAAAGATTCTGATCACTGGAGCCAGCGGATTCATCGGCGGACACCTTGTCCGGGAGGCGCTGGAGGGCGGATACGAGGTCTGGGCGGGCGTGCGACGCAGCAGCTCCCTCGGCCGGTTGCCCAAAGATCGCGTACACCTGATCGACCTCCGTTATGCCGACGCCGAGGCGCTCGCCACCCAAGTGCGCGAACATGCGGCCGAGCATGGGCGGTGGGACGGCGTGGTCCACAACGCGGGCGTGACGAAGACCGTCCGCCCGGCCGACTTCTTCGAGGTCAACACCGAATACACCCGCCGACTTCTGGCTGCCCTCAACGCCGGCGGCCAGGCCACGCGCCCCGATCGCTTTGTGCTGATGAGCAGCCTCAGCGCCTTCGGCCGCGGCGACGAACGCACCTTCCGACCCATCTCGGCCGACGATGAGCCTCGGCCCGAATCGATCTACGGCCGCAGCAAACTGGCCGCCGAACAGTGCGTCCGCGAGCAGACGACGATCCCCTACACCATCCTCCGGCCCACGGGCGTCTACGGCCCCGGCGACCGCGACTATGGGATGGAGATCGAGAGCATCCGCGCGGGCTTCGACTTCAAGATCGGCCGCACGCCCCAGCGCCTCACGTTCATCTATGCTCGTGACCTGGCGCGCGTCGTCCGGCTGGCCCTCGAGCACCCCGAGGCCGTGGGCCGCAGCTACTTCGTGGCCGACGGCGACGTCTACACCGACGACGAGTTCGCGGGCCTCATCCAGGAGCTGCTCCACCGTCGGCACGTCGTCCACGCCCGCATCCCGCTCTGGTTGGCGCGCGTGGTCTGCACCGTCTCCGAGGCCATCGGGCGCATGACCGGCCGACCCGCCACGCTCAACACCGACAAGTATCACATCCTCAAACAACGCAACTGGATCTGCGACGTCAGCCCCCTGCGCCACGAGCTGGGCTTCACGCCCGAATACAACCTCCGCCGCGGACTCGAGGAGATCATCGCCGAAACGAATCACTAATCATCTACCCTTATGCGCAACAAACTACTCCTTGCCCTCGCCCTGCTCCTGAGCCTCGGCGCATGCACCACATCGCGCCTCGTGAAGCAGGAAAAACGCATCTATCCCAAACGCGAATTTCGCGGCGCGTGGTTTCAGACCATCTACCAGAACGACTACCGCGGACTCTCGGCCGACGACTTTCGCGCGCTCATGGATCAGCGCCTCGACCGCCTGAAACGCTATGGCATCAACGCCATCTTCTTCCAAATCCGCCCCGAGGCCGACGCCTTCTACCCCTCCCGCTACGAGCCTTGGAGCCGCTGGCTGACGGGCCGTCAGGGCGAATCGCCCGAGGACGACGCGTTCGATCCGCTGGCTTACCTCATCGAAGCCTGCCACCTGCGCGGGCTGGAGTTTCACGCTTGGCTCAACCCCTACCGCGCCGGTGCAACGGACTTTGAGGACTTCGCCGAAACGCACATCTACCGCCGCCATCCCGAGTGGTTCGTGCGCTATAACCGCATGACGCTCTTCGATCCCGGCATCCCCGACTGCCGACTCTTCATCTGCGGCGTGGTGCGCGACATCGTCACCCGTTACGACATCGACGGCATCCATATCGACGACTATTTCTATCCCTACCCCGTCGCCGGCGAGCCCTTCCCGGACGAGGAGAGCTTCTCCCGCTACGGTCCGCCCGCGGGCTTCTCCGCCAACCGCCGCGATGACTGGCGCCGCAACAACATCAACCTCCTGATCCGCGAGCTGAAGATGACCGTAGCCTCGGCCAAGCCCTGGGTCAGCTTCGGCGTCAGCCCCTTCGGCATCTACCGCAACAAGTCGTCCGACCGCCACGGCAGCGACACGCGCGGGCTGCAGGACTACGACGACCTCTATGCCGACGTGGTGCTGTGGATGAAGAACGGCTGGATCGACTACTGCGCCCCGCAGCTCTATTGGGAGATCGGCCACAAGTCCGCCGACTACTCGACGCTCATCCGCTGGTGGAGCGGCCTCAAGACGCGCACACCGCTCTACATCGGGCAGGACGTGGCCCGCACCATGAAGGCCGGGCAACTGGCGCAAAAGATGATCGAGGAGCGCGAGGCTAAGCGCGTCGACGGACACATCTTCTGGCCCGCCGGCGAACTACTGCGCAACAACGGTCACGTGGCCGACAGCCTCCGCCGCATCTGGCATCGCTACCCTGCGCTCACTCCGCCGCTCTCCAAAGCCTACACCGACCGACCCGACGCCGTGCAGAACCTCCGCATCGCGCAGACGGACGGTGCCACGCGCCTCGTGTGGGACATCGCCCCGCAGGATCCCCGCACGCCCCGTAAGACGCCCATGCGTTACGTCGTCTATCGCTTCCCCCTCGGCGAACGTCGCGACATCAGCCGTGCCTCTATGATCGTCGCCATCACCGGCGAGCCATCCTTCCAGCTTCGCGACAGCGACCTCGAGCTCCCCTACACCTACGTCGTCACCGCCGTCGATCGCTATCACAACGAAAGCAAACCGTGCAAGCCCCTCAAGCTCGACGGCCGCACGCGCTACATCAATTTCAGAGGAGAACTTGGCCAGCGTCCCTGACGGCCCCTGCCGGGGCTGGGAAATAAGCTCGACCATGTACCCGGCTCATTCTCGTTCCCCCATTCTCCCCCATAGTCTTTCACTTTTAGTTTTTCGCTCATTATGATTCCCCATTTCGCAGAATTGATCCACCATCAGGCCGAACGCTACGGCCAACGCGTCGCCCTGCTTCATCGCGATCCACGCACCGGCAAGTGGCTCGGCATCTCCTGGAATGCCTTTGCCGACCGCGTCCGACTCACCTCGCAGGCACTCATCGAGTACGGCATCGGCGTACAAGAAAACATAGGCATCTACGCCCCCAATATGCCCCAGTACTTCTACACCGCCTTCGGTGCCTATGGCGCACGCGCCGTGGAAGTGCCCATGTACCCCACCGGATCGCCCGACCAGATCAAGTACATCGTCCGCGATGCTAACATCCGACTGCTCTTCGTCGGCGAGCAGCAGCAGTACAACAACGCTTACAAGGCACAGCAGGAGATGGGCGACACGCTCCGGAAGATCGTCATCTTCGACCGCAGCGTCGTCCGTTATCCCACCGACGAGACGAGCGTCTTCTTCGAGGAGTTCGTTCGCCTCGGCGACAACGCCCGCGCCGAAACCGCCGCGCGCATCCGCCGCAACGAGGCCACCGACGACGACGTGGCCCTCATCATCTACACCTCCGGTACGACGGGCGAGCCCAAGGGCGTCGTCATCACTCACGCCAACTTCCGCGAGATGATGCGCATTCACACCCTCCGTCTGCCGATGGTCACCGAGCGTGACCTCTCCATGTGCTTCCTACCACTCGTCCACATCTTCGAGAAGGGCTGGACCAACTTCTGCCTCTGCCGCGGCGTACGCATCGCCATCAACCGCGACCCGAAAATGATCCGCCAGACGCTGCTCGAGGTGCGGCCCACGCTCATGTGCAACGTGCCGCGCTTCTGGGAAAAGGTCTACGCCGGCGCCAATGAACGCCTCACCCGCGCCGCCGGGCCTATGCAGCGCCTCCTGCGTGACGCCCTCCGCACCGGCCGCGAGTATGTCCTCAACTATCGCCGCACGGGCGAGACGCCTCCCCGCACGCTGGCCCTCAAGTTCGCCTTCTACCAAAAGACGGTCTACAGCGCCCTCAAACGCGCCGTCGGCATCGAGCGCGGCAACATCTTCCCCGTGGCCGGCGCGCCCCTCTCGGACGAGATCGCCGAGTTCCTCCTCTCCGTCGACATCCCCATCGTCTACGGCTACGGCCTCTCCGAAACCTCCGCCACCGTCTGCTGCTACCCCACCGTGGGCTACACCCTCGGCTCCATCGGCACCCTCATGCCCGACATCGACGTCCGTATCGATCCGGAGAACAACGAGATCCTTGTCCGCGGCAAGACCATCATGCGCGAGTATTACCGTAAGCCCGAAGAGACCCGCCGCGCCTTCACGCCCGACGGATACTTCCGCACCGGCGACGCGGGTAGGCTCGGGGAGGACGGCTGCACGCTCTTCTTCCAAGAGCGCATCAAGGATCTCTTCAAGACCTCGAACGGCAAATACATCGCCCCGCAAGCGATCGAGATGAGCCTCGGCGGCAACCCCTACATCGAGCAGTGCGCCGTCATAGCCGACGAGCGCAAGTTCGTCAGCGCCCTCATCGTGCCTGCCTTCGACGCCCTCGAGGCCCATGCCCGTGCCCGCGGCATAGCCTTCACCGACCGTGCCGACCTCATCGCCCGTGAGGACATCATCCGCTTCTACCGTTCGCTCATCGAGGAGGCGCAGCAGCATTTCGCCTCGTTCGAGAAGATCAAGCGTTTCACCCTCCTCCAGCGCCCCTTCACCATCCAGGACGGCGAATTGACTGACACCCTCAAGCTCCGTCGTGGCGCTATCGCCCGTCGCTACGCCGCTGAGATCGAGGCCATGTATAAGGACACGGAGAAATGACGCACTAAGAAGCCAAACAGGGCCTCTGCGGGGGCAGCGAAGTTTGGCGGGTACCAGGATCGACTTCCTCGGCCTCAGCAGAGGCCTGCATAAGGGTAAACAGGGCCCCTGCGGGGGCAGCGAAGTTTGGCGGGTACCAGGAAAAACTTCCCTGCCTCGGCAGAGGCCTGCGTAAGGGTAAACAGGCGCCTGTTTGGTGTCCTGCAATCTGCGTAAGGGTAAACAGGCGCCTGTTTGGGGCCCTGCAATCTGCGTAAGGGTAAACAGGCGCCTGTTTGGGCTCCTGCAATCTGCGTAAGGGTAAACAGGCGCCTGTTTGGTGTCCTGCAATCTGCGTAAGGGTAA
>ERZ773077.3220-NODE-3220-length-10089-cov-71.271377_pt1 | contig 10089 bp, 9 predicted proteins | sample MGYA00580612_ERZ773077 | MGnify/ENA primary metagenome ERZ773077 (study PRJEB29015, sample SAMEA2737971) | human oral metagenome | biome: human oral; feature: human-associated habitat; material: dental | place: China | collected 2021 ...
CGGCTGTCTGAATGCAACAAACGCCCTGCTGCGTTTGCACACAGCAGAGGCGGAATGTTGGTTTCAGCCAAAGGGGTTAACTTGCTGAACATAAATTAAAAATTCCTGATTGGCAGTTAGAGTTACTTCGCAGCCAGGTCAACGGCTTTGACGGCGTTGGTCGGATGTACGCCCAAGATATTCAGCGTACCCGCCATGATGCCTTTAAATACCGGGCCTGCCACCACGCCGCCGTAATAACCGTTTACCCGCGGTTCGTCGATGGCGACTGCAACAATCACTCGCGGATTTTCTGCCGGCGCAAAGCCGATAAAGGTACCGATGTGTTTGTCTTTGGCATAACGGCCGTTCAGGACTTTTTGCGCAGTACCGGTTTTGGCGGCAACATTAAAACCTTCCACCGCACCATTTTGCCCGGTACCGCCTTTTTCCGTTACAGATACCATGATTTGGCGCATGGCTTTGGCTGTTTCCGGTTTCAGAATCCGTTCGCCGGCAGGTACGCCGTCTTGTTTTTCAAGAGAAACGGGCATCAGCTTGCCATCGGCGGTAAAAATCGTATACGCCCTGGCCAATTGCAGCAGACTCAGCTGCATGCCGTAACCGAACGACATGGTTGCCTGCTCGAATTTGCCCCATTTCTTCCAATCGCGCAGCGCACCCGTACTCTCGCCGGGGAAGCGGATGTCGGATTTTTTACCGAATCCGATGCTGCGGTAATAACTGTGCATCTCTTCCGGGCTGTACATCAAAGAGATTTTGCTGGTGCCTACGTTGGAAGACTTCTGCATGATGCCGCGCACGTCGAGCGACGGATAAAGGTGCGTGTCGCGCACCGGATGGCCGCCTACGTTGTACGGACGGGTATCGAAATGCGAACGCGTGCTGATTTTTCCGTCGTCCAATGCTTTGGCAATCGGAAACGGTTTCAAAACCGAACCGAATTCGTACATATCGGTTACGGCACGGTTGCGCCTGTGGTCGCTGTCGGCTTCGGCCGGTTCGTTCGGGTCGTAAGACGGGCCGTTAACCAATGCCAAAATCTCGCCCGTGCGCGCATCCAATACCACCGCACTGCCGGATTTTGCCTGATGGTGCGCTATTGCTTTGGTCAATTCGTCGTAAGCCAAAGTTTGGATACGCTGGTCGAGTGCCAAAACGATGTCGCTGCCGTTTTCAGACGGCCTGTTGTTTTCGGAATCGATGTTTTCGACGATTTGGCCTTTATTGTCCCGCAAAACATTGCTTTGGCCGTCTTTGCCGTGCAGTTCTTTTTCACGCGACAACTCCAAGCCTTCCTGCCCCTGGCCGTCGATATTGGTAAAACCGATGATTTGCGCGAACAGGCTGCCCATCGGATAGTGCCGCTGCGGCTCTTTTTGGAAAGCCAGCCCTTTAATGCCCATATCGGCAATCTGCTTGGCCAATTCGGGCTTCATCTGCCGTTTTAAAAAGACGAAATCGATTTTCTTGCCCATGTCCTCTTTCAGGACAGACACACTTTTCTTATCGAGCTTGGACTGGATGGCAGGGTTCAATACATCGGCCAACTGCTGCAACTTCTCATCGGAAGGCAAATTTTCCAGTTCAGACGGCTTAACGTACAGTTCGTAAGTCCCCGAATCGCCTTTCGCTTTGCCTTTACGGAATTTCAAACCCTCGATTCCCAAAGCCTGGACGGCTTGGATGGTATTTTCGTTCAGACGGCGTGCAATAATCGAAACGGTACTTTTGCGGTCCAAGCGTTCGCGGATGATTTCAGACGGCAAATCGATTAAACCCGACAATTCCTCTATCTGTTCGTCGGTCAAATTAGCCTCTGAAGGAATGGCGTACAGCGATTCGGCCGGCGCACTCAGGGCCAGCGTGGCACCGTTTCGGTCGCTGATGACGCCGCGCGAGGCCGGCAGTTTGAGTGTACGGACAAAGCGTTTATTGCCCTCTTCGGTCAAAAATTCGTGATTTGAGGTTTGCAGATATAAGCCGCGCCCGATCAATGCCAAAAACCCGATACCGAGCGCACCCAGGACGAAAACAATCCGCCCGTTGCTGGTAACCGGTTTTTTGCCTACAGCCTGCTTGGGCAACATCTTCGGCTTATATTCGTTTTTAATCAACATGTAACTACTTCCGACTGCTTTTTATTCTATTTCGATAACTTTGGTATCCGCCGCGCTTGGCTGTACCAATTTTCCTTTTTCGGCCGCCTTCCGAATCAGTTGGTGATTGGACAACTCGGCCTGTTTTAATTGCAGGCGCGAATACTCCTGCTCCAATTCTCTCTGCTGCTTTTCTGCCGCACTCAGTTCCGCATGCCGCTGGCGTGCCAAATTTTGCTGGGTAACCACGGCAAAGCCGGAACCAACCGCCACCGTCAACAAAACAATATTAATGTAATTCATTTAAAAATCTGTTTTTCAGACGGCCCGGCCGTCTTCCGAAAATATACCGTCAGTCCGCTCTGCAATACGCAACACTGCCGAACGCGCACGCGGGTTTGCAGCCACCTCGTCCGCCGAGGCCTTGATTGCCTTGCCTATGCTTTTCAACGGCGGCTGCGGCAAATCGGCCTCGCGCACGGCAGCCCATTTCGGCAACGGCGCATGCGTGGAATAGCGTTTGACAAACTGTTTGACAATCCTGTCTTCCAACGAATGGAAGGCAATCACCGCCAATCTGCCGCCGCTTTTCAGACGGCCTGCCGCCTGAGGCAGAACCGCCGCTATTTCTTCAAGCTCACGGTTGATGAAAATCCGAATGGCTTGAAACGTCCGCGTCGCCGGGTCTTGGCCGCGCTCGCGAGTACGGACGTTTTGCGCCGCAATCTGCGCCAGCTTGCCGGTTGTATCGATGGGGCTGTCTGCCCGCTGTGCAACAATGGCACGCGCAATCTGGCGACTAAACCGCTCTTCACCATAATTTTTGATTACCTCGTGAATTTCATCCTCATCCGCAGACATCAACCATTCGGAGGCGGACATCCCCCTCGTTGTGTCCATACGCATATCCAAAGGCGCATCGAAGCGGAAACTGAAACCGCGCGAACCGTCATCTATTTGCGGCGAGGAAATACCCAAATCAAACAAAGCACCGTCTATTTGAGCAACGCCCAAATCATCTAAGGCCGTCTGAAAAGAGGAAAAACCGTTGTGTACGACGCTGACCCTGCCATCCCGAGCCGCCAATTCATGCGCAACGGCAATCGCCTGCGGGTCTTTATCGAAAACGACCAAGCGGCCCTTTTCTCCCAATCTGGACAAAATCAGGCGCGAATGACCGCCGCGGCCGAACGTGCCATCCACATATACGCCGTCTGAAACGACATTCAAACCGTCCACCGCTTCATGAAGCAGGACGGTAACATGTTGGAATTCCTGACTGCTCATAGCTGAAATCCGGCCTGGCCCAATTCGGATGCCAATTCTTCGGGATCGATATCCAATGCGGCTTCGTCTTTGAGATGGTATTTCTCCCTATCCCATAATTCGAGGCGGTTCATACGGCCGGTGAGGGAAACCTCTTTATCCAGCCGAACCTTGCGGCGCAAGCCGGCCGGCAGGAGAATACGGCCTGCCGCATCCATTTCCAGAACTTCGGCATTGTTCAACAACAAATCGCGCCAAGCCGACAGCACGGGATTGCCTGCCGCATTGACCGCCATCAGCCTGGCTGCCTCCTGCTCCCATACACTTTCCGGATACAGCAGCAAACGTTCGCGGTTTTCCAGAGTTGCCACCAAGGCAGGCGTATACCGGCGCAACAACAGATCGCGGAATTTGGCCGGAACAGCCAAACGCCCCTTACTGTCGATGTTTAAATCATGAATGCCGCCGAACATAATAAATACGCCTAAACTCCGTTTTCAGGGAAAATTGACACACTTTGCACCACTTCCCCCCACATAAGACGAAACTATAAAAAAAAACCGGCACGCGGTCAAACCGGTTTGCCGGAAAAATAAAAGGAGTAACAGACACTTAAAAACCAAAATTCAAGAAAAATATGCATGTATCACCTGCTTGAGGCATTACATTACCAGCCTTCTCACTATAAAATACACAGACTTAACATTACTAATCCCGCTCCCTGCATCTTCATAGGCCGCATACTTACTTACTCAACCATTCTAAATGTCATTTTATTTTTACACAACTTAACTATGAACACCCTTCATTTGCCCACCCCAAACCCTCAAGCCAAACAGTCCTCCGAAAAACTAGAGCAAATAATCTATAACGAAATCAAAACCTCAGGCGGCTGGCTGCCTTTTTCCCGATTCATGGAACTGGCCCTATACGCCCCTCGCTACGGCTATTACACCGGCGGCGCACACAAGATAGGCGCAGAAGGCGATTTCGTTACCGCACCCGTCATCAGCCCACTGTTCGGACAAGCCCTCGCCCGGCAAATCGACTTTCTTCTGCCGCAAACTGCGGGCATTGTTTACGAATTTGGTGCAGGAACGGGAGAATTAGCCGCCACCCTGCTGAACAGCCTGTCAAACGACAATCTGAAAACGTATTGCATCATCGAACTTTCCGCCGAGCTGGCGGAACGGCAACTCGCACACATTAAACAAACCGCCCCGGAAGCAGCACACAAAGTCCGCCATCTGTCCGCCCTTCCCGACTCTTTCGACGGCATCATCATCGGCAACGAAGTATTGGATGCCATGCCATGCGAACTGATCCGACGCAGCGAAGGCCGATTCCTGCAAATCGGCGTCGGGATAGAAAATGGAGAATTTTCCCTCATTCCGCACCCCCTGAGCGACACCTCCCTCATAGATGCCGCACATAGCTATTTTCCCGATACCGAACCCTACACCAGCGAACTTCATCCGGCACAGTATGCCTTTATACGCACTTTGGCCGACAAACTGCAACGCGGCGCCGTCATCATGATTGATTACGGCTTCGACGCTGCCGAGTACTACCATCCGCAACGGCATATGGGTACGTTGATCGGCCACTACCGCCACCACACCGTCCACGACCCCTTCTTCAATATCGGCCTGACCGACCTGACCGCGCACGTCAACTTTACCGACATCGCCCAAGCCGGAACCGATGGCGGCCTGGATTTGATCGGCTACACCACACAGGCCGATTTCCTACTGAATTTGGGTATCACCGAACTGATTCCGCCCGACATCGCTCACGACTCGCCCGCCTATATTCAGACGGCCTCCGCCCTGCACAAACTGCTGATGCCGCACGAAATGGGCGAATTATTCAAAGTCATCGCGTTCGGCAGAAACATAAGCATAGACTGGCAAGGCTTTGCGCACGGCGACATCTGCCACAAGCTGTAAATACTTTTTTAGCCGTAAAATCATATGGAAAGAAAAAAACTTCGACAGACCTGTTGCCAGCTCCTGCAAAATCCGTATAATCGCGGCTTCACTTCACGGCGAATTAGCTCAGTCGGTTAGAGCAGAGGAATCATAATCCTTGTGTCCGGGGTTCGAGTCCCTGATTCGCCACCAAATTTCGGGGGTATAGCTCAGTTGGTAGAGCGCTTGCATGGCATGCAAGAGGTCAGCGGTTCGATCCCGCTTACCTCCACCATATTTTCAGACGGCCTAATCAACTAGATTAGGCCGTTTTGTTTTACCGATACTTTGCACCAATCCGCGTATAACGAATAAACGCATTTTCAAAACCAAGCTCAACCCACAACCATCAGGCCGTCTGAAAGAACTTCCATGCGCCCGAACCGCAAACTCCCCCTCCTCTTCGCCCTCCTACTCGGCTGTTCGCTGTTCGGCCTGTCGTCCTGCGCCCAGCAAGCGTTTTATTATCCCGACCACGCCGACTACGGCACACCAGCCCAAGCCGGATTGCAACATGAAGACATATTCTTTCAAAGCGAAGACGGCACCCGCCTGCACGGCTGGTTCATCCCGGCACAAAACGCAGGCGGCCTGATACCGGCGCGTGCCACCATCATCCATTTCCACGGCAACGCCCAAAACCTTTCCGCCCACAAAGAAGCCGTACAATGGCTGCCCGCGCACGGTTACAACGTCTTCCTGTTCGACTATCGGGGCTACGGGCTTTCGGAAGGCCGGCCGAATCAGGCCGGACTGTTTGCCGACAGCAATGCCGCCTTAAATTATGTCCGCAGCCGCCCGGATGTGGACAAAAACCGCCTGCTCATCTTCGGCCAAAGCTTGGGCGGTACCAATGCGATTGCGGCAGTCGGGGCAGGCAACCAGGCCGGCATACGCGCCGTCGCCATAGAATCGACCTTCTCATCCTACTCCGATATTGCCAACGACAAATTCAGCGGCAGCGGCCTGCTGGTTCGCAACACTTACAGCTCCCGCCGCTTTATCGGCCGAATCAGCCCGATTCCCCTGCTGCTGATTCACGGAACCGCCGACCAAGTGATTCCGGACAAACACTCCCAAACACTGTTCAACTTGGCCGGCGAACCGAAACAACTGGTACTCATCCCCAACGGCACACACCTCGGCCTGCAAGGCAAATCGGGATACGAACAACTGCTGTTAAATTTCTTCAACCGACACAGCGAATAATTTTGAGGCCGTCTGAAAATCAGTTTCAGACGGCCTCTTTCGTCAAAATGCCCGCCTAAATGCCACCGCCCGATAAACATGGGCAGGCAGTACGGTTTCATCGCCGGCCAAATCGGCAAGCGTACGCGCAACGCGCAAAATACGGTGGAAACTGCGCGCGGAAAGCGACAGTTTTTCCAGCATACCCGCCAACACCGCCTTCGCTTCCGGGCTGATTAAATCAGGCTTGTCCAAATCCGTCGGCAGCAATTTGCTGTTGGGCTTTCCCTGCCTCTCCTGCTGTCTGTCCCGTGCCTGCAACACCCTCCGCAAAACATCGGCACTGCTCTCGCCGGGCTTCATATCTGACAGTTCGGCAGCCGACAACACGGGTATTTCCACAATCAAATCAATCCTATCCAGCAAGGGTCCGGAAATTTTCCCGCGATACCGCGAAATGCTGTCGGGCGTACAACGGCAGGGCTTGGTCGGATGGCCGAGATAGCCGCACGGACAGGGGTTCATCGCCGCCACCAATTGAAATTCGGCCGGAAATACTGCCTGCCGCGCCGCACGCGAAATATGGATTTCCCCCGTTTCCAAAGGTTCGCGCAACGCCTCCAACACCTTGCGGTCAAACTCCGGCAGCTCATCGAGAAACAAAATTCCCTTGTGGGCCAATGAAATCTCACCAGGCCGAAGATTATTGCTGTTACCGCCCCCCACCAAAGCCACCGTACTCGCGCTGTGATGCGGACTCCTAAACGGCCTCTTGGCCGACTGCCCTTCGCCCTGTTGGGACAACAGCGACTGTAAGGCCCACACCGCCACCAACTCTTCATCATCCAAGGGCGGCATAATGCCGGGCAGCCGCTGCGCCAGCATCGACTTGCCCGTTCCCGGCGGCCCCGTCATCAAAAGGCTGTGGCCGCCGGCCGCCGCGATTTCCAATGCCATCCGTGCCGTATGCTGCCCTTTGACATCGGCCAAATCAGGTTGTGCGGCATTTTCAGACGGCCTCAAAGACACCGCAGACTCGGCAGGCGGCAGCATTTCGATACCGTTCAAATGCGCGGCCACCTGTCCCAACGATACGGCCCCGAACGCGCCGACACCCTTCAAAGCCGCCGCCTGCGCCGCATTTTCCGCCGGCAGTACGAAGGCGCGCCCCGCCCTCATTCCCTGCCAAGCCATAGCCAACGCACCGCGCACCGGCCTGAGCAGGCCGGACAACGCCAATTCGCCGGCAAATTCGTATCCGTCCAACTTGTCCGCCGCCACCTGACCCGAAGCCGCCAAAATACCGACCGCTATCGGCAAATCGAAACGGCCCGACTCTTTGGGCAAATCGGCCGGAGCCAGATTGACGGTGATTTTTTTGGCCGGAAAATCAAACCCGCTCTGAATAATCGCCGCCCGCACACGGTCGCGGCTTTCCTTTACCTCGGTATCCGGCAGGCCGACGATATTGAATGCGGGCAAACCGTTGGCCAAATGGGTTTCCACCTCCACCAAAGGCGCGTCCATGCCGTACAAAGCCCGGCTGTTTACAAGGGAAAAAGTCATAAATCCACATCCTGAAATCCGCAAACGCGGCGCACATGGCGGGATTATAGAGAAATCAATAAGAAACCGATACAAAACGCGAAACCGAACCGGCACGGCGGGCAAGCCTGCATCCCGCTACGGTAAAGTTTCCGCAACCGGGGAAAATGACGGATACAGGCCGTCTGAATATTTGCTAGAATACGTCCCGCCGTTTTCAGACGGCCCGTACATCAACAAAAAGGTAGTTTATGAAAACAGAGAAACCATACGGCAAAGGCTTTACCGGCTTCATTATCGGCCTCCTCCTGGCCACACTGATTATCGGCGGCCTGGTTTACGTGCTGGAAAATAACCGCAAACGCGACTTCAAAGACCCGATTGTCGAAAAAGAACTTCCCCCTCCCGAAGTCCTGACACCGAAACAACCCGCACCGCCGCCTGCCGCACCGCCGCAGCAGGAGCCCGCGTCCCAAGAAAAAATCGAACCGATCGAGCCGGCCGAACCGCCCGAAACCGTCAATCCGCCCGAAGAACCGAAACAGACCCGGGACGACGAACCGGAAAAACCGGAAGACAAACCCGCGCCCCCGCTGCCAACGGAGCGCAAACACAAAGCAGATAACCGCAAACAGGCGGATAAAGACAAAAACGACAAACTTACCCCCGAGCAAATATTGAACGGCCAGGCGGGTAAAAGGCAACGCGAAGCCGAACGCCGCAAAGCGCAGGCCGCACTGAGCGGACAGGCAGGCAAACCCGCCCCATCCGAAAGCGGTAAAGGCGGCAGCCAATCCGTCATCGTCCAGGCAGGCGCATACGGCAGCCGCGACAAAGCCGAAACCCAGCGCGCCAAATTGGCTGCGGCAGGCGTTCAGGCCGAAATTGCCGAAGCTTCCGTACAAGGCAAAACCATGTACCGCGTCCAAACCGCCCCGCTGGACAAAGCCCAAGCGGCCGATGCACGCGTCAAACTGCAAAACAACGGGATAGACAGCTTCGTCCGCCCCGCCCGATAAACCCGTCTTACCAAGGAAACATCATCGTGAAAACAAAACATACCCTGTTGGCCGGCGTACTGGCCCTAGCATTCGCAGCCTCTGCACAAGCCGAATTGGTTGAAGGCAAGGACTACACCGTCCTCAGCAAACCCTTACCCCAACTCCAAAGCGGCAAAATCGAAGTAACCGAATTTTTCGGCTATTTCTGCGTCCACTGCTACCACCTCGAACCCGTCATGCAGAAACACAGCAAGAAATGGGCTTCCGACACCTATCTGCGCCCGCTGCACGTTGTTTGGCAACCCGAAATGATCGGCTTGGCGCGCGTAGCGGCTGCCGTAAACAGCAGCAACATGAAATATCAGGCCAATCTGCCGATATTCCGCGCCTTCTATGAAGAAAAAATCAACTTGGCCGACAGCGCGACCTTCAAAAAATGGGCAGCGGCGCAAACTTCTTTCGACGGTGCGAAACTGATTGCCGCCTATGATTCTTTCGGCAACCAGGCTCAAGCCAAACAAATGGCCGACCTGACCGTTGAAATGAATATAGAAGGGACGCCTACCGTAATTGTCGGCGGCAAATACATGATGCGTTTTGCGGGCAACGACTGGAACGTCTCCATGAACAAAGTGGATGAAATGATTGCCAAAGTACGCCAAGAACGCGGCATGAAAGCACCGGCAGCCAAAGCCGCTATCGGCAACACCGGTGCCGCCATCGCCAAAGCAGCCAACAAATAAACCGCTTTTCTTGCTTTTCCATACAAACAGGCCGTCTGAAAACATTTTCAGACGGCCTGTTTCATATCCAATTATGATTCGACGGCAATCATCAAAAAACAGCCGATAACCCATTCCATCACCAATCTATGCTACCCACGCCTCCAAACAGGGGGTCAACTGCAACACAGCAATTACTCCCGCTGCCTCTCCGAGCCATGACAAACCTTCAATGAAAGCTTTTTTATTATAGTGGATTAAATTTAAATCAGGACAAGGCGACGAAGCCGCAGACAGT